>Ga0209480_10000686_pt1 | contig 26794 bp, 31 predicted proteins | sample JI61114C2DNA_FD_187501 | JGI IMG/M metagenome (GOLD analysis project Ga0209480, IMG submission 187501) | Wastewater effluent complex algal communities from Wisconsin, to seasonally profile nutrient transformation and Carbon sequestration -... | ecosystem: Engineered > WWTP > Effluent > Algae... | reverse complement strand
AGAAGCTAAACAAGAATTTACCCATATAGCTACTCCTCAAGAAAATAGTTACATCGAAGCTTACCACAGTATCTTACAATCAGAGGTAGTTGAACGTTTTGAATTAAGTAGCTATTATGAAGCTAAAATAATCATGACCAACTATGTTGAATTTTATAACACAAAACGAATACATGGTTCCCTGAATATGAAAACACCTCAATCCGTTTGGGATACCTGGCACTCACAAAATAATACCTCAACAAAGGGCGAAAGAATGTCCTTACAAACAGCATTGAGCCCTTTGTTGGAAAACACAATAAAAAATTTAATTATTAACCAAAAATGTCAAACCTTTAACATCATTTAATCCAAGAATTAGGGGGTTAATACACTAGAACTGACTTCAGCAGATTTTAAAAAATTAAGAAAGAAAGATTGGTTATTTAATTGGGAGTCAGAAGCCAAGTTGAAAGACCGAAAGGTATACAAGCTTGTAATTATCGATAATCCTACTATTATTCAAGGGCTCATAAGTTTGCAGGATCGTAAAGACCACATTTTTATGACACTTATCGAAAGCAATAAATTCAATCGTGGAAATAAAAAGATTTACTTAGGTGTTCCAGGCAATCTTGTAGCTTTTGCATGTAAGATTTCTTTTGACAAAGGTTATAGCGGCTATGTTTCATTTGAGAGTAAGACTAATTTAATAGCGCACTATAAAAAAGAGCTTAAGGCGCACTTGCTTTTCGGAAATTTTATGGCAATTGATTCTAAATCTGCAGCAAAACTTATAGAACTTTATTTCCCTAAATAAATGTAACTTTAATGTATGATAAAAGAGCCAAAAAATATTGACTTTTATACTACCGGCAAACAACCTACAGAGCGAGATTTTACTCGCATAAGTGAGTGGATTAAGAAGGATAAAATCAGAAAAGGAACAAAGCCATCAAAGAAACAAACCGTAAAGCAAAAAGACCTCGCCTAACAAAAGGCTTTACGCAAGTTGGGCTTTCAGCAATGGCCCATCAGCTTTGGTAATACTAATCAACTTCAGTAATTTGGCTTTAACTAATCGCGTCAGTAGTGGCCAAGCCAACAGCGGGAATTATCCTTCCCCACCCTGCGTAAAGCCTCGGACGTTGCACGCTATTTGGAATATTGTTTCAGGTGTCAGATCTATTCAAAAAATAAGTACTTTTATGTAAATCAATTTGGTATGTTAATCGAAAGAACCTCACGTGAAGTGATCATTCGCCTCCCAGCTTCAGTTGAAGCTACTGGCTTGCAGCGCCTGATTGATTACCTTACATACAAAGAATCTACTTCGAACTCAAAAGCTACTCAGCTTCAAGTTGACGAACTTGCAGCTTCTGTAAAAAAAGGCTGGTGGAAAAAGAATAAAAAAAGATTCATTAAATGAGGAAAATAATAGTTGACACTAATATTATTTTCTCATGTCTACTAAATTCAACAGGAACTATTGGTGACCTTGTTTTTAATTCTGAAGAGAACTTTGAATTTTACAGTAATCAGTACATGCGATATGAGATTCGTAAACATTGGAGTAAGTTAAAAAAGATATCCAAGCTTACAGACGCTGAATTAGAAACTTCTTACGAGAATACGCTACAAAGAATAACTTTCATTAATGAAGAACTGATTCCAGAGAAAGAGTGGTTAAAGGCTATTAAAGTTGCAGAGAACATTGACATAGATGATGTTGACTTTATCGCACTTACTAAGTATCTAAAAGGTACACTTTGGACTGGCGATAAATTACTTTATCAAGGACTCAAATCAATAAAATTCCGTTCTGTAATAAATACTCAGGATTTAATTAAGTTACGAAGCCGGATATCTAAATTTTAAAACACAGCGTGCAACAAACGGCTTTACGCCAGTTGGGCTTCCAGCAATGGCCCATCAGCTTTGGTATTTCAAATGAGCTTCAGTAATTTGGCTTTAATTAATCGAGTCTATAGTGGCCAAGCCAGCAGTAGATTCTGCTGCTCAATATGGTTGGAAAGTGAAATTAATTTATCATGAAACTGCTGGAAAAAATTGGTTCAAAAATCGAGGAGAAACTAGCCATTTTATTAATAAAGTAGAAGTTCTAGAAAAGAATTTTGGTAATGTTTTTAACGGTAATCAACAACAAAAAAATACGGGTAAAGTGATTGATACCATTTACGTTGTAATTACACCCGATAACCCAGATTATAAAAAATTCTTTAAATAAATAATTTATACCGCCCTATCTAAATGCGTGTACCCACCATCTACATGAATCAACTGTCCAGTTGTATGTGAAGATTTTTTTGATAGAAGAAAAGCAACCATATTGGCAATTTCCTCTGCAGTTGTCATGCGTTTGCCGAGGGGGATTTTATCGGCAATCATTTTTAATTGCTCTTCCGGATGGTCAAATGTTTTTATCCAAGATTCATACAGTGGGGTAAAGCATTCAGCCACAATGACTGCGTTGACCCTGATTCCATATTTTAGTAATTCTACTGCCCACTCTCTTGTTAGCGCATTCCTTCCACCATTAGATGCTGCATAAGCAGAAGTATTTCCTTGACCAGTTTCCGCGGTTTTAGATCCAATATTTACAATAGACCCAGTTGATTTTTTCAATGCTGGCAATGCATACTGTGCCATCAAATAATAATGTACTAAGTTTTTATGCAAGGATGCCATGAACGATTCATAGCTCCCATTCTCTAATCCCACTCCGTCATTCACCCCTGCATTATTTACTAACCCGTCAATTCTACCAGCAATAGCCAGTACTTCATTTACAGCTCTCTCACAATCGACAGGATTGGTTAGCTCTGCAGTTATAAAATGAGCTCGCCCATTAGCTGATTCTATTGCTGCAACGGCAGCTTGATTATCCGCTTCACTCCTACCAATAATAATAGGGATTGCTGCCTCCGAAGCCAATACTTTAGCAATTCCAAATCCAATTCCTTTTGCACCGCCTGTTACAATAATTGATTTTCCTTTTAGCTGTAGATCCATATTGTAATTTATAACTTATAAAATTGTATTGCGTTTAATCCAAATATTTTTGCTTGATCTTCTAAAGAAAAGTATGAAAAATATTGTTGAACAATTTGAGTCACTTCAGCATAAGTTCCTCCTAATAAACAAACTGGCCAATCACTTCCAAACATCAACCGATCTACTCCAAATGATGCTGTTATCACATCCAAGCAATATGTAAAATCTTGAGCACGCCAATTTCTCCAATCTGCTTCAGTTACCAAACCAGAAATTTTGCAATAAACATTTTTATGCCTCGCAATAGTCCTAATCCCTTTTTCCCATTCTTTATAATCCTCTTTTTTAAAATCAGGTTTAGCCAGATGATCAATTACAAATGGTTGCGAAGGAAATTTTTCAACTAAAGCATTTGCATAATACAAATGTCTAGGAAAAATCAAGAGATCGTAGGTGAATTGGTGATTCATCAATTGCGAAATACCGTTACAAAAATCAGGACGAATTAAAAAATTCTCGTCTGGTTCTGCTTGTACAATATGACGAAATCCTTTCAACTTTTTAAACCCAGCATAATATGCTAGTCTTTCTGAAATATTCTCAGCACATAAATCAATCCAGCCAACTACTCCCTTTATATAATCATTTTGGGAAGCCAATTCTAATAGAAAATCCGTCTCCATTTCAGATTGATCGGCTTGCACCGCAACAGCTCCATCAAAATTATTCGCTTGCAACAAGGGCAATAAATCAACGGGCATAAAATCACGTTGAATTACTTTCATCTCAAGGGTAATCCATGCATCTTTAATTGGATGGTACTTCCAAAAATGTTGATGGCTATCTATTCTCATGGCAGTTCAAATATTTTTTCCATCAACATCCATTTCTCCCCTTGCTTTGCCCATGGTAATGCCTGCTGAAACTTCCACATCAATTGCTCCCATTCCTGCACTTTTTCATTACCAGCATCCAACTTAGCTTTTTTATCAAACGAAAATGTTTCATCTGCTTCAATGATCATGAACAAACGATTGCCCACACAATAAATATTCAACAAATGAATCCCAGCATCTTTTATACTTTGAATCACTTCAGGCCAAACTGATTGGTGATGGGCTTTATAATCAGCCATCAAAGCTTCGTCTTCAATTAAATCTAATGCCAAACAAAATTTTTGAAACGCCATGATTCACTATTTAAATGCAACTGCCAATTGTTTGCTGGTTCCCAATCCTTCAATAGATAATTCAATTTCATCCCCTTCTTTAATATAAATGGGATTTGGTTTTATTCCTAAACCTACTCCAGGAGGTGTACCAGTACTAATTATATCACCAGGAAGTAAAGTCATGAACTGACTGATATAATGTACTAAAAAAGGAATTTTAAAAACCAAGTTGGAGGTATTACTGTTTTGAAAGGTCTTACCATTGACGGTCAACCACATGTTTAAATTATTTACATCAGCTATTTCATCAGTAGTAGCTAACCAGGGCCCAAGGGGAGCAAAACTGTCGCATCCCTTACCCTTTGCCCATTGTCCACCACGCTCTAACTGAAAAGCTCTTTCACTGTAATCATTATGTAAACAATATCCTGCCACATAATTCATAGCATCTGCTTCTTCAACATAACTGGCTTTCTTACTCATTACAAATGCAAGTTCTACCTCCCAATCAGTCTTTTCACTATTACGAGGAATGATCAACTGATCGTTGGGTCCACATAATGCAGTGGTAGATTTAAAAAAAATAATCGGTTCTTCCGGAATGGGCGCATTGGTTTCTTTACAATGATCTATATAATTTAAACCAATACAGATGATCTTAGAAGGTCTTGCTACAGGCGAACCAAGTCGAATGCTTTGATCTACTTCTGTTAAAGTTGGATTTTTTGCAATAAAGGATTGGAGTTGATTTAAACCATCCTGTTCAAAAAAAGCTTCATTAAAATCGGTAAAAAATGCAGACAAATCATACCATTTGTTGTTCATTATAATGCCTGGCTTTTCTTTTCCTAATTCACCAAATCGTATCAATTTCATATACTGTAATTTATATTTTTATAATCCCCCCTGCCCTCTATATAATTTAATCGGTTTGTCTAAAGTTAATTTAATGACGGTTACATATTTGTCTAATGAAGTTTCAGGGAGGTTGATATAAACTAACCCGGGCACATGACTCCAACTGATTTTTCCAACTATTTTATGCGTTGGTTTAATGCTAGATCCCAACACAGTAATATCTTTTATTTGATTGGTTAAACCCTTCAGCATGATTTGTCCACTGTTTTTACCATGTACAAAAAGATATAAACTGGTTGAATCTTTTGACAAGGTGGAAGGCCCATAAAAATGACCCTGTGGTATACCTCCAATCGTATTAAAAATGGCTTCCCCATTTTTTTTATTCCATGCACCCAGTTCTTTTAACACGCTTATTTGTTCTTTCGGAATTGATCCATCTTCCATTGGCCCCATGTCTAATAATAAATTTCCACCATTAGCTACCGCATCTACAAAAATGGAAATCACTTCATAAGGTGTTTTCCAATTATTGTCGTGATGAAATCCCCAATTATCATTAGTGGTCATGCACAATTCCCACCAGTTATCTTTGGGTCTTGTAACAGGAAAATTTTGTTCAGGAGTTGCATAGTCGCCATAGCCTTGCAAACGACCATTGATTACTGCTTTAGGATTCTTCGCAAGAATGATATTCCGAATTTTTTCTGATTCCCATTCTTCTGCACTATGTTCCCAATCACCATCAAACCACCATAAATCTGGATTAAACTGATTGGATATTTCTTTGATTTGACTTTGAAAAAAATGCCTGAATTGATTCCAACGTTCGTAATCGTTTTTAACTTGATACCTGGAACTATCTTTAATAAAACCAGGATAATTTTGGTGAGACCAATCAATTAAAGAATAGTAAGCACCTGTTTTAATATCTCGTTTGCGCAATTCTTCAAAGAATGGTTGAATCATATCTTTCTTAGCTGGTGTAGCTTTCACACTGCTGAGTTGATTCATTTTAGTATCGTACATAGCAACTCCATCATGGTGCTTGGTTGTAATGACCGCATATTTAGCCCCACTTTCTTGAATCAGTTCAGCCCATGCTGCCGGGTTGTAATTTTTTAAAGTAAAGCCATTCAATTGTTTCATGTAATTGTCATAGCTTATTTTTTTATTATAAAAACTCCATGATTCATCAATACCATCTACTGAATAAATTCCCGCATGAATAAATATGCCCAGCTTAGCATCGGCAAACCATTGCATTTTATCTTTTATGGAAGCAGGTGTTATTTTTTGTTGTGCATGTACACTTAACCCATTACATAAGAATATATAAATGAAAAATGGTTGAACCCAAAGTTGATTGGCTTGTTTCATTTGCTTAATTATTCAGTTTAATAAAACCTCCATCAATTGGATAGTCACTTCCTGTTATAAAAGCGGCTTCCTCGCTGGCTAAAAATAAAGCTAAAGCTGCCACTTCTTCAGGTTTCCCCATTCTACCTATTGGTTGAGATTGAGACAGTTTTTCAAATATTTCTGCTTGTTGTTCTGGATAATTCTTTTCAATAAAACCATCTACAAATGGAGTGTGAACCCGAGCTGGAGAGATAGAATTACAACGGATATGTTCACTTAAATAGTCTTTGGCAACCGATAATGTCATTGCCATTATTGCCCCCTTTGCAGTAGAATAAGCAAACCGATCAGCAATGCCTACCCAAGCAGCAATGGATGCCATATTAATTATTGATCCTCCACCCTTTTTTCTCAGCTGTGGAATGGCTGCACTGATACAATTATATACCCCCTTTACATTTACCAACATGATTTTATCAAAATCTGTTTCGGATGTAGTATCTGCTTTTCCAATATGTGCAATGCCCGCATTGTTAACCAAAATATTGATTGCGCCAATTTGTTCAAATGTATTTTTCACTGCAACATGATTAGAAACATCGCAAGTATGCGCATATGCAACACCCCCTAGCTGATTAATTTCTTCAATGCTTGAGTTGGCTTGTTCCTGAGACAACTCAAGAATATGGACCTGCGCACCTTGCTTTGCAAAAAGCAAGGCAATGGCTTTACCTATACCGCTACCTCCCCCAGTTATTACTGCTATTTTATCATCCAATCTAAACATAAGTACGTTTTTAATTTTATAAACTGACTCCTCTTTTCCAAGGAATAAAATCATCTTGGTTTAACTGAACTGCTTTAGGTATGATCATGCCACTGGCTGCTTTTATACAATAATCTAAAATATCTTCCCCCATTTCCTCAATTGTTTTCTCACCGCTGATGACAGGTCCACAATCTATATCAATGATATCACTCATTTTTTTTGCCAAAACAGAATTGGTGGCTACTTTAACTACCGGACATACAGGATTTCCAGTTGGAGTACCTAATCCTGTAGTAAATAAAATTAAGGTAGCACCTGCTGCTGCTTTTCCAGTGGTTGCTTCTACATCATTGCCTGGGGTGCATACTAAGCTTAATCCTGGCAAAGTTGCTGGTTCTGTATAATCCAACACATCAACCACAGGTGCAGTACCTCCTTTTTTTGCAGCTCCTGCACTTTTCATTGCATCGGTTATCAATCCATCTTTGATATTACCAGGAGATGGATTCATGTAAAATCCTGAACCCACTTGATGCGCCAATGCATCATAGGAATGCATTAACTGAATAAATTTTTGAGCAATGGTTTCATTCACACATCTATCAATCAGGTTTTGCTCTACCCCACATAGTTCAGGAAACTCTGCTAGTAAAACTTTTCCACCTAAGGCAACCAATAAATCTGCTGCATAACCCACAGCAGGATTAGCAGAAACCCCGCTAAATCCATCACTTCCTCCACATTTTACACCAAGGGTTAGTTTGCTTAAAGGAGCTGGTTTTCTTTCCCTTTTATTTATTAGAATGAGTCCTTCAAAAGTATATTTAATGGCATTCGCTATTAATTGTTCTTCACTTTCCGTTTCTTGTTGTTCAAAAACATATAAAGGTTTATCAAAACTTGGATCTTGACTTTTGATATCGCTTACTAATTGCTGAACTTGTAAGTGTTGACAACCTAAACTTAATACGGTAATACCGCCAACATTGGGATGATTGGCATAAGCGGCCAATAAAGCACTTAATGTATTGGCATCTTGTCTAGTGCCCCCGCATCCACCCTGGTGATTCAAGAATTTAATACCATCCACATTCTTAAATACCCTGTTAGTACTAGGTGTTGCAGCTAATGAAATATTGATTGTACTAAGGTTTTCGCCATTTTGATAGGCCGCTAATAAATCTTGGGTATATCGTAGATATTTATCACTTACTGCATATCCCAATTGATTATGTAGGGCCTCTTTGATTACATCTAGATTTCTGTTTTCACAAAAAACGGTTGGTATAAATAACCAATAATTAGCAGTTCCTACTTGACCGTTGTTTTGATGGAATCCATTAAAACTAGTATTTGAATATTTGGATACCTCAGGTGCTTTCCAATGATAAGCCAGTTCTCTGTAAGCATAAGGTTCTGCAGCGTGTTTTAAATTTTCTGTAGTCATTAAACTACCCCTTTTCACATTGGTCTGTATCTTTCCAATTAAAACCCCATACATAAATATTTCGGCTCCTATAGTTAGGTCTTCAATATAAAACTTGTGCTTTGCTTTTATCCGATCCTGTAACACATACTGCTGATTTTCAAATTCTACTACTGCGTCTTTTTCTAAGTCGGTTAATGCAACCAAAACATTATCTTTTGGGTGCATTTGAATGACTTGTCTTATACCATTTTTACCGTACATAATTAATTGGATGAGTCATTTTTGGTGGTTCGCATTTTTATAGCAAATACTAACACAACAATAAAACAAAATAAGGGAATGAAATACCCATTTTGTATACTGCCTGTTTTATCGGAGATAATGCCCAACATTGGCGGCAGCAATGCTCCCCCTACAATCGACATAATGATTAAACTGGAAGCTGGTTTAGTAGCATTTCCCAAACCTTTTATTCCTAAAGCAAAAATGGTTGGGAACATAATCGACATAAAGAATGCGATACCGATCAATGAGTATATGGTCATCATTCCACTACCGTATATAGCAATGAATGAAAGGAGAATATTTATAGCAGCATATAGGCCCAATAATTTTACTGGTTCTATATATTTCATAAAAAAAGTACCTGCAAAACGCCCAATCATAAATGCAGCACCATAGAATGCAGTATAGGTTGCAGCTTCTTTATCAGTTAACCCAGCAGCTGTAGCAGCGAATACCAAAAAGAAACTTCCCACACAAACCTGAGCTCCTACATAGAAAAACTGTGCAATCACAGCCCATTGTAATTGTGAATGTTTTAGTGCATCTAAAAAACTACTGTTTCCTGGTGTTGATTCGTCTTTAATGTCCGGCAAAGGGGTAAAATAGAACACCACTGCCATTATCAATATGACCAATCCTAATACTACAAAGGGTAATTTTACACTTTCCGTTTGTGATTGGATAAAGGTTGTTAATGCCTCTCCAGACAATGCATTGATTGCTGCATCTGATTTATTGGAATCGGTTAAAATAAACCACCTTCCGATAAGTGGGGCAATAAATGCAGCCAACCCATTGAAAGACTGGGCTAAATTTAAACGGAAAGCAGCTGTTTCAGCTGGGCCTAAAACAATGGCATAAGGATTGGCGGCTGTTTCTAAAATGGCCAATCCACAAGCAATTATGAATAGTGCCCCTAAAAAGAATCCATACGTATGCGTATTAGCTGCTGGAACAAATAAAAATGCACCACAAGCAAAAAACAATAAACCAATAATAATTCCAGACCGATAACCGTATTTTTTCATAATCAATCCTGCGGGTATCGCCATTAGAAAATAGGCTATAAAAACAGCAGAATCTACCAATGAAGACTGTAAAATGCTTAGCTGAAAGGTTTTTCGTAAATGCGCAATTAATATTGGGTCAATATTGTGAACAAATCCCCAAAAGAAAAACAAACTCGTTATTAAAATAAAGGAGAATAACCAACCCTTGTGATTATTCATTTTATTATTTTCTTTAAGAGGTAAAGTTGGCTGCAATCCCATAGGTTTAAATATAAGGCATATATTGATTTTGTTTATACATATAAATCAGTTAATTAATTTTTTCTTATTTAGAATTCAAATAAAAGGAGCTGAATTAGTTGTTAAAGGTGGTTTATTATCAAAATCAAAAACAATTGTACCCATAAATAGAGTACAATCTGTTCATCTAGTTGAAAACTATTTACATAAATTGACGAACACATGTGCAATCAAATTTGAAACTGCGGGATCAGATTCAACCGAAATAGAAGTAGCAGCAATTAATAAAGAGAAAGCAATATCCCTTCAGGAATTATTACAAAATGCAGTAATTAAAGCTGATCCCAATAATGACACAGTGCAATTACAAATTATGGGTATTCGCTTCCGTGATGTAATCAAACTTGCCATTTCAGAAAATCATATCAGAACATTCTTAATTATCCTTGCATTTACTTATTCAAGAGTAGAAGATGTAAAGCAATTATTTGGATATGATCCTTCCAATATAATTAATGAACAAGTTGATCAAGTGGCCTTTTCTACTTCTAATATTTTAACACTGTTTATGGCTGGCTTATTCATTACTTTATTGGTTTCACTTATTCGAGTGTTATTGCGATATCATGAGATGACCATTAAATCGAATTCCAAAGGGTTTCAAATGGAATGGGGCTTTCTTCAAACCCAACAAAAAATGCTAATTCAAAATAAGGTTCAACTGATAAGTTGGAATAATAATTTTCTGAGGAAAATTTTAGGCATTCAAATTATTCGCTTTTTTATGACAGGCGAAGACATCAATTTAACCAAACAGCATATTCAGCTGCCAGTTATGCAATCATCATTATTGTACCAATTGGTATCACCATATCAAACCATTTGGCCTTCTTCAAATGAAACGGAACACTGTGTTCATCATTCCTATGGTTGGAGAAATACCATTTTGTTTATTTTACCTATCACAGGGGCTATTTCAGTTCCCATTTTTGTTTGGGATCCATTATATATTTTATTACCGTTTTTGGTATTGTTGTATTTGAGTATCTCTAATTGGGTGAAATATCGAAAGTTTAAGTATTGGTATAATGAAAGTTCCATTCAAATACAAAAAGGGATTTGGGGGGAAGAAAATATATTGCTCAATTTCAACAAGGTTCAACAAGTATTGGTTAAAACAAGTCCTTTCTTGCGTCGCAAAAAATTGGCTACCATTGAATTGCATACAGCGGGTGAAACAATAATACTGCCGTTTATACCGCTAGAGCAAGCTCAATATATTGCTGATTGGGCTTTATTATGCATAGAATTTAAATTAACCGAGAATGGCAAAATTGCGTTAAAGCAAATGGAATCTTAAACGTATTGAGAATAATGTCAAATAAATGGTTTTAATGGCATAAAAATTGGTTTTTTATCAATGAATAATTTTTCTTCACCAAACCTATTTTTATGAAACGAAATGTTACGTTATTAACCATTATTGTAATCCTAGTTAGTTCCTGTACGGTAATACGTCAGGGCGAAGTGGGTGTAAAGAGACGATTAGGAAAAATTGATCCCGTTTATGTGGAGCAAGGCCCAAAAGGATATAATCTTTTTACAACTACTATCTTAAAAGTACCTACTAGATCAATGAACATTGAAGTGAAGCCAGACCTTCCTTCTAAAGAAGGTCTAACGATTAGATCTGAGATATCCATTTTATATAGGATAAAACCTGAAGCTGCTCCAAAAATTGTTCAAAATATTGGACTCAATTATGAAAGTGAGGTAATTCTTCCTGTATTTCGTTCAGCATCAGCTGATATCACAGCAAAGTTTTTAGCAAAAGATATGCATAGTGGAGAAAGAGGACAAATCGAAAGTGCTATTCGCAAACAAATGACAGAAATACTTGAGCCAAGGGGATTTGTTATTGACAATGTATTAATGAAAAGCATTCGTTTACCTGAAGCATTAGCAGTAATAAAAGCAAATGATACCATCAATAAAACACTTACACCTACAATTTTAAAGCTTAGACAAATTGAAGCATTTAAATCTTTATCAAATAGCAATAATAGTAAGCTTATTATTACCGACGGTAAAACCCCATTTTTGAGTTTGCCAGAGAAGTTTTAAAAGGATAATATCTAGGGTACAAGAAGCCCTCTTTCTTTGAATGTTAGTTGTTGATTCGTTACCTTCACGGTAGAAATTTTGACTATGTCTAGCTTTATTATAACCTGCCCTAATTGTAGCCACCAATTTGAACCGGGCGATACCATGCGTGATGAAATTGAGAAAGAACTTCGTGGTAAAATGAAAGAATGGCAAAAGAAAAAAGAAATTGAAACTGCTGAGCTGCTTGAAGTAGAAAAGAAGAAAATGCAAACGGAAATGCAAGAAGCAGTGAAAAAATCGTTGGCTGCAGATTATGAAAATCAACTAAAATTATTGCAACAAGAGGTTTTAGATAATGCAGAAAAGTTAAAAGAATCTCGGAGAAAGGAATTAGAATTTTTACAAAAGGAACAAGCCCTTAAAACAAGGGAAGAAGAAATGCAATTGACCATACAACGTCAATTATTGGAAGAGCGTTCAAAACTAAAAGAGCAATTACAAAAGGAAGAATCCGAAAAAATTAGTTTGAAAGAACAAGAATATCAATTAAGAACCAAGGAGCTCGAAAAACAAATTGAAGACCAAAAAAAGTTGGTTGAAGAAATGCGTAGAAAGTCTGAGCAAGGGAGTATGCAATTACAAGGAGAAGTTCAAGAACTGATGTTAGAAGAAATGTTGCAATCTACCTTCCCATTCGATAAAATTGAAGAAGTAGGTAAAGGGGTTCGTGGTGCAGATTGTATTCAAATTGTTCGCAATCAATTTGGCAATGAGTCAGGTAAAATTATTTACGAAAGTAAACGTACCAAAGACTTTTCCAATGAATGGATTGAGAAGTTAAAAAAAGATATGCGCAGTCATGGGGCAGATGTAGCAGTTATTGTTACGCAGACTTTCCCTAAAGACATGGAAAGATTTGGTGAAAAAGACGGCGTGTACATCTGTACTTTTAATGAGGTTCGAAGCGTTTCCTTATTGCTTCGAAATGCATTATTAAAAATTGCAGACGCTCGAAAAAGTCAAGAAAACAAGGGCGATAAAATGGTCATGTTGTATGACTATTTAACTGGAACCGAATTTAGTGAGCAATGGAAAGCTATTAGAGAAGGATTTATGAGTATGCGCCAGAGTATTCAGAAAGAAAGAGATACAATGGAAAGACTTTGGAAAGCACGCGAGAAACAGTTAGAAAAGGTTTTATTGAATGCTGCTCATATACAAGGATCAGTTGAAGGTATTGCTGGAGCTGATGCAGTAAACTTAAATTTATTAGAAGACAATGATACTATGTTAATTGATTAATTTCTTTGACCATATTAACCCAGAAGGCAAGGCCAATATTCCTTCTAAAAAGAAACCCATGTTTCCCATAAAGGAAGATTTGCGCCAATACTTAAAACGATATGGCAGAGAAGTCTTGCTTCCTTTCAGTTACCAAGATTTACAAAGGTTTACTTATACCATACCTTTAAAAGACAAGAATGGAAAAGATACGGCATGGGAGCAAGTTTCGTATGATATGCGTGAATGGGATTTCCTTCGTAAAAGTTTAGTAAAAGTATATGCCATTTTAAAAACAGAAGGTGATTTAAGTTTCGCCAATCACTTAGATGTAGCTAGAATTGATTACTGTTACTTTGGAAATAGTCAGCCCTTTAGAATTCGTATTGTAAATAAATTCAATGACAACTACGATCATTACTATATTAAAAAAGCGGATGCAAGTAGAATATACGGATTGGAACTAGAACATATACTATCCCCTAATCGAATCACTTATTTTACAAGTAAAGACACATTGATTGAAGAACATATTCCAGGAATTCCAGGAGATTTATTCATTCGAGATTACATCAGTGCAGCAAATACCAATAAAATAAGGCTAGCCAAAGAGTTTGTCAAATTTAATGAACGCTGTTTTGTTCAGTTATTAGGCGATATGCGGTCTTATAATTTTGTTGTAAATATCATTCCAGATATTGAAGACTTTCAATACCGTATCAGGGCCATTGATTTTGATCAGCAGTCTTACGAGGGCCGCAAAAATTTGTACCTACCCCAATTTTTTAAAGATAATCAGGCGTTGGTGAATATGGTCTTAAAGCATTTAGACAAGCAATCAATTGAGCAATATCAAGCAGAGGAAAAGACCATGATGACATTTAGGTTGGTCTCGTCTCGTTACCGCGTTAAAGAACTCTTAGACATCATGGATGATGACCAAATTTCCACTGATGAAAAAATTACTGAATTACGTGAAGCCTTATTTGTACATTTTAATAATCCTCAATATTTAAAAGCCATTACCATGGGGCAGCTTTTAAAAACACACTTGAAATGTTCTTTAAGAAAGTACCTAAAGAAAATGCCCAAAACAGGTAAACATGAATAAATTAATCATTGTTTAACCACACCAAGCTGAGTTCATTGCTTAATTGATAATGCAACTCTAAGGAAGCCGTAAAATTATCTTTCTGAAAACGAGCATTTAGAATACCACTTGGTAGCAGTGTACTTTTTTCTACTCGCATACATTCGCTGAAATCAATATCCCCCCTGCCCCACCATTTAAACATGGCTTCCTTAGCACTCCACAATAAAGTTAGTGTGCGAAATTTTTCCTGTTCTTCCAAAGCTTCTATATCCCAATTGGATAATTCAGATGGGTGCAAAAATTTGTGCCTGATTTTGTTTACTCTATGCGTTACCAGCTCCACATCTACCCCCACTCTTTGGGTAGAACTAACGATGGCTGCAGCATAATCCCCGCAATGTGAAATAGAAAAATGGTATGCTTCATTAGTTAAATAAGGTTTACGGGTGTCTGCTATTTGAATTAAGTCGCTGGGGAAATTGGGATACAAATAAGGGAGCAAAAACCTTCCAGCTAAATGCTGCAATCGTTTGTGGGGATGGGTTACCTGCTGTTGAATGGTAACTTTTTGGGTAAAAAAAGACTCGGCTTCTTCAATCTTCCAAACGGCTAATTGGGTAAAATCGTTGATATTTTGTTGATAATAGATGGGCACAAAAAGATTTTAGCGTATACATTGCAGAATTAGCATTTTTTTGCAATTCAACAGTAAAATTAACGGGAATGATTTTAAGTGATCTACGCATTTTAGAAGAAATTGAAAAAGGAACTATTAAAATTGAGCCTTATGATAGAGGTGACCTTGGTAGCAATAGTTATGATGTTCATTTAGGCAAGTGGTTAGCCACCTATACCGATGAAGTGTTAGATGCTAAAAAGCACAATACCATCACGTATTTTGAAATCCCCGAAGAAGGCTATGTGTTGCAACCGAGTGGATTTTACCTGGGGGTAACAGAAGAGTATACCGAAACGCATGCGCATGTCCCTTTTTTAGAAGGCAAGTCTTCTACTGGACGATTAGGTATTGATATTCATGCTACGGCCGGAAAGGGTGATGTGGGTTTTTGCGGCAACTGGACTTTAGAAATATCTTGTAAACAGCCCGTTCGCATTTACCGTGGCATGCCAATAGGACAACTAATTTATTTCCCCGTTGATGGAGAAATTGGTGTGAAATACAATCAAAAAGGCAATGCCAAATACAGTGGCCAACCCAATAAGCCAATTGAGAGCATGATGTGGAAGAATAAATTCTAATTCAACTGCCAGATACTACCATTCAGTATGCTGGCAAAACTTACCCATAATAAGTAAGGAATTAGTAAAGCAGCAGCAGTGGGGGAAAGTTTTCTGAATTGTATGATCGTGAGTAAAATAAATACCCACATGGTTATAATCTCGGCAAATGCCCATCCTATTTGGTGCATAGAGAAAAAAAGGATGGACCAACAAAAATTCAATATAAATTGAATAATGAATAATCGTATGGCCAAGCTACGTTCTAGGCTAATAGGGCGTTTCCATATTAAGTAAAAGCTGATTCCCATTAAAACATATAAGGTTGTCCACATGGGGCCAAATATCCAATTGGGTGGATTAAACGAAGGTTTATTTAAACCGGCATACCAAGTCGGAATTTCAGCAATAGTAAATATGCCGCCTAAAGATCCAAGGCCAACTGTTGAAATAATAGATATGATGAGTTTTTGCGTATTAGTTATTTGCATGTCTTTTATTTTGATAACTGATTAGCCAAGCAATTACTTCATTGTAACTGTCTATACCCGCCACTTGTTGATTCATTTTTAGAAATTGGTCGTATAAATTATTACTAATTGGGCTGATATTATTTCGTCGATTATAAAAAAAATCACGAATATCTTTTCGATCTTTTTTTACCAAGGAATCCATTCGGTTTCGATTGTTTTTGACTACTTGTTCAAATGCAACATAGTTCTCCTTTGCATACAAAAGATATTGTTCGTTAAACGAATAGTTTAGTAAATCAAGGTACATCGAATATTGTAAATATAGATTGGAACTTGATTTGGCCGCCAAGAACCCAACAAAACTGGCTTCACTTTCACTCGCATACCCTAATTGATGCCCAATTTCATGGCAAATAATATAGGGATTTAAAATTCCTGGTAGGTCATTCCTTAAATGGGCTTCTCCTGTAAATGGATTGTAATACCCAGAAAATCCAATATAATCTGCAATAGGTTCAAACATGCTGAATTTTACCGACTGAATGGTGGTGGTTAAGAAAGGAAATTGTTTGGAAGCTTGATTATACGCTATTTGGGCAACTTTCATTAATGTCGCTTTTGAAAAAATTGGCAAGTGGTCTGGACCAATTTTTTTTCTATAATAATTAGCTGAATCAATTAATTGATTCGTTAAAGTGGTTATTTCCGATTGATTATATGCGGTGGGATTTAAGCCTAACTGTAAGGCAATCCCTCCTTTTTTATAATTGAATCCCCAAAAAACTTGAAACAATATATATCCCGTTAATCCCAGTTGAACCAATCGATGCATTCCTGACCAAAAAAGGGTTATCCTTTGTTGGGATAATAAAAAACGACTTGCCCATTTTAAAAATAGGACTAATAAATAAATAATAAGGCAAGCATATAGCAGGTCACCCAGGCTAAAAGGAAAAAAACTGGACCCCTTTTTTAAAAAGTTAGACCAAAGTGGATAAAATTTTGCAACATACCAGTTTTCCACAAACCAAGAAGATTGTCCAGCTAAATAAGCTAAAATGCCTCCAAGAAGCAGTAAAAAGGTCTTTTTTATCTTTTTTTCATCTACTATAAGCTGCATATTTGCCTCATTCTAGGTTAAAGTTAGGATGGGGACTTCACTTAAACGGCTTATTTTTAGTTTACTTTGGCAAATTGGGCTGTTTTTTCTACCTTTGCAAACCCTTAAAACGTGGATATGAATCATCGGCGCGAATATGAGATCGCTTTTGTGGGTTTGAAGCCGGGTGTTCATGTATACGAATACAAGGTGGACGATAAGTTCTTTATTCCTTATGGCGAACAAGATTTCAGTAATTGTGATGCTACTGTAAAATTGTTACTAGACAAAAAATCGGGTTTCATGCAATTGAAATTTGATATTGATGGTAGCATACAAACAGGTTGCGATCGTTGCGGAAATACGCTTCCTCTTCAATTATGGGACGAGTTCAACATCATTGTAAAAATGGTAGATGAACCCGATACATTAAATGAACAGGAAGAAGATCCAGATGTCTATTATATTAGTAGAAACGAAAGTCATCTACAAGTAGCCAATTGGATTTACGAGTTTGTCAACTTGAGCATTCCTTTGCAAAAAACCTGTTCTCCCGAAGAGATGGGCGGCCCAAAATGCAACAAAGAAGTGTTAGAAAAATTAAGGAAAATGGAAGAAGAAGCAACTAAAGACAGTACCCCAACCGTATGGAAGGGATTAGAAAAGTTTAAAGATTTAGAATAAAAATTTTGTTACCATAAATTTTGAGCAATGCCAAATCCAAAACGCAGACATTCACAGCAGAGAAGTGCTAAAAGAAGAACGCACTATGTAGCACAAGAAGTTACTTTGAGCAAAGACTCCACAACAGGAGAAATACATGTACGCCATCGTGCACATGTTAGCGAAGGTAAATTGTTCTATAAAGGAAAGTTAGTTGCTGAAAAAGCACCATTGAAAGCGTAACCTTTACAGATCAGTTATACCCTTAGCTTGCTGCAATGAATATAGGACTAGACATGATGGGAGGAGATTTTGCACCGTTAGAAGCGGTGAAAGGAATACTTCTGTACCTGTCTAACAATAATAGCGCAGTAAACTTAGTTTGCATAGGTGATGAATCTTTAGTACAACCCTTAGTAAAGGAGTATGAAGTTTCATCACCTAATTTGCATTTTATACATGCTCCAGAAACCATTGGTTATCATGAGCACCCTACCAAAGCATTAAAAGAAAAACAACAGTCTTCCATTGCTATTGGATTTCATTTGCTATCAACAGGAAAAATTGATGCATTCATTAGTGCAGGTAATACAGGTGCCATGTTAGTAGGTGCAATGTTTAGCATTAAAGCCATTGAAGGAGTTAGCAGGCCTACTATAGCAACCATAATTCCAAAATTGAACGGATCTACAGGCGTTTTATTAGATGTGGGTCTTAATGCAGATTGCAAACCTGAACTATTAAATCAATTTGCCATTCTTGGCAGTTTATACGCTGAGCATATTCTTGGCATTACACAACCAACAATTGGATTAGTGAATGTGGGTGAAGAAGAAGGAAAGGGCAATTTGCTGGCACAAGCCACTTATCCCCTTTTAAAAGAAAACAAACAAATCAATTTCATAGGCAATATTGAAGGAAGAGATTTCTTTAATGATAAAGCCAACGTAATGGTTTGCGATGGATTCACTGGTAATATTGTTTTAAAAATGGCTGAATCTTTTTACGATTTAGCAAAAGAAAGAGGGCTAGACAGTGACCCTTATTTAAGTCGATTCCATTATGAAAATTATGGAGGCACCCCAGTATTAGGGGTTGCAAAACCAGTAATTATAGGACATGGAATTAGTTCTGCCAAAGCTTTTTCAAATATGATTTCCTTGGCAGAAAAAATGATCGCCAGCAATATTTGCACAAAGATGGCCGATTCTTTTCAGGCATCTTAATAGACCAGTTTTACTCTTCTCTTAATAACTCAAATATCATGTTCCGCAATATTTGTCTTTTTTTATTAAAATTGAGCGGTTGGAAATTAGATCCCAATTTACCCAAAGACATACATAAATGTATTGTAATTGCAGCGCCTCACACCAGCAATTGGGATTTTTGGTACATGATTCTATCTTTTGGAGTATATGGATTAAAAATACGCTTCACTGTAAAAAAAGAGTGGATGCGATTCCCATTTAGTTTAATAATGAAACCATTAGGAGGAATTGCCATTGATAGAACTCCAAGAAAAGACGGGAATAGGCCCAGTTTTGTAGAAGCAATGACCCAATTATTTACTGATCAACAAGAATTGATTATTGTCATCACACCTGAAGGCACTAGAAGTAAAAGAACCGAATGGAAAACAGGTTTTTTTCATGTGGCAACCAATGCAAATGTTCCGATTTTATTAGGCTATGTAGATTATGGTAAAAAAATAGCAGGGATTGGGAAAACAGTTGTTCCAACTACTTATGCAGCAACCATGAAAGAAATCATGGACTTCTACAGTAGCATTACACCAAAACATCCACACTTATTTTCTGTAGACACGAACTATTAGGTCAAAACAATACCTTTGTACAAACAAGCGTTCGTTTTTATGTGGAAGAAAAATGTCTTAGAAACAATTGGGAACACTCCTCTCATACAATTAAATAAAGTATCTAAAGGTATTCCAGGTACCATCTTGGCCAAAGTAGATTACTTTAATCCTGGTAATTCCATTAAAGATCGAATGGCATTAAAAATGGTAGAAGTTGCTGAACAAGAAGGCAAACTAAAACCAGGTGGTACCATTATTGAAGGAACCAGTGGCAATACTGGCATGGGCTTGGCTTTAGCTGCCTGTGTAAAAGGATACAAATGCATTTTTGTTACAACCGATAAACAATCAAAAGAAAAAGCGGATATTTTAAAAGCAGTAGGCGCAGAAGTAATTGTTTGCCCAACGAATGTTTTACCTGAAGATCCACGCAGTTACTACAGTGTAGCAAAACGTTTAGGTAAAGAAATTCCCAATTCAATGTACATGAATCAATATGATAACTTGGCCAATCGCCAAGCGCATTATGAAAGTACAGGCCCAGAAATTTGGGAACAAACGGAGGGTAAAATCACTCACTTGGTTTGCACTGCTGGCACTGGTGGCACTATTACAGGTACTGCTATGTATCTAAAGGAAAAAAATCCCAATATTCAAATATGGGCAATAGATGTATATGGTTCTCTTTTAACCAACTATTTCAAAACGGGTGAGATAGACATGAAATTTGTTCATCCATATATCAGTGAAGGTTTTGGAGAAGATTTTCTTCCACAGAACTATGATATGAGTGTGATTGATCATTTTGAGCAAGTGACAGATAAAGATGGAGCAGTAATGGCGCGTAAAATAGCCAAAGAAGAAGGCTTATTCTGTGGATATAGCGCAGGATCATGTTTACAAGGCTTAATTCAATTAAAAGATAAATTACCTAGCGACGCAGTAGTCGTTTGTATTTTTCATGATCATGGTAGTAGGTATGTGGGGAAAATTTATAATGATCAATGGATGATGGAAAGGGGTTTCTTAGACGTTAAAACTTTTAAGGACATTGTGAATGGAAGACATGCTAAAAGATTGGTATCAGTTGCTCCAGACAATACTGTTGCTGAAACGGTTGAATTGATGAAGAAGTATGATATTGAACATATACCAGTCATGCAAGATGGGCTGCCTATTGGTTCGGTTAGTGAAAATGGATTATTTCAAAAAGTTTTCAGTAATCCTGAAATTAAAAACGCATTGGTAAATAGTGTCATTGAAACAGCTTACCCGCTTGTTGATTTTGACACGCCTGTAGAAAGGCTTGGAAGTTTAATTACCAAAGAAATGGGAGCTGTTCTTGCCAAAGATGAAAAGGGCGACTACCATATTGTTACCAAATACGATGTTATACAAAGCCTTGCTAAATAGCTTATCATGATATCGATGCGACATGTGGTTTTTATGAATGTTGCAGAAGAGTTGAGTTTTTCAAAAGCCAGTCAGCTTTTATTTATTTCTCAACCCGCCATCAGCAAGCATATCCAATTGCTAGAAGAGCAATACCAAACTAAATTGTTTGAAAGAAAGGGTTTGCATATTGAACTAACTGCTGCAGGCAAACTATTGTATGATAGATTGCTTTTGGTAAAAGATATAGAACATAAAACGGAATTTGATATTTCTGTTTTACAAGATGCTATTCAAGCAAAAGGCAATTTAAAGTTGGGTGCAAGCACAACAGTAGCATTGTACATTTTACCCAAAGTATTATCCTCTTTTCACCAACAATACCAGCAAATTGAGATTAGCGTTTTAAATAGAAATTCTGAATCTGTAAAAGAGGCTTTATTAGTTAAGCAAATCAACTTAGGCATTATTGAAGAAAACAGTAAAGTCAATCAAATTCAATACACGCCTTTTATTACCGATAAAGTGGTAGCGGTTTGCAGCAGCAAAAGCAAACTCTTGAAGAAAAAAAATTATACAATACAAGATTTACCAAACTTGCCAATTGCCCTAAGAGAAGTAGGAAGTGGAACTTTAGCCGTGTTAAAAAGAGCGCTTACCAAGCATAAAATCAATTTTTCACAACTTAATGTGAAAGTACGATTGGGAGGAACTGAAGCACTTAAAAATTTTCTATTAGAATCTGATTCCTTAGGGTTTCTTCCAAAAATATCCATTGCAAAAGAATTAAAAGCAGGAGAATTAAAAGAGGTATTCATTGATGGTCTTGCATTGCAGCGACAATTCTTTTTTATTGAACGCAAAGGAGAAACCAGTGATTTAAATAAAGGATTTATTAAAATGGCTAAATCTATCTATAACTTGTAGTTATTGACTATAACTATATAATCATTTGATGTTATTGACTGCTGGATAAATTTGCATTATGAAAAACCAGCAGTTGAACACAAGATCTTTAATTACACATCTTGTTTGTAGCAAATGTAATGCAACGTGTAGCCATCAAATTGTTCAAACCTTTTCTAGTTGTTGCAATGTTCCTTTATCGGCAGTATACCATCTAAAGAATCAAACAATTGATTCAATTCATACTACCGAATATACCATGTGGCGATACCAATTTGTATTACCCGTAATAGACCCTGCCAATATTGTATCCTTAAATGAAGGCTTCACTCCTATTAGCCAATTAAAAAAACTTGCTGATCAATTAAGTATTGATACGTTGTACTTAAAAGACGAAGCAGTTAATCCTACAGGTTCCTTTAAGGCAAGAGGGTTGAGCATGGGCGTATCTAAAGCAAAAGAATTAGGGATTAAGCAAATGGTCATTCCAACAGCAGGTAATGCCGGAGGAGCCATGAGCGCCTATTGCGCAAAAGCTGGAATAGAAGCAACCGTAATCATGCCCAAACATACTGCTGATACTTTAAAAGAAGAGTGCAGATTATATGGTGCCAATCTTATTCAAATAGACGGATTAATTGATGCTTGTGGTAAAAAAGCCAGGGAAATAGCGGCTTCAACTGGAGCATTTGATATGTCTACCATGAAAGAACCTTATCGATTAGAAGGGAAGAAAACATTGGGATATGAAATTGCAGAACAATTTAATTGGGATTTACCCGATATCATTATTTATCCTGCTGGGGGTGGCACCGGATTAATTGGTATTTGGAAAGCATTTAAAGAATTGATTGAAATGAAAGCCATCAAGGGGGCTTTACCCAAAATGGTTTTGGTTCAATCAGTTGAATGTAGTCCGATGGTTCATTTATTTAATGATGGTCAACTACCTGAACATTACGCTCCAAAATCTTCTGCTGCTCTAGGACTAGCGGTTCCCTATCCTTTTGCAACAGCAATGATGTTAGCAGTTTTAAAAGAAAGCAATGGTATCGCATTAACGATTACTGAAAAGGAAATGGAAGACGGGGTTGAAGAAATTGCTAAAGTGGAGGGATTGTTATTAAGTCCTGAAGGATCCGCAACATATATAGCTGCAGAAAAATTGTTAAAAACTGGATGGGCTAAACCGTCTGAACGAATACTATTAGTTAATACTGGCTCATGGTATAAGTATCGCTAATTTATAGACTTGGGGAAATTGGTTAAATAAACCAAAGTGTAACTTTAAATACTATAAACCGATAAACAAAGATGAAAAACAAAGTATGAAGAATGGTGAAAGCCAAACTTTTCAAAATTGTTTTAATTGTTGATTCATTAAACATAGTTTTAAACGCAACACTGTTATAGGTAAAAAAAGTAATAAAGCTGATCAATGCAAAAAATTCATCTGAAATAACGTCTTCATCAATGCGAAATATTGTTCCAATTAAAAGCATTAATAAAGGGAATAGAATGAAAATCAACAAGATGAATATGGTATTGATTTCAGTAGCCAATATAACATGATCAAAAAGCCATTTATGTTGTTTATAATAAAGTAAGGATAAAAAAACAGTTGACGATAAAATAAATACAAACAACAATACTTTAGACAAACTTTTCGACTTTTGTCCATACTCAACCATTAAATCAGTTTCCGTTATTGAAGCATTAGCCATTTTTTTTACAATGGCAGCTTTTGCCATTGAGCCATAAACATTATTATCTTTAAAATAACGGTACTCCTGATTCAGACCTGAATACATGGGATTCAACAAATAAATAATCACTACCATAAAAAACAAGGATATTGGCTTGTAATATTTTTTTCGAATACCTGCACAATATTCTACGGCTAATTTACCTGGATAGAATAAAATGGTTTTAATGCTAGTAAAAAAACTCCCTTCAAAATGAGTGAGAAAATGTAATGCTTCTTCAAAAATATGGGCTAAAGATTTATCCTTATCTGTATATTTTTTTTGGCCACAAAATGAGCAAAAATTTCCTTCAAAATGTTTGCTGCAGTTTTTACAAAGTTCCATTCATTTACAATTATTATTTTAAGGGAAGAACAATTCTTATACACTCAAATTAATTAACTATTTAATGTAAACATCGAATTGAACTGTTTAATTTATATTGTAATGGAAAATATAGCAGAATGCTTCATGATCAAATAAGAATAATTTCATTGGTGCCCAGTATAACCGAGCTATTATATACTCTGGATTTAGCTGATCAAGTAGTAGGAATTACTAAGTTTTGTGTACACCCGAATGAATGGTTTAAAACCAAAACTAGAATTGGCGGCACCAAAAATATTCATATTGAAAAAATCAGGTCTTTAGCTCCTACCCTTGTAATTGCCAATAAAGAAGAAAATGTACAAGAGCAGGTTGAGTCTTTGGAAACTTTTACAAAAGTTCATTTGACAGATGTTTCTAATTTAGAGGATGCTTTAAAAATGATTCAAGATATTGGCACAATTACCCATTCTCAAGCTAAAGCAACTGAAATTATTGCTGCCATCCATGAAGGGTTCGCCGAATTAATTGGACTTCCCATTCAACAGCGGCTTCAATCCATCCCTTGCGCTTATCTTATTTGGCAAGACCCCTATATGACCATTGGTGGCGATACTTATATAAATGATTTACTTACTAAGATTGGATTTTCAAATGTCTTTGATAAGTCGTTAAGATATCCGTCTATCAGCTTATCCGATATAGAACAGTCAAATTGTAAAGTCATTTTTTTATCGAGCGAACCCTACCCTTTCAAACAAATACATATTGATGTTTTGCAAAAATATTTTCCCAATAAATTAATCCTTTTGGTGGATGGAGAAATGTTCAGTTGGTATGGCAGTAGACTATTAGTAGCAGCTGGTTATTTTAAATCCTTGACTAAAACGGTATTAAGTGAGCTATAATTGGCTATGGATTTTTGTAGGGTTTTTAGTATCTTAGCCATATGAAAAAATACAGCTCAGGCGTTTTGTTTGGAGACGAATTAGAAGCATTATACAATGATGCTAAAGATAACCAATTTGCTCTTCCTGCCGTAAATACCATTGGCACCAACACCATTAATGCAACTTTAGAAACCGCCGCTAAAGTAAACTCTCCAGTAATCATTCAATTTTCTAATGGAGGGGCTCAGTTTGTAGCTGGGAAAGGAATGCCCAATGATGCCCTTCAAGGAAATATTGCTGGCGGGGTTTCAGGTGCCTTACATATTCATAATGTAGCTAAATATTACGGAGTGCCTGTAGTATTGCATACTGACCACGCAGCTAAAAAATGGCTGCCATGGGTAAGCGGCTTAATTGATGCTGGTGAACAATACTTTAAAGAAAAAGGACGTCCTTTATTTAGTTCCCATATGTTGGATCTATCCGAAGAACCATTAGAAGAGAATATTGCTACTTCAGTTGAATTTTACAAGCGCATGGCTCCGTTGGGTATGAGCATTGAAATTGAATTGGGGGTAACAGGTGGGGAAGAAGATGGTGTAGACAACAGCGATGTAGAAAACGATAAATTGTATACCCAACCTCAACACGTTGCGTATTCTTATACTGAACTCAGCAAAGTGGGCAACATGTTTACTGTAGCTGCAGCTTTTGGTAATGTGCACGGCGTTTATAAGCCCGGAAATGTTGAATTGAGACCAGAAATTTTGAAAAATAGCCAAGATTTTATTCAGGCTGAATTGAAAACAGGTCCAAAACCAGTTTATTTTGTATTCCATGGTGGAAGTGGTTCTCCACAGCATCAAATTAGAGAAGCCATAGGATACGGTGCAATCAAAATGAATATTGATACAGATTTACAGTGGGCTTTCTGGGAAGGAATCAAAGACTTTTACCAAAAGAATGAAGCGTATTTACAAGGACAATTAGGCAACCCCGAGGGTGCCGATAAACCCAATAAGAAATTTTATGACCCTAGGGTTTGGCTAAGAAAAGCCGAAGAAAGCTTCTCTAAAAGATTAGAAATAGCTTTTGAAGACCTTAATTGCATTAATAGGAACGCTTAAAATTTACTGTTGAGCCAAATTAAACTCCAAATGGTGATTAAACACTGTTTGGAGTTTATATTTTGACCCAATTATTTGATAATTGATTATCTTTCCGCCCCAATTTGATTGCACGAATTATGAAAAAAGAGCGTGAAGAAGATATAGAACAGAATTTAACAGGTAGCGAAGAAACAACTCAGCCTACCGAGCCTACAAAGTCAAGATGGTTCACCCGCAAGAGTAGAAATATACAAACATCTACAGCGGATAAAAAAGAAACTCCTGAAGGGCTTTGGAATAAATGTCCTGAGTGTAACTATATATGCACTACCAACGAATTAAAAGAAAACCTTTTTGTTTGTCTAAAATGCAATCACCACCATCGTATTGGAAGTGAAGAGTATTTCGACATCATATTTGACAATAAAGAATACACTGTTCTTTATGATGAAATTATCAGCAAAGATTTCTTAGGATTTACCGACTTGAAACCATACCAAAAAAGGTTGGATGATATTCATTCTAAAACCAATTTAA
>Ga0209480_10000685_pt1 | contig 26801 bp, 23 predicted proteins | sample JI61114C2DNA_FD_187501 | JGI IMG/M metagenome (GOLD analysis project Ga0209480, IMG submission 187501) | Wastewater effluent complex algal communities from Wisconsin, to seasonally profile nutrient transformation and Carbon sequestration -... | ecosystem: Engineered > WWTP > Effluent > Algae... | reverse complement strand
TGCGGATCGTGAAGGCGCGCGACAGCGAGCTGCCGCGGGAGACGCTGCCGAAGTTGCCGTCGGGCGTGCCGACGAAGGCCACCGCGCCAGCGGCCGGGTCGAGCACGGACACCGCGGTGCCGGTCAGTGCCACCGCCTGCGGGCTCTCGGCGGACACGCTGGTCACACGCAGCTCGCCAGTGAGCCCGCCTGCGGCAGCCGGCTGCCAGTACACCGAGAAGTAGCAGCTCTCGCCCTCCTCGAGCGTGAACGGCACGGCAGGGCAACTGGTGCCGAAGGTCACGCCGCCGCCGCTGACCGCGATGGCGGTCACATCCAGCGGTTTCACCTTCGCGAACCCGGCATCGCTGTTGCGCAGCACGAAGTCGAGCTGCTTGCGCGTGCCGACGAGGGTGCTGCCGTAGGCGGCACCGGGCGCGCTCAGCGCCTCCAGCCGCGGCTGGGGCTCGCTCTCTTCGATGCTGCCGCAGGCGGCCAGCGTGAGTGCGGCAAGCAGGGCCGCAGTCGGTCGCTTCATGGTGTTTGCTCCCTTGGCGCCATCGTACCCGCCCCGGCGGCGGCCAGCAGCGTCTCCAGGTGACCCAGCGTGTCGGCCTCGTGCAGCGGCTTGTCGATGCGGATGCGCAGCATGCGCGGGAAGCGCACCGCAATGCCGCTCTTGTGCCGCGGGCTGCGGTTGATGCCCTCGAAGCCGAGCTCGAACACCAGCGATGGCTTCACGCTGCGCACCGGGCCGAATTTTTCGATCGTGGTCTGGCGGATCACGCGGTCGACCTCGGCGAACTCGGCGTCGGTCAGGCCCGAATAGGCCTTGGCGAAGGTGACCAGCTGCAGCGCGCCGGGCAAGGCCGGCTCGCGCCGCTCGATCGCGTCGAGCACGGCTCGCGCCTCGGCGGCGTCGCGCGGCGCGCGGTTCCACACCGCGAAGGTGTAGTCGGTGTAGACGCTGGCGCGCCGCCCATGGCCCGCTTGCGCGTAGACCAGCACCGCATCGACCGACAGCGGCTCGATCTTCCACTTCCACCAGGTGCCGTCGACCTTGGTCCGGCCGCTGCCATAGCGTGCGTCGCGGTGCTTGAGCATGAAGCCTTCGACGCCACGCTCGCGCGACTCGCGGCGCAAGGTCGCGAAGCTCGCCCAGTCGGCCGCCATCGCCAGCGGCGACAGCTGCAGCGGCGTGCCCTGCACGGCGGCCTCGAGCAAGCCACGGCGAGCCTGCTGCGGCAGGTCGCGGCGGTCTTCGCCCTGCGACTCGAGCAGGTCGTAGGCGATGAAGGCGACGGGCGCTTCAGCCAGCACCTTCTTCGTCAGCGTCTTGCGGCCGATGCGCTGCTGCAGCAGGTTGAACGGCGCCAGCCGCGCGTCTTTCCAGACGACGATCTCGCCGTCGAGCACGGTGCCGTCGGGCAGCGCCTGCGCGGCCTGCACGATCTCGGGGAAGCGCTCGGTCACCAGCTCTTCGCCGCGCGACCAGATCCACACCTGCCCTTCCCGCCGCACCAGCTGCGCACGGATGCCGTCGTACTTCCACTCCACCAGCCAGTCGCCGCTCGGGCCGAGCCGCGCATCGAAGTCGGCCGGCGGCACCTCCAGCGCGTGCGCCAGGAAGAAGGGATAGGGCTGCCCGGGTTCGCTCCGGCCCTCGCCCGCCGGCGCCAGCAGCCGCGCATAGGCCGCCGCGTCGGGCGACGCCTTCGCATCGGTGTAGCCCATCATGCGCTGCGCGACGAGCTTGGCGTCCAGCCCGGCATGAGCCGCCAGCGCGCGCTGCACCAGCAACTTGCTCACGCCGACGCGAAAGCCTCCCCCGATCAGCTTGACGAGCAGGAATCGCTCCGCCGCGTCGAGTTCATCGAACCACTGCGCGATGCGTACCGCCTGCTCGCCCGGATCGGCGCCGCGCAGGGGCAGCAGGCGATGCTGCACCCAGTCGGCCAGGCCGATCTCGCTGCGCGTGGTGGGTGGCGGCAGCACATGGGCGATGGTCTCGGCGAGGTCGCCGACAGCCTGGTAGCACTCCTCGAACAGCCAGTCGGGGATGCCGGCGCGCTGCACCGCCATCGAACGCAGCGCGGCGGTGGGCAGCACCTGGCGCGGCTTGCCGCCGGCAAGGAAGTACACCGCCCAGGCCGCATCGGCCGGTGCGGCGTCGACGAAGTAGCTTTGCAACGCGGCGATCTTCGCGTTCGTCGAGGTGCTCGCGTCCAGTTCGGCGAACAGCCGGGCGAAGCGGTTCATGCGGCGACCTCGGCGTCGTCGGTGCCGTACTCGGTGCGGAACGCTCCCGCCTCCAGGCCCTGCTCGGCCAGCCAGCGCACCATCACCGCCTCGTAGCCGTGGGTGACGACGACACGCGACGCGCCGGTGGCCGCGATGGCGCGCTGCAGGCCCGGCCAGTCGGCGTGGTCGGACAACACGAAGCCGCGGTCCACGCCCTGGCGCCGGCGGGCGCCGCGCAGCTGCATCCATCCGCTGGCGAAGGCATCGGCGCATTCGCCGAAACGCTTCATCCATGCCGAGCCGAGCACCGACGGCGGCGCGACCACGAGGGCGCGCTGCAGCACGGCCTTGTCGCTCACCTCGGTGGCGAGCCGGGTGGCCGGCAGCGCCACGCCGGCGGCGCGGTAGGCCTCGTTGAGCGGCTCCACGGCGCCGTGCACCAGGATCGGCCCGATCGACGCGTCCACGCCGGCCAGGATGCGCTGCGCCTTGCCGAAGCTGTAGCCCAGCAGCACGCTGGCGCGGCCCTGCGCGGCGTTGGCGCGCCACCAGTCGTCGATGGCGCCGAACACCTCGCGCTGCGGTGCCCAGCGATAGATCGGCAGCCCGAAGGTCGACTCGGTGATGAAGCAGTCGCAGCGCACCGGCTCGAAGGGCGCGCAGGTGCGGTTGTCGTCGCCGGCGCCGCTGACGAAGTAGTCGCCCGAGGCCACCCAGACCCGCCCGCCGTGCTCGAGCCGCACCTGTGCCGAGCCGAGCACGTGGCCGGCCGGGTGCAAGCTGATGCGCACGCCGTGGTGCTCGACGACCTCGCCATAGGCCAGCGGCTGCAGCGTGATCTCGCCCAGCCGCGCGCGCAGCACGCCTTCGGCCGGGGCCGCGGCGAGGTAGTGGCCGTGGCCGCGGCGCGCGTGGTCGGCATGCGCGTGGGTGATGACGGCGCGATCGACCGGCCGCCAGGGGTCGATGTAGAAGTCGCCCGGCGGGCAGTACAGGCCTTCGGGGCGTTGCACGACCAGGTCGGCGACCATGGGCTGGGCGGTCAGGTCCGGCGCCGGGCCGTCCCAAGCCGGACACTCCCCCTCGGGGGGGCGACGCGAAGCGCCTTGGGGGCCAACATCAGTACTTCAGGCCCGTCACCATCAGCGCGAAGCGCATCAGGCCGTAGGCGACCCAGTTGAGCGCACGCGTGGACCAGGGCCGCGCCGCATGTGCGTCGGGCTCGACCCGGCGCCCCTGGTGCGCGATGGCATGGCGCAGGTGGCCCATCATCTCGGCGGCGAAGTCGTCGTCGCGAACGAACACGTTGGCCTCGCGGGCCAGCAGCAGGCTGAAGGGGTCGAGGTTGGACGAGCCCACGGTGGACAGTGCGCCGTGCGGTGCGTCCATCACCGCCACCTTGGCATGCAGGAAGCTCGCCTCGTACTCGATGATCTCGATGCCGGCGTCCAGCAGCAGGCCGTAGACCGCGCGGCTGGCGTGGAACTGCATGAAGTACTCGTAGCGGCCCTGCAGCAGCAGCGTGATCTTCACGCCGCGCCGCGCGGCGCGCAGCAGCGCGCGCTGCAGTTGCACGCCGGGGATGAAGTAGGCATTGGCGATGACGATCTCGCGCCGCGCCTGCGCGATCGCCACGCGGTAGTTGCTCTCGATGCGCCGGCGGAAACGGAAGTTGTCGCGCAGCACCAGCGCTGCCCTCGCACCGCCGAGCAGGCGGCTCGGGTAAGGCGGATCTTCCACGCCGGCCCGCGCAGCCGCCCGCACCGCGGCCAGCGCCCCCTCGGGGTCGCCCTTGCCCACCTTGCGCGCCGCCTGAAGCCGCCACCACAGCCGCGTCATCGTGTCGTGCACGTCGCCGACCAGCGGCCCGCGCACGCGTACCGCGAAGTCCAGCCGCGGCTGCTCGAGTTCGCCGTGGTTGGGGTCGTGGTGGTCGTCGAGCAGGTTGATGCCGCCGCAGAAGGCCACTTCGCCGTCGACCACGCAGAGCTTTCTGTGCAGCCGGCGCCAGCGGCGCGGCACCAGCAGGCGCCAGCCCTGCGCCGGGTTGAAGATGCGCCAGCGCACGCCGGCCGAGGCCCAGCGCGCTCGCCATTCTTCGGGCACGTCGCCGGTGCCCAGGCCGTCGACCACCACGCGCACCGTGACGCCGCGTTTCGCGGCAGCTTCCAGCGCCTGCGCAATACCGAGCGCCGAGCGGCTGAAGTCGAAGATGTAGGTCTCCAGCATCACCTCGAAGCGCGCGGCGTCGATGGCCTTGACCATGGCCGGGAACAGCTCCGTGCCGCCCTTGAGCAGCATCAGTTCATGCTCGGCGCGCGGATCGGCCTGCTTCATTCGTGCACGAGCTCGGCGACCAGCGGCAGGTGATCCGACATGCGCGCCCAGGCCGAGCCGCGCGGCACCGAGGTCGAAATGCAGCGCAGGCCGCGCGTGTAGATGCGGTCGAGCGAGAACACCGGCACCCGCGACGGGAAGGTGTTCTGCCGCGCGCTGCTCATGCCTTCCGGCAAGGCCCGCTGCAGGCCGCACTCGCGCATCGGCGCATCGAGCTTCTGCCCCCAGTCGTTGAAGTCGCCGGCGACGACGAGCAGCTCGTCGTTCGGCACATGGGCCTCGATGAAGGCGGCCAGCCGCTCCACCTGGCGCACCCGGCTGGCGTGCATCAGCCCGAGGTGAGCCACCACCGCGTGCAGCACGCTGCCGTTCCAGTGCACCGGCACGTGCAGCAGGCCGCGCTGCTCGAAGCGGTGGTCCGACACGTCGTGGTGGCCGATGTCGCCCAGCGGCCAGCGCGAGAGCAGCGCATTGCCGTGCTCGCCCTGGCGCGTCACCGCGTTGGTGCGGTAGGCCACTTCGTAGCCTTCGGGCGCGAGGAAGTCGGCCTGGCCTTCGCGCGGCCAGCCGAACGAGGTGCGCGCGAAGCGGCGCGCCTCGCCGTGGTGGAAGCTGCGCACTTCTTGCAGAAACACCAGGTCGGAGTCCAGCGCCTCGATGCCCAGCCCCAGGTTGTGGATCTCCAGCCGCTTGCGTGGGCCGACGCCGCGCACGCCCTTGTGGATGTTGTAGGTGGCCACGCGCAGCGTGTCACTGTGGCCCAGCGTGGTCGGCGCGTGGTGTCTCATCGCAGGAAGTTCGGCAGTTGCAGGATCGCTTCGGCGTTGCTGAACGAGAAGCAGCTGTCGGCCGCCTCGCGCCACGGCAGCCAGCGCCAGGCAAGGTGCTCGCGCGGCGACAGCGTGACCGGCGTGCCGCGCGGCACGGTCAGGCCGAACACATGCTCGGTGTTGTGGATCACGCCGGGTGCGTAACGATGGCGCCAGACGGGGTAGATCTCGTAGACATTGCGCAAGCCCCAGTCGATCAGGGCCTCGCGCGGAACCTCGGCCGAGCCGATCACGATGCCGGTTTCCTCGGCCACCTCGCGGATCGCGGTTTCGTCGAAGGGCTCGTCGTCGCGGTCCTTCGAGCCGGTCACGCTCTGCCAGGTGCCGGGCGCATCGGCACGCTCGATGAGCAGCACCTCGCGCTCGGGCGTGTGGATCACGACCAGCACCGACTCGGGGATCTTGAAGGGCTTGTCCACGCGCAATGAAAAAGGGGCGCGATCGGACGCGCCCCGGAATTCTGCATCAGTCGACTCGATCCGCTCAGCCGGCCGCCTGCACGTTGCGCAGCCGGATGTGCAGCTCGCGCAGCTGCTTCTCGTCGACCGGGCTGGGCGCGTTGGTCAGCAGGTCCTGCGCACGCTGCGTCTTCGGGAAGGCGATCACGTCGCGCAGACTCTCGGCGCCGGTCATCAGCATCACGAAGCGGTCCAGGCCGATGGCGATGCCGCCGTGCGGCGGCGCGCCGTACTTCAGCGCGTCGAGCAGGAAGCCGAACTTCAGCTGCGCCTCCTCGGCGTTGATCTTCAGCGCGCGGAACACCTTGCTCTGCACCTCTTCGCGGTGGATACGCACCGAGCCGCCGCCGAGCTCGATGCCGTTGAGCACCACGTCGTAGGCCTTGGCGATGCAGCGGCCCGGGTCGGTCTCGAGCCAGTCTTCATGGCCGTCCTTCGGGCTGGTGAACGGGTGGTGCACCGCGTTCCAGCGCTGCGCGTCGTCGTCGTACTCGAACATCGGGAAGTCGACCACCCACAGCGGCTCCCACTGGCCCTGCACGAGGCCGCGCGACTTGCCGAATTCGCTGTGGCCGACTTTCACGCGCAGCGCGCCGATGGCGTCGTTGACCACCTTGGCCTTGTCGGCGCCGAAGAAGATCAGGTCGCCCGAGGCCGCGCCGGTGCGCGCGAGGATCTCGGCGATGGCCTTGTCGTGCAGGTTCTTCACGATCGGGCTCTGCAGGCCCTCGCGGCCCTTGGCCACGTCGTTGACCTTGACCCAGGCCAGGCCCTTGGCGCCGTAGATCTTCACGAACTCGGTGTAGCCGTCGATCTCGCCGCGGCTCATCTCGCCGCCGCCGGGGATGCGCAGCGCGACGACGCGGCCGTCCTCGGCGTTGGCCGGGCCGGAGAACACCTTGAAGTCGACGTCCTTCATGCAGTCGGTCAGCTCGGTGAACTCGAGCTTGACGCGCAGGTCGGGCTTGTCGGAGCCGTACAGGCGCATCGCGTCGGCGTACTTCATCACCGGGAAGTCCTGCAGCTTCACGCCGATGGCGTGCTCGAAGGTGCTGCGGATCATGCCCTCGAACATCGTGCGGATCTCCTCCTCGGTGAGGAACGAGGTCTCGATGTCGATCTGCGTGAACTCGGGCTGGCGGTCGGCACGAAGGTCTTCGTCACGGAAGCACTTGGTGATCTGGTAGTAGCGGTCGAAGCCGGCCACCATCAGCAGCTGCTTGAACAGCTGCGGGCTCTGCGGCAGCGCGAAGAACATGCCGTCGTGCACGCGGCTGGGCACGAGGTAGTCGCGCGCGCCCTCGGGCGTGCTCTTGGTGAGCATCGGCGTCTCGATGTCGATGAAGCCGTTGACGTCGAGGAACTTGCGCACCTCCATCGCCACGCGGTAGCGCAGCATCATGTTGCGCTGCATCGGCGGGCGGCGCAGGTCGAGCACGCGGTGCGTGAGGCGCGTGGTCTCCGAGAGGTTCTCGTCGTCGAGCTGGAACGGCGGCGTGACGCTGGGGTTGAGCACCTCGATCTCGTGGCACAGCACCTCGATCTTGCCGCTGGTGATGTTGGCGTTGATGGTGCCGGCCGGCCGCTCGCGCACCTTGCCGACGATCTTCAGGCAGAACTCGTTGCGCACGCCCTCGGCGACCTTGAACATGTCGGCGCGGTCGGGGTCGCAGACGACCTGGACGATGCCTTCGCGGTCGCGCAGGTCGACGAAGATCACGCCGCCATGGTCGCGGCGGCGGTGGGCCCAGCCCATCAGGGTGACGGTCTGGCCGAGCAAGGCCTCGCTGACGAGGCCGCAGTAGGTGGTTCTCATGGTTCGACTCCGGGTTCTGTTCGGGGCGGGCGGCGCATCGGGCCGCGCGCGTTCAATGTGGGACCAGCGGGTGGGGCGGTGGGGCACTGCGCACGCAGTGCCCAATCAATTTCGGGCCGGGATCACCTCGGCGACGGCGCCCATCGGCGGCGCCACCACGCCCATCGAGATGACGTACTTGAGGGCCTCGTCCACGCTCATCGCGAGCTCGATGACGTCGCGGCGCGGCACCATCAGGAAGAAGCCCGAGGTCGGGTTCGGCGTGGTCGGCACGTACAGGCTGAGGTACTCGCCCACCAGGTGATGCGCCGCTTCGCCGCCGGGCTTGCCGGTGACGAAGGCGATCGTCCACGATCCTTCGCGCGGGTACTGCACCAGCACCGCCTCGCGGAAGGCGTTGCCGCTGCTGGAGAACAGCGTGTCGGAGACCTGCTTGATCGAGTTGTAGATCGACTTGACGATCGGGATGCGGTTGAGCAGCCGGCTGCCCTGCTTCAGCCACCACTGGCCGACGATGTTGGTGGCGAACACGCCGGTCAGCAGCAGCGCCACCAGCGTGACGATCACGCCGAGGCCCGGGATGTGCCGCAGCGCCTCGAGCGGCGCGGTGGCGGCCATCGGCAGCACGGCCTGCGTGGCCGAGATGAACCAGCCGAACACGCCGTCGAGCACGCCGAGCACCGAGGTGAGCACCCAGACGGTGAGCGTCAGCGGCAGCCAGACCAGCAGGCCGGCGAGCAGGTATTTCTTCACGGGAGTTCCGGGTTGGAGCCGCTCAGTGGCAGGCGCAGGACGCGCCGCAACCGCCGGAGGCGGTCCCGCTCGAGCCGGAGCTGTCGCCGCCGGCGGCCGGCGCAGCCGCAGGCGCCGCCGCGTCGGCGGGTGGGGTCGCGCCAGCGGCTGGCTGCGCCGCGGCACCACCGCCCTTGAAATCGGTTGCGTACCAGCCCGATCCCTTGAGCTGGAAGCCGGCCGCGGTGAGTTGCTTCTGGAAGCTCGAAGCACCGCACGCCGGGCAGTCGGTCAGCACCGGGTCGGAGATCTTCTGCAGCACGTCCTTCGCGTGGCCACAGGCCGCACAGCGGTAGGCGTAGATCGGCATGGCTAAACCCTTGATTCGGCAGGAAAAAACGTCAATTGTACGATGCCGGCGCGCGGCGGCTGCAGGTGACCGGATGCGCCGCTGCGGCCGAGTCGCGGCGCGCGGGGCTCCGGCGCGGGTCAACCTAAAATCCCGCCATTCGTTTGCGTCCAACCTCTATAGGAGTTCGATGTGATTCGCCGCACCGTCAAGTTCTTCACCGCCGCAGCCTGCGCCACGTGGATCGTCACCGCCGGCATGGCGGATTCTGCCCTTGCCGCCGGCCCGGAAGCGAAGGTCCTGAACATCTACAACTGGTCCGACTACATCGCCGACGACACGATCAAGAACTTCGAGAAGGAAACCGGCATCAAGGTCAACTACGACAACTACGACAACAACGAAATCCTCCACGCCAAGCTGGTGGCCGGCAAGACCGGCTATGACATCGTGGTGCCTGGCGCGCACTTCGCCAAGCAGCAGATCGAGGCCAAGCTCTTCCAGAAGCTGGATCGTTCGCTGTTGACCAACTGGGGCAACCTCGATCCGGCCATTCTCGAGCAGATGGCCAAGCTGGACCCGGGCAACGAGCACCTGGTGAACTGGATGTGGGGCTTCGTCACCGTGGGCATCAACACCACCAAGGTGAAGAAGGCGCTGGGCGACCTGCCGATGCCCGAGAACCCCTGGTCGCTGCTGTTCGACCCGAAGTACGCGTCCAGGCTCAAGGGCTGCGGCGTGAATTTCCTGGACTCGGCCTCCGAGGTGCTGCCCGTGGCCCTGCTGTACGTGGGCAAGCCCGGCTTCAGCCGCACTGCGGCCGACTACCCGCCGGCCGGCGAGATGCTCAAGAAGGTGCGGCCCTACGTGACGCGCTTCTCGTCGTCGGGCTACATCGAAGAACTGGCGGGCGGGCAGCTGTGCGCGGTGATGGGCTACTCCGGCGACATCAATATCGCGCGCGCACGGGCGCTGCAGGCCAAGAACGGCAACGACATCCAGGCCCTGGTGCCGCCCAGCGGCGCCACGCTGTTCTTCGACTCGATGGCCATCCCGGCCGATGCGGCGCACCCGAAGAACGCGCATCTGTTCATCAACTACATCCTGCGCCCCGAGGTGCATGCGTCGCTGACGAACAAGGTGTTCTATGCCAACCCGAACCGGGCCTCGCTCAAGTTCGTCAAGAAGGACGTGGCCGAGAACAAGTCGATCTTTCCTGGCCCTCAGGAGCTGGCGCGGATGACCGCTCCCGACAGCCTGCCGCAGGACATCCGCCGCGTGCAGACGCGCACCTTCACGAATTTCAAGGCTGGCCGCTGAGTCCCGACAGCAGCCAAGCCAGCACGGCGCCGGCCAGGCCCAGCGCGATCGACAGCGCGAGCATCACGACGACCGCCCGCAACAACCGGTTGGATCGTTGCTGCTCGAGCAGCAGCGCCTCGAGCGCCGCGCGGTCGTTGCCCTGGCGCGACCGCAGCGCCTGATGGATCAGCCGAGGCAGTTCGGGCAGCATCTGCACGTAGCGCGGGGCCTCGTTCTTCAAACGCTCGGCCAGCCCGCGCCAGCCGATCTGGTCGTTCATCCAGCGCTCGAGGAAGGGTTTGGCGGTGTTCCACAGGTCGAGGTCGGGGTCGAGCTCGCGGCCCAGGCCCTCGACGTTGAGCAGCGTCTTCTGCAGCAGCACCAGCTGCGGCTGGATCTCGACGTTGAAGCGCCGCGAGGTCTGGAACAGGCGCAGCAGCACCTGGCCGAGCGAAATGTCCTTCAGCGGCCGGTCGAAGTGCGGCTCGCAGACCGCGCGGATCGCCCCTTCGAGCGCATCGACACGCGTCTCCGGCGGCACCCAGCCGCTCTCGACGTGCAGTTCGGCCACACGCTTGTAGTCGCGGCGGAAGAAGGCGATGAAGTTCTGCGCCAGGTACTCCTTGTCGAACTCGGTGAGCGTGCCGACGATGCCGAAATCGAGCGCGATGTAACGACCGAAGGTGGCCGGCGCAACGCTGACCTGGATGTTGCCGGGGTGCATGTCGGCGTGGAAAAAGCCGTCGCGGAACACCTGCGTGAAGAAGATCGTCACGCCGTCGCGGGCCAGCTTCTTGATGTCCACGCCCGCCTCGCGCAGACGGTCGACCTGGCTGATCGGCAGGCCCTTCATGCGCTCCATGACGATGACGCCCTGGGTGCACAGGTCCCAGATCATCTCGGGCACCATGACCAGGCGCAGATCCTCCATGTTGCGGCGCAGCTGCGCGGCGTTGGAGGCCTCGCGCACCAGGTCGAGCTCGTCGTGCAGGTAGTTGTCGAACTCGGCCACCACCTCGCGCGGCTTCAGCCGCTTGCCGTCGACCGACAGCCGCTCGACCCACACCGCGAGCGTGCGCATCAGCGTGAGGTCGTCGTCGATGACTTCCAGCATGCCCGGGCGCAGCACCTTCACCGCCACTTCGCGGCCGTCCTTCAGCGTGGCGAAATGCACCTGTGCGATCGAGGCGCTGGCCACCGGCTCGGCATCGAAGCTGGCGAAGATGTCGTCGATCGGCTTGCCGAAGGCCTTCTCGACCAGCGCGCGCGACTGCGCCGCCGGGAACGGCGGCACACGGTCCTGCAGCTTGGCGAGCTCTTCGGCGTAGTCGGGCGGCAGCAGGTCGCGCCGGGTCGACATCACCTGGCCGAACTTGACGAAGATCGGCCCGAGCCGCTCCAGCCCGAGGCGCAGCCGCACGCCGCGCGGCAGGTCCAGGCGGCGTCCGATGGTCAGCACGCGCACCAGGGCGCGGACCCAGCGCTGGCGGAAGCTGGACAGCGCCAGCTCGTCCAGCCCGTAACGCAGAACCGTGACGCAGATGAAGATCAGCCGGCCGACGTGCCTCATCGCGGATTCGATCCGCCACCTTCGTCGGCTCCGCCGCGCAGGCGCGAGGCCACGTTGCCGATGGCGCGCACCGCCTCGCGCATCGCGCCGGCCACGCTGCGCCCGAAGCGCGACAGCTCGCGCGCCGGCGCATCGCCGACCAGGCGGGCGAGGTCGTCCTCGAAGTCCCAGCGCAGGTTGTCGAACAGCCAGTTGACGTCGGTGGCGAGCTGCGCGTCGCCGGCGACCTCGATGCGCGGCTTGTCGCCGGCCAGCGTGCGCACCAGGGCCAGGGCGGGGTTGGAGGCGTCCACCGAGACGCGCAGATCGGGCGCCTCGGGCAGCTCGTCGCCGCACCACTCGATCAGGCCGGCGGCGGTGAAGCGCAGGGCCAGCGGCGGCAAGGCCGGCAGCAGCGACGGCCAGCCCTCCAGGTGCAGCAGCACGCTGCGCCCACTGTGCTCACGCAGGCGCTGGGCGGCCACGGGTTCGCTGGCGATCAGATGGTTGGCGAGGAGGATGGCGCGCTCGATGACCGCCGTCGATGCGAGCGCTTGCAAGCTGTGCAGCATTCACGGATTGTAGGCACGGCGTCACAATGTCCCCCCAGATTCAAGGGCGGCTCGCGAAGGGGCCGGGCCCAGAATCCGCCGACACCGAACCGATGAACCACTCCCCCACCATCCTCCTCACCGGCGCTACCGGCTACATCGCCTCGCACACCTGGCTGGCCCTGCAGGCCGCAGGGCTGCGTGTGCTCGGGCTGGACGACTTCTCGAACAGTTCGCCCGAGGTGCTGAACCGGCTCGAGCGCCTGTCGGGGCAGCGGCCGGACTTCGAGCGCATGAACGTGTGCGACGAGGCCGCATTGGAGTCGCTCTTTGTGCGCCACCGGATCGATGCCGTGGTGCACTTCGCTGCCTTCAAGTCGGTGGGCGAAAGCAGCGCCAAGCCGCTGGCCTACTACCGCAACAACATCGGCGGCCTGGTCACGCTGGCCAGCACGATGCAGCGCCATGGCTGCCGGCGCCTGGTGTTCAGCTCCAGCGCAACGGTGTACGGCCAGCCGGAGCGGCTGCCGATCACAGAAGATTCAACGCTGTCGTCCACCAATCCCTACGGCGCCACCAAGCTGATGGGCGAGGACATCCTGCGCGACCTGGAGCGCTCCGAGCCGGGCTGGGCGATCGCGCTGCTGCGCTACTTCAACCCCGTGGGCGCGCACGCAAGCGGGCTGATCGGCGAGGCACCACAGGGCATCCCGAACAACCTGATGCCCTACGTCACGCAGGTCGCCGTGGGCCTGCGCGAGAGGCTCAGCGTCTACGGCAACGACTACGACACGCCCGACGGCACCGGCGTGCGCGACTACATCCACGTGCTCGACCTCGCCGAAGGCCATGTTGCCGCGCTGCAGCGGCTGCTCGGCGACGGCCGGTCGCTGACCGTCAACCTGGGTACCGGCCGCGGCCACAGCGTGCTCGAGGTGGTGCAGGCCTTCGAGCGCGCCAGCGGGCGCCGTGTCCCCTACACGATCATGCCGCGCCGCCCCGGAGACGTGGCCGCGTGCTACGCTGACCCGTCGCTCGCCGAGCGCCTGCTCGGCTGGCGCGCCACGCGAGACCTCGACGCGATGTGCGTCGACAGCTGGCGCTGGCAGTCGATGAACCCGAACGGTTTCGAAGCTGCCCCGCTGAGCCGGTCTCTTTCCTGAACCGCCCATGACGCCCATCGACCTCCAACCCGTGGTGATGGCCGGAGGCAGCGGCACGCGGCTGTGGCCTCTTTCGCGAGCGCAGTTTCCCAAGCAGTTCCTGGTGCTTCAGGGCGACCGAAGCCTGTTCCAGCAGGCGGCGCAGCGCCTCGCTTCGCTGGCCGCACCGGACATCCACGTCGCCCCCACCTGCGTGGTCGGCAACGAGGAGCACCGCTTCCTGGTGCTGGAGCAGTTGCGCGAGATCCAGATCGGCGGCGCGACACTGCTGCTCGAGCCCATGGGGCGCAACACCGCACCGGCCATGACGCTGGCCGCCCTGCAGGCAGTCGACTCGGGCGCCGACCCGGTGCTGGCCGTCACGCCAGCCGACCAGACGGTCGTCGACGAGACGGCCTTCACCGCGGCGCTGCAACGTGCTGTGCGCCTGGCGGCCGACGGCGCCATCGTCATCCTCGGCGTGTTGCCCGATCGCCCCGAAACCGGCTACGGATACATCAAGGCCTCGAGTGCGGCCGACAGCACGGGGGTGGAGCGCTTCGTCGAGAAGCCCGACCTCGCGACGGCCCAGCGCTACCTGGCCGAGGGCCGGTACTTCTGGAACAGCGGCATGTTCGTGGTGCGCGCCTCGGTGTGGCTGGCAGCGATCGAACGCTGCCGCGCCGACATCGCGGCAGCCACGCGTGCGGCGTGGCTGGCACGCAGCCTCGACGCCGCCTTCGTGCGACCCGGCCGCGAGGCATTCGCCGCGATCCCGTCCGAATCGATCGACTACGCCGTGATGGAGCCGATTGCCGCCGAACCGGGCGCCTTCTCGCTGCGCATGGTGCCGCTGGCCGCCGGCTGGAACGACCTCGGCGCCTGGGAGGCGGTCTGGCAGGTCAGCGCGAAGGATGCCGCCGGCAACGCCAGCCACGGCGACGTGCTGCTTCGCGACAGCCGCAATTCGCTCGTGCACGCAGCCAGCCGCCTGGTCGGCGTGGTCGGGCTCGACAACGTCGTCGTGGTGGAGACACCCGACGCCGTGCTCGTCGCCGATCGCAGCCGAAGCCAGGAGGTCAAGCAGATCGTCGCCGAACTCGACCGCGCCGGCCGCAGCGAGCAGACGCTGCATCGCCAGGTGCACCGCCCCTGGGGCTGGTACGACAGCATCGATTCGGGCGAACGATTCCAGGTCAAGCGCATCCTGGTCAAGCCGGGCGCCTCGCTGAGCCTGCAGATGCACCACCACCGCGCCGAACACTGGATCGTCGTCAGCGGCACCGCGGAGGTCACCTGCGGCGACAAGGTGATCCTGCTGTCGGAGAACCAGAGCACCTACATCCCGCTGGGCGAGACGCACCGCCTGGCCAACCCCGGCAAGGTGCCGCTGGAGATCATCGAAGTGCAATCCGGCAGCTATCTCGGCGAGGACGACATCGTTCGTTTCGAAGACACCTACGGTCGCGTGAAGTAGTTGCGCCACCACACATGCCCCTGAACGGGCGGGTGCGTTTGCGGCCCGCCTTCAAGGACAATCCCTATTGACCCCAGGGCCTTGGCCCGCAGCGAACCAAATACCACCATGAAAGTCCTCGTCACCGGCGCCGCCGGCTTCATCGGCATGCACGTGTCGCAGATCCTGCTGGCCCGCGGCGACAGCGTGGTCGGTCTGGACAACCTGAACGACTACTACGACGTGCAGCTCAAGCTGGACCGGCTGGCCCGCCTGACGCCGCACGCCGGCTTCCGATTCGTCAAGATGGACGTGGCCGACCGCGAAGGCATGGCGAAACTGTTCGCCGACGAGAAGTTCGACCGCGTCGTGCACCTGGCGGCGCAGGCCGGCGTGCGCTACTCGCTCGTCAACCCGCACGCCTACATCGACAGCAACATCGTCGGCTTCACCAACATCCTCGAGGGCTGCCGGCACAACGCGGTGCAGCACCTGGCCTATGCGTCGAGCTCGAGCGTCTACGGCGGCAACACCGCGATGCCGTTCTCGGAGCACCACAACATCGACCACCCGGTCAGCCTCTACGCCGCCACCAAGAAGGCCAACGAGCTGATGGCGCACACCTACAGCCACCTGTTCCGCCTGCCCACCACCGGCCTGCGATTCTTCACGGTGTACGGCCCCTGGGGCCGGCCCGACATGGCGCTGTTCCTGTTCACCAAGGCGATCCTCGCCGGCGAGCCGATCAAGGTGTTCAATCACGGCAAGATGGTGCGCGACTTCACCTACATCGACGACATCGCCCAGGGCGTGGTGCGCGTGCTCGACCGCCCGGCCACGGTGGATGCCGGCTTCGACGCTGCCGCGCCCGATCCGGCGCGCAGCAATGCGCCCTACCGCGTGTTCAACATCGGCAACAACGACCCGGTGCCGCTGATGGCCTTCATCGAGGCCATCGAGGGCGCGCTCGGCAAGACCGCGCAGAAGGAATACCTGCCACTGCAGGATGGCGACGTGCCCGCCACCTCGGCCGATGTGTCCGAGCTGGAGTCGTGGACCGACTTCCGCCCCGCCACGCCGGTGACCGACGGCGTCGGCCGCTTCGTGCAGTGGTACCGCAGCTATTTCAAGGCTTGAGAGAAGAAGGAAACATTCGCATGACCACCATCGCAGTCATCGGCCTGGGCTATGTCGGCCTGCCGCTCGCCGTCGAATTCGGCAAGAAGTTCCGCACCCTCGGATTCGACCTCCATGCCGAGAAGGTGGCCGCCTATGGCCGCCATGTCGACCCGACCGGCGAGGTCAGCAGCGCCGACCTGAAGGCTGCCACGCAGCTGACCTGCAGCACCGACCCGAAGATCATCGCCGAGGCCGACTTCATCATCGTCGCCGTGCCCACGCCGGTCGACGATGCGCACCAACCCGACTTCACGCCGCTGGTGAAGTCCTCCGAGAGCGTCGGCCGGCACATCAAGAAGGGCGCGATCGTCGTCTACGAGTCGACCGTCTATCCGGGCGCGACCGAAGAGGTCTGCATCCCGATCATCGAGAAGCACTCCGGCCTGAAGTGGAAGCAGGACTTCTTCGTCGGCTACAGCCCCGAGCGCATCAACCCGGGCGACAAGGAACGCACCGTCACCAAGATCACCAAGGTGGTCTCCGGTGACACGCCCGAGACGCTGAAGAAGGTGGCCGAGGTCTACGGCGCCATCATCACCGCCGGCGTGTACCCGGCCAGCAGCATCAAGGTGGCCGAAGCCGCCAAGGTGATCGAGAACACCCAGCGCGACCTGAACATCGCGCTGATGAACGAGCTGTCGGTGATCTTCCACCGCATCGGCATCGACACCCTCGAGGTGCTGAAGGCCGCCGGCACGAAGTGGAACTTTCTGCCCTTCCGGCCGGGCCTGGTGGGCGGCCACTGCATCGGCGTCGATCCGTACTACCTGACGCACAAGGCCGAGAAGCTCGGCTACACGCCGCAGGTCATCCTGGCCGGCCGCCGCATCAACGACAGCATGGGCAAGTTCGTCGCCGAGCAGACCGTCAAGGAGATGATCGCCGCCGACCTGCCGGTCAAGGGTGCCGACGTGATCGTGCTGGGCATGACCTTCAAGGAGAACTGCCCCGACCTGCGCAACAGCAAGGTGATCGACGTGGTCAACGAGCTGCGCAGCTTCGGCGCACGCGTGCACGTGCACGACCCGATCGCCGAGTCGTCGGAGTGCGAGCACGAGTACGGCATCAAGCTCACGCCGTGGGAGCAGTTGCCCCGCGCCTCGGCCATCGTGGCCGCGGTGGCGCACAAGCAATACGCGGAGATGGGCCTGAAGCAGATCGCCGCCAAGGCGGTCGACAAGGCCGTGTTCACCGACGTGAAGGCTGCCTACGACCCGGCGGAGATCGCCGCGCAAGGCCTGAACGGCTGGCGCCTCTGACCCCCAGGCGGCCTAGAGCAGCGCCTGCTGCCGGGCCAGGCGCCAGTCGCTCTCGGGCTGCTGGCGAGCCAGCATCCACACCTCGCGGAACGGCATCGCGCCCAGTTCCGCGGACTCTCGCACCATGCCGCTGAACTCGATGCTGGCCAGCTCCAGCGGGCCGACGGCCTCGTGTGAGATCAGATGCGCCTCGACCGAGAGCACGTCGGTGCGGTTCGGCTCGGCGCCTCGGTGGGGCAACTGGGCAGCCAGCTCGTCGAACATGGACTCGGTGGTGAGCCGGCGCAAGGCGTCGAGGTCGCCACGGTCCCACGCCGATTGCAGTTCGAGGAACTGCGTACGCGCCATGCCGAGCAACTGACGTTCGCCTTCACTGCGCACCGCACGCGCGAGCATCGGCCGGCCGGCACGATGCTGAAGCCAGCGCGGCAGCACCCGGGCAAAGACCGTGCGCGAACGCCTGGCCGCCACCAGCAACAGGAGCAGCAGCATGGCCGTGCCGAGCAGCGCAGCGGCGTGTCCGGGCGAACCGCCCTGCAAGGCCAGCACGGCGAGCAGCGAGCCGGCCAGGCCGAGGGAGGTGCTCAGGCCCGTCAACGCGGCCGCCGAGGCGTCGCGCGGGAAGGCCCACAAGGCGGCCAGCAGCAGCACGCCGGCGAACGGCAGGCGCAATGAGCTCGCGCCTTTCAGCACTTGATGCCCACGTGCAGCGCGACGACGCCGGCGCTGAGGTTGTGCACGTCGACGTGTGCGAAGCCGGCGCTCTTCATCATCGCCTTGAGCTCGGCCTGGCCCGGGTGCATGCGGATCGATTCGGCCAGGTAGCGGTAGCTGTCCGCATCGCCTGCCACGAGCTGGCCGATGCGAGGCAGGATGTTGAACGAATACCAGTCGTAGGCCTTGGCCAGCGGCGGCGCGATCTTCGAGAACTCGAGCACCAGCAGCCGGCCACCCGGCCTGAGGACGCGGTTCATCTCGGCCAGCGCGCGGTCCTTGTGCGTCATGTTGCGCAGGCCGAAGGCGACGCTGACCAGGTCGAAGCTGGCGGTGGGAAAGGGCAGCACCTCGGCGTCGCAGATCACCGTGGGCAGCACCACGCCCTCGTCGAGCAGGCGGTCGCGGCCACGCTGCAGCATGGCCTCGTTGATGTCGGTATGCACCACGGTGCCGCTCGCGCCGACCTTCTTCGCGAAGGCGCGGGCCAGGTCACCGGTGCCGCCGGCCAGGTCGAGCACGCGGTCGCCGGGGCGCAGGTTGGCCACCGACACGGTGTAAGCCTTCCAGACGCGGTGCAGGCCCATGGACATCAGGTCGTTCATCACGTCGTACTTCGACGCGACGGAGTCGAACACGCCGCGGACCTTCTGCGCCTTGGCGGCCTCGTCGACGGTCTGGAAACCGAAATGCGTCTGGCTCATGGCGTCTCGTTCAGTGGTGGTGGCCACAGCCCGCGCCGGCGGCCGCGGGCATGTCGGCGTCGCGCTGCATGCCGGCAGCCTGCAGGCGCTCCTCGTACTGGGCCCACAGCTGCGCCTCTTGCGAACCGAGAAAGTACAGATAGTCCCAGGAGAAAATGCCGCTGTTGTGGCCGTCGCTGAAGGTCGGCTGGACGGCGTAGTTGCCCACCGGCTCGAGCTCCGTCAACTCGACCTCGCGCTTGCCGGTCTGCAGCACTTCCTGGCCGGGGCCATGGCCCTGCACCTCGGCGGAGGGCGAGTAGATGCGCATCAGCTCGAACGGGATGCGGAAGGTCTGACCGTCGGAAAAGCCGACTTCGAGCACACGCGATTGCTGGTGCACGGTGATGGCCGTGGGCTGAGGGGTGGAATTGCTGAGGCCGGCCATGGGAACGCTTCGATGAGTGAGCCGGCCGCAGTGTAGCGAAGCGTCTGTCGCGATGCGATCAGGGGCATTGACGCCGATCAGGCCGACGCGAGAGCCTCGACCACCGCTGCGTCGAGTTCGTCCAGCGACAAGCCCAGCAGCGCCGTTGCACCGCCGGGCACCTCGCGTTGCCGCGGGCCCCACACGGCCTGGGGGAAGCGGCTGTCCCAGTCGAAGCGCGCGATCACGTGCCAGTGCAGGTGCGGCACCATGTTGCCCAGCGCGGCAAGGTTGACCTTGGTCGGCCGCAGGCACTCGATCAGCACGCGTTCGATGGCGCAGACCAGATCCATGCAGCGCTGCCTCTCCGGCGCCAGCAACGCCGAGAACTCGCCCACATGGTGGCGCGCGATGACCCGGTAGTACGCCGGGAAGTCGCCGTCCTCGGCGCGGATCACGCGCCAGGCGGCGTCCTGCCACAGCGGCACGCCGGTGTGCTGGCGGCACAGCACACAATCGGCGCGTGCGTCGTGCAGGGGCTCGAAATCGGCTGGCATGCGCCGATTATCGAGGCCCTGGGCCGGCTCAAGGCGCGAGGCTGAGCTTGTAGCTTCCGGTGCCGCCAGACGCGCGCGAAACGCGCAAGGCCACCGTGACGGCCGTGGTGCCGCTGTTGCTGACGGTGAACGACAGCGCCTGCCCCGGGCTCCCCAGGATCTGCCCGAGCGACTGGCTTGCCGACAGGTACACGCCGAGACCGAATCCGACGGCGGAGTTGGCCGGCAATGTGGCCACGACGCGGCGCCCGGCCGGGATGGTGATGCGATAGAAGTCGACGTCAGCGGTGCTGGCGAGCGTGCCCGAGATCACCGTGGGCGTGCCGGTGATGGCCTGTGACTTCGCGAAGGTGTCGTTGGACTCTGCCTCGACCACGTTGGGCACCGGCGAGGGCGAGGGCGAGGGTGCGGGCTTCGGCGCAGGCGCCGGTGCAGGCTTCGGTGCAGGCTTCGGTGCGGGCGCCGGTGCAGGGACCGGAGCGGGCTTGGGCGCAGGGGCTGGTGCGGGCTTCGGAGCAGGCGCCGGCGCGGGTGCCGACTTCGGTGCAGGCACCGCCGCCGCCGCCAGGGCGACAGCCGCACTGGCATCGACGATGCCGCTGCCGCAGCCGCTGCACGCTGCCGGGAAGCTGCGCGCACTGGACTTGAGCATCGTGCCCACCTGATCCGGCGTCAGGCTCTTGTTCACCGACAGCATCAGCGCGGCCACGGCGCTGACGTGGGGCGTCGCCATCGACGTGCCGGCGTAGGCCGCATAGGCATCGGCGCCGGGTGCGCTGGTGCCGGCATTGAGCGTCGAGACGATGCCGCTGCCGGCGTCGCCGCCCGGCGCGGCCAGCGTGACATTGGCACCGGTGTTCGAATACGAGGCCTTGCCGCCTGCCGCATTGGTCGCCGCCACGGCGACGACGCCGCTGCAGTTGGCCGGCGTGGTGCGGCTCGCGTCGGCGCTGTCGTTGCCCGCGGCTACCACCACCACGGCGCCCTTGGCCCGCGCCTGCGTGATGGCGGCCTGCGTCGTCCTGTCGCAGCTGCCGGTGCCGCCGAGCGACAGGCTGATCACGCGCGCCGGCGTCGGATTGGCCGGCAACCCGGTGACGGCCACGCCCACAGCCCAGACGATCGCATCGGTGATGTCGGAGGTGTAGCCGCCGCAGCGGCCGAGCGCGCGCAGCGACTGGACCTTGGCGCCGTAAGCGACACCGACAACGCCACTGCCGTTGCCGGCGACCGCGCCGACAATGCCCGCGACGTGGGTGCCGTGCCACGAGCTGTTCCGCGCCGGCGTGCCCGGCCCGCAAAGGCCCGCGCTTACCGCATCGCCGGGGTCGGATGCATCGGCATCGCGTGCCGTGTTGTCGTTCGAGACCAACGTGTCGGCCACGAAGTCGTAGCCCGGCAGCAGGTTGGCGACGAGGTCTGCATGCGGACGCACACCGGTGTCGACCACCGCGACGACGATGCCGGCGCCGCTGGACTTGTCCCAGGCCGCCGGTGCGCGGATACCCGCGGTCGCGTCCGACAGCGCCCATTGTTTCGTGTACATCGGATCGGCCGGCACGAACAACGGCTGCAGGACGCGATCGGGCTCTGCGTACTCGACGGCGGCATCGCCGCCGCGCAGGCTCGCTGCGAGCACATCCGCCTCGTCGTGGCTCATCGAGCGGCCGAGCTTGTAGACATGCGCGCCGGAGAGAGTCTGGCGCAACAGGCGGATCGTGACGCCTTGGCGATTGGCCGCCACTTGCGCCGCGAACTGCGATTGCGGCGAGCTCGCGGCGGCAGCGTCGCGGTACTTGACGATCAGGCGGTCGGTGACAGGCGTCGCGGCGAGCGCTGCGCGCAGCACATCGGCTGTGTCGGGACGCTGGAAGGCTTGGGCGGGCGCGGCCAGGCAGGCTGCGGCGGCGAGCGCGAGCGCGCACGGTCGAAAGCGGTGTTGCATGAAATGCCTCGGTGGGGGTTCGAGGCCAGATCGCGAAGGCGATCCGGCAGCCCCGCTACCCTGGCATTGCTGCTGTAGGCCGGAGGCTTTGCGTCCCCCGCTTTCGCGAGGTTTGCGACAAACGACGACTGTAGCCGGACCGTAACAAGATGTCACCGAGTCCGCGGCACTGAACCGGTACTGCCGTGAATTCAGGCCCGAGAAAAGTGTCGCGCGAGTGCGTCAGTCGCGCTGGCGCTGCGGAATCAGGCGGAGACGGCCACGTGGTTGCGATCCGGCTCGGCCGCGAGCGCGCCAGCATGCGCCGCCCCGGAACGCTCGTCGGCGCTCGCGTGGCGCAGTGTGTTGCGGCCTTCGGCCTTGGCGCGGTAGAGCTGGCGATCGGCTTCGTCGACCAGTGCCTCGACCGACTCGAGCGTGTCGCGCAAGGCCGCCGCCCCCATCGACAGCGTGATGCCGTGCGGGTGGGCCAGGCCATGTACGTGCTGCGCGGCCAGCTGGTGGCGCAGGCGCTCGAAGACCATCGTGATCTCTTCCACGCCCGTGCCGGGCATGACGAGCAGCCATTCGTCGCCACCGTAGCGGCCCAAACGTTCCTGACCGCGCAGCACTTCGCTGGCGGCTTGCGCGAAGGCGCGCAGCACACGATCGCCGGCCGCATGGCCGCCTCGGTCGTTGACCTGCTTGAAGTGGTCGAGGTCGACCACGGCGATGCTCAGCGGCATGTCGAGTTTGCGGCACAGGCGGAACTGCTCCTGCGCGAAGGCCAGGATGGCGCGCCGGTTCGGCATGCCGGTGAGGTCGTCGCGCATCACCAGGTCGGCGAGCTGGCGGCGGCGGCGCAGTGCCCTGGCACCCAACCAGAACGCGAAGGCCAGCAGCCCGACCAGTGCCACCAACGCGGCCCACAACGCCTGCTGCTGGGCCTCGCGGGCCTTCAGCGCGAGCCGATCGGCTTCGGCACGGTGGCGCAGGTCGGCCACCTCGGCCTCGCGCCGCGCGATTTCGTAGCGAGCCTGCAGCCGAAGCACCTGCGTGTCGCGGACCGACTGCTGGCTCTGCGAGACCGCCTGGGTGGCGCGCTTGAGCTCCGCATAGGCCTCCCGGTGCAGGCCCTGCGATGCGTAGCCGTCGGCCACCCTGTGGGCGAGCCGGGCCCGCTCCAGCGGCGGCAGCACCATGTTGTCGAGCGCGCGAGCCTTGTCGATCTCCTGCAGCACTTCGGCACGCTTGAGTCGAGTCAGGGCCTCGATGAGCAGGCCACGCGCGCTGGCCAGGCGCACCGGCGCCTCGGTGCCCTGCAAGACCGGCAGCACGCCGCGAACCAGCTCGAGCACCCGCTGCGGCTCGTCCTGCGACAGCCGCAGAGCGGCCAGGTCGAGGGTGACGATGGCCTCGCCCGCGGCGTCGCCGATGTCGCGGCTGCGCGCCAGCGAGGTCTCGAAGGAATGGGCGGCCTTCTCGCCCTGGCCCTGGCGCGTCAGCATGTTGCCGCGCTCCCACTCGATCCAGCCGCGCTGGAATCGCGCCGGCTGAGCGCCCAGCACCTCGAGTGCACGCTCGAAGTAGCTGTCGGTCGGCGCCTTGCCGGTCAGCGTGCCGGCCATGCTTCCCATGGCGATCAGCGCGTTGGTCTCCAGGTGCAGCAGCCCGAGCTTGCGTCCGCAGCGTTCGGTTTCCTCGGCGACGCGCCAGGCCTCGTCGATGGCATGCGTGTCGCGCAGCAGGAACAGGTCGCCCGCGGCGATTTCGCACAGAAGGTACTCGTCGCCCAGCGCTGCCGCGGCACGCCGCAGTTCGACGCTGCGAGGAATCAGACTGGCGGAATCCTCGGTGCGGAACTGGGCACCTATCGCGAAGGCCTCGAGCCACAGGTGGTGGCGCGGCGTCGCTGCCGGCACCCGGCCCAGCCGCGCGCGGGCCTCGTCGACGGAGCGCTGCGCGGCGCTGGGCTGGTCGATCAGGGTGTACGCAGCGGCCTTGCCCAGCAGCCGCCAGAAGCGCGACTCCGAATCGAGTGTGTCCAGCGTCGCATCGGCCAGGGCGAGCGCCGCGGCAGGGTCATCCAGAGCCTGATCCTGCACGGGGCGCAGCGCCTCGGGGTAAGCCGGCCCGGCCAGCGCCGCCGCGCTGGCCAGCAACATCAGCGCCGTGACGCAGACCCGCCAGAGCGGTGCCGCGGCAAGGGGTCGTGGTCGTTGGGGGACCGGTCGGCAGCGCGATGGCCAGGGCATGGAGAACAAGGGGCGCAAACGTGTCTGGGCCGACATTCTCGCCTGAGCCGGGGGGGCGCGAACCCGGCCCCCCCCGGAAAGCGGGCCCGCTAAGATGCCCGCTTCGTCTTCATCAGCACAGCGCCCACCGCCATGACCCTCGCCCTGCCCCGCCGCGCTCTCGTCGGCCTCGGCCTCGTCGCCGCGCTTTCGCCCCTGCAGAGCTTCGCCCAGGCCTGGCCGTCCAAGCCGGTGCGCTGGGTGGTGGCCTATCCGGCCGGCGGCGGCTCGGACTTCCTCGCGAGGCAGCTCTCGCCGCAACTGGCCAAGCAACTCGGCCAGACGATCGTGATCGACAACCGCCCCGGTGCGGCCGGCATCATCGGCACCGACAACGCTGCCAAGTCGCCGCCCGATGGCTACACGATCGTCACCGGCGACAACGGCGCGATGGTGTTCCACGAGGCGATGTACAAGAAGATCCCCTACGCGCCGGGCGACCTGGCGCCAGTGGGTTTCATGGCGCGCTTTCCGTTGATCCTCGCGGTGAACCCGAGCGCCGGCTTCGCCAGCGGCAAGCAGTTGCTCGACGACATCAGGAAGAACCCGGGCAAGTTCAGCTATGCGTCGCCCGGCATCGGCAGCCCGCACCACCTGGCGATGGAACTGCTGAAGGACCGTACCCAGGCCTTCGTCGTGCACGTGCCCTACCGCGGCACGGCGATGGCGGTGCAGGACGTCATCGCCGGCCAGGTGCCGATGATGGTGCTCGATACGGCGGCTGGCCTGCCGCAGATCCGCTCGGGCAAGGTGAAGGCGCTGGCGGTGATGTCGAAGAAGCGCATCCCCTCGCTGCCCGATGTGCCCACGCTCGACGAGCTCGGCGTGAAGGATTTCGAGGTCACCGCGTGGCAGGGCCTGTTCGTGCCCAAGGGCACGCCGGCCGACATCGTCACGCGCCTGACGGTCGAGATGAACAAGGCCATCGCCACGCCCGAGGTGAAGGCCAGGCTCGAGGACTTCGGCCTCGAGGTCACGCCGACCGACGGGCCTGCGCTGGCGAGCTTCCTGCAGAAGGAAACGAGCTTCTGGCACGCGCTCATCAAGGAGCGCAAGCTCTCGGCTGACTGATGCGGCTGCCGCTCAGGCGGCGCTGAACGCGAGGTTGGCGAACCAGGTGTCGGTGCGCACCTTGAGGTCGTCCGTGTCGGCCAGCAGTCCGACATGGCGGATGCGCCCCGGCTCGCCGCCGAACACGCGGCGGTAGTCGGCCAGCACGTCGCGGCGGTAGCCGAGCCAGCGGCCCGCGCGCTCGGCGCCGCTCTCGACCACCAGGTACTGCACGCGCGCCGTGCGCGGATAGGCGACGACGCTCTCGGGCGGTGCCTTCGCGTCCCACACGTACATCAGCGTGGCGAACGGCAGCGTGGTGCCGGTGAACAGCTCCACGGTGTCGCGGAACAGCCGGTCGCGCAGGCTCAGGGTCGACACGTCGCCATCGAAGGCCACGACCACGCGGGCCGGCGAATCGTCGCGATCGTCGTCCTCGACCGAGGCGCCTGCGGGCACCTGGTCCACGCGCCATTCCCAGCTCAGCCAGGGCGTGGCCTTCGGATCGATGTCGACATCGCAGCGCAGGCCCGAGGTGGAGCGGTCGGCGATCGCGTGCACTGCCGCGCGACCGTCGCGCTCGTCGAGCGAATACCGCGTCGGCGCGCGGTCGCGGCGCATCACGTGCGGAAGCCAGCCCGCGGGGAGCACGGCACCGCGATACATCGCCGAGAACGGCGGCAGGCTGCCCGCCGGCGAGTCCGGCGCGCGGCGCACCGGAACGCCCCCGCAGCCGGCCAGCAGGCCCGCCGCGGCGAGACACCAGTGCCGTCGGTCCACGGCCGCTACACCAGCACGCGTTCGATGCCGCCGTCGTTGGCGCGTTCCACGTAGTCCGGCAGCCAGTCGGGCCCGAGGATCTTGTTCGCCATCTCGACGACGATGTAGTCGGCTTCCAGCAGGCCGTTGTTCAGGTCGCCGGTGTAGCGGCTCAGGCCCTGCAGGCAGCTCGGGCAGGAGGTGAGGATCTTCACGGGCCCGGTGGCCGCCACGGCACCGGTGGCGCGCAGCGCAGCCTCGTCGCGCTGCAGCTCCTCCGTCTTGCGGAAGCGGACCTGCGTGGAGATGTCCGGCCGCGACACGCCCAGCGTGCCGCTCTCGCCGCAGCAGCGCTCGCTCTTGCGCACGTTCTCGCCAACCAGCGCCTTCACCGTCTTCATCGGCTCCTGCAGCTTCATCGGGCTGTGGCAGGGGTCGTGGAAGAGGTAGCCGCCGGCGGCCTGGCTGGCGTCGAGCGTGATGCCCTTGTCCAGCAGGTACTCGTGGATGTCGACGATGCGGCAGCCGGGGAAGATGTCCTCGAACTTGTAGCCCTGCAGCTGGTCGTAGCAGGTGCCGCAGCTGACCACCACGGTCTTGATGTCGAGGTAGTTCAGCGTGTTGGCGACGCGGTGGAAGAGCACCCGGTTGTCGGTGATCATTTTCTCGGCCTTGTCGAACTGCCCGCTGCCGCGCTGCGGGTAGCCGCAGCACAGGTAGCCCGGCGGCAGCACCGTCTGCACGCCGGCATGCCACAGCATCGCCTGCGTCGCCAGGCCGACCTGCGAGAAGAGCCGCTCCGAGCCGCAGCCGGGAAAGTAGAACACCGCCTCGCTGTCGGCCGTGGTGGCCTTCGGATCGCGGATGATCGGGACGTAGTCCTTGTCCTCGATGTCCAGCAGCGCACGCGCCGTGCGCTTGGGCAGGCCGCCCGGCATCTTCTTGTTGATGAAGTGGATCACCTGCTCCTTGATCGGCGCGATGCCCACGGTGGCCGGCGGTGCGGCGGTCTGCTTGTTGGCCAGGCCGCGCAGCAGGTTGTTGGCGAAACGCTGGACCTTGAAGCCCACGTCGACCATGCCGCGGCGCATCAGCCGGATCGTCTCGGGGTTGGTGGCGTTGAGGAACATCATCGCCACCGCGCCGCCCGGGCGGAAGCTCTTCTGCCCCATCTTGCGCAGCAGGTTGCGCATGTTCATCGACACGTCGCCGA
>Ga0209480_10000684_pt1 | contig 26831 bp, 27 predicted proteins | sample JI61114C2DNA_FD_187501 | JGI IMG/M metagenome (GOLD analysis project Ga0209480, IMG submission 187501) | Wastewater effluent complex algal communities from Wisconsin, to seasonally profile nutrient transformation and Carbon sequestration -... | ecosystem: Engineered > WWTP > Effluent > Algae... | reverse complement strand
AGGCGCCATCATACAACTTTGGTAACCATTATCAGCAGCCAAGAGCATGCTCAACAAGGCAACAATAGTCTTACCACTACCCACATCTCCTTGCAACAAACGATTCATTTGTCTGCCCCTTGCGGTATCCGTTCTAATTTCTTTTAAGACCCTTTTTTGTGCACCCGTTAATTCAAAGGGCAGGTACTTGGCATAAAATTCATTGAAGATTTCTCCCACTTTTTCAAATACCACGGCCCTGCTGGCGCGATGTCTTTGGAGTCTTGTCAAATTCAATCGCACTTGTGCTATAAAAAACTCTTCAAATTTTAATCGATTCATGGCCGCTTCAAAACCTTTGGCCGATTTGGGATAGTGAATCTGACAATGGGCTTCATACCTATCCATCAAACGTAGCTCCTGCACTATGGGCGCAGGAATATTCTCCATCAATTCGTCAGGATGGAGTTGAGAGATTAGGGTATAGGTGAGCTTGCCAATCTGTCTACCATTGAGTCCCCGAACCTTTAATTTTTCTGTGCTGGGATAAACTGGCTCTAAAAATGCCTGGCCTCCTGCTTTGGCGGGAACAAAGGATTCAATTTCAGGATGAACAATCTGGGGCTTGCCATTAAAAAAGCCCGTTCGGCCAAAAACCAAGTACTTGGTACCCGGCACCAGGTTTTTCTGCACCCAGGTAATGCCTTGAAACCAGGCCAATTCTAAGATCCCAGTATCGTCCTTTAATTGGGCCACCAGTCTTCTGCCTCTTTTTTCACCAATGGTGTCTAGATACATGAGGGTTCCCACCACTTGGATAAATTCGGTTTCTGGGCGAATCTCTCCTATTTTGCCAATCTGGGTCTTGTCTATATGCCTATTGGGAAAATGGTTCAGCAGGTCTCCAAAAGTGAAGATTTCCAGTTCCTTTTTGAGCATATCGGCCCGCAAGGGCCCAACACCCTTGAGGTATTCTATAGGCGACTGTAATATGTAATTGTTCTGACTGATACTGGAATTTCTACTACTGCAATGTTACAAAATGCACCGTTGCTTTCATCCATGAATCTTTTGCCCCCTTTGCTTATCTTCGCCGCATGGCAAAAGAGGTTGTTTTAAGTGGAATCAGGCCTACGGGCTTTCTGCACCTGGGAAATTATTTTGGTGCCATGCGTAATTATGTGCGCATGCAAGACGAGTATAACTGTTATTTTTTTGTGGCCAACTGGCATAGTTTAACCACGCATCCAGACACCAAAGAACTGCGCAATAGTGTGAACCGCGTTGTAGCTGAAAATATTGCTTGTGGATTGGATCCTGAAAAAGTGGCTCTGTATGTTCAGAGTGACCTGCCAGAGATTGCAGAACTCTATTTGTATTTGAATACCATGGCCTATAAAGGTGAGTTGGAAAAAACCACCACATTCAAAGAGAAAGTGCGTTTGAGCCCAGACAATGTAAACGCGGGTTTGCTTACTTATCCGGTGCTAATGGCGGCTGATATCTTAATCCATCGCGCGGTAAAAGTGCCTGTGGGTAAGGATCAGGAACAGCATTTAGAAATGGCCCGCAATTTTGCAGAGCGATTTAACCACCGCTATGGAGATGTTTTCCCATCGCCGCAGGCATTTAATTATGGCACTGAACTGGTAAAGATTTTAAGTCTTGACGGGATTGGCAAGATGAGTAAGAGTGAGAACCAAATGAATACCATTTTTCTTGCCGATGAAGACGAGCAGATCAGAAAAAAAATCATGAAGGCCAAGACCGATGGTGGCCCACTTGCCCCTAACTCAGTTAAGCCTGATTATATTGAAAACCTCTTCACCCTGATGCGTCAGGTTTCTACCACAGACACGGTGCAGAAATTTGAAGATGATTTCAACAATAGCTCTGAAGGCAATTGTATTATCCGCTATGGCGATTTAAAAAAGCAGTTAGCAGCTGATATGGTAGAATTTGTAGCCCCCATTAGAGCAAAGGCGGCAGATTTACAAGCCAATCAGGATTTATTGAAGAAAATCACCCGTCAGGGGGCAGAAAAAGCACGTGCTAGCGGGTCAGAAACCCTGAGACTGGTGCGTGAAGCCATAGGTATGAATTAAGTCCTTTATTTTAAAGGATTCCATTCAAAATCTTTTCATTAAGTTCGTTCACTTATTCCAATTTTGTATTTTCATTACCATGGCAAAAGCTAAGAAACCAAAACACGTAGCGGTAGCAGGCAATATCGGGGCTGGCAAAACCACCCTGACCGAAATGTTGAGCAAGCATTATCGCTGGATTCCCCAGTTTGAAGACGTAGATCATAATCCCTATTTGATGGATTTCTATGAAGACATGCCAAGGTGGAGTTTCAACCTTCAGATCTATTTTTTGAATAGCAGGTTGGCCCAATTGCTAGAAATACATCATGGAACTGAAACCGTGATTCAAGACCGTACCATTTTTGAAGATGCCAATATTTTTGCGCCCAACTTACACGAGATGGGTCTAATGAGCAAACGCGATTTTGACAACTATTTTCAATTTTTCCAGACCCTCAAAACCATGGTGCAACCACCGGATTTGTTGATCTACCTCAAATGTTCTGTACCAACCTTGGTGTCTCAGATTCAAAAAAGAGGCCGTGAATACGAAGAGAATATTCGCTTGGATTATTTGAAAAGATTGAACGAACACTATAACCGTTGGATTGATTCTTATAAAGAAGGTCCATTGTTGGTCATTGATTGCGATAAAAACAAATTTGCCGAGAACGAAGAACATTTTGGAGAAATCATTAGCAAAGTAGACAGTACTTTGTTTGGTTTGTTTTAATCAGAACAGTATTTTTAGTTTACAAATAACGCCTCTGTTACATTTATTGATGAGTCTGCCTGGAATGGCTTAATGTTTCACAGTTTTTTTAACCCGAAAACGGGACTGTAAAGTCATTTCCTAAACTTTAATCAATTACCATGTTTTATCTTGAATCTGAACGTCTGCGATTGATTCCGCTGACTAATGAAATGTTTCATTCCTGCTTAAAAGACAGAGCCGCTTTTGAAACCAGTCTTGGACTAATTCCTTCTCAAATGGAAGTAGAGGAATTTTTCAAAAAAGAATATGATGACGCTGTTGTCAATTTTTGGCTACCAAATTTGGCTGCCTTCCCTGATCAATACTTATGGATCACCAACTGGGAGATTGTTTCCTTAGAACATAATACCATTATTGGCGGCATTGGCATGGCTGGGATGAACCTAACAGATGGTGCCGCTACCACCGGTTATATGATTGACAAAAAACACTGGAACAAGGGTTATGCTACTGAAGCATTAAACCTCATCTGCCAATGGGCTTTTACACATGAGCATGTTTTAAGTATTAAAGCCACCACCCTTAAGGATGGGTATGCCTCACAAAAGGTATTAGGCAAAGCTGGATTTGTTCAAATTGGTGCAGATGAACAAGAAACCCATTTTCAAAAAATGAAATAACCTGATTCCCCTCTTAGATTCAAATAAGAGGGGAATTTTATTTGTGCGCAACTATTAACAAAACTCATTGATTCCAGCAATAAATCCTTTATTTGTAAAAATGCTGCCATGAGAAAAATCTTTGTTTGGATCTTTCAGTTAAAGGGATGGAAGATGGATGTAAACCTGCCTGAGGGATACCAGAAATGTGTGGTCATTGCGGCTCCACATACCAGCAACTGGGATTTTCTCTATAGTCTAGCTGTGTTTTTCAAATTAGAAATTCCTGTACGCTTTTTGGGTAAAAAAGAACTGTTCCGTTGGCCTATCAAATCATTTTTAGAAAACCTTGGCGGTATGGCTGTTCATAGACAGAAAAACAATCGATTGGTAGACGATATGATTCAGCTTTTTCATGACAATGAAGAACTGATGCTGATGATTCCAGCTGAAGGCACTAGAAGCCTAGTAAAAAAATGGAAGACCGGTTTTTATCACGTAGCGCTTGGCGCCAATGTACCTGTACTCCTGGGTTATTTGGATTATGAAAAAAAACAAGCCGGTTTTGGCCCCCTACTCTATATGACAGGAGATCCCATTGTGGACGCCAATGCTATCAAGGATTTTTACAGGGGTATCAAGGGCAGGTTTCCAGAGAAATTTTATTTAGACGGATTGGTGTTGGATAAATAAATTTAAAGAGCAGCATAGGCTGTCATTAAATTTATCCACCATTGCCAAGAATTAACCAGATTTTGGCCAACTAACATAATGGTTGCGCCAACAATTCCAATAAGATAAGTTGGGTAAATTTTACCCTTTTTGTGGTCATCATATAACAGCATTCCTAAAATAACCACAATAATACCATAAGCAACATTCAAAGCCTTGTCAAAATTATTAAACCAAGGTATTAGGAATAAAAGTCTAGCAATAGCTGGCGGAAGCATTAACAACACTGTCATACTAATATTTCTTGCGTGCAGCTCTAGCTGCTTGGCCTTGCTTATCCCCTGAAATACAAAATAGATTAAAGAGATTACTGCTATAAAATCAAGATATGCTAGTCTGTTTACCACACCAGGAGGATAAGCAGCCGCAGAATTTAACATTGAGTGAATCATTTTTAGCCCTCCTAAAATCAGTAAGGGCAACAAAATATAGCCCGCCAGTTTTCCAATTTTTCGGTGCAGGTTCAACTTGCCTTTTTGATACAAAATGGGTTGAATAATCAATACCAAAATCCAAGCTCCTGCAATAACACCGTGTAAATGATGATAAATGCTTACTTGCGTTAACCTTGCAAAATAGGATTGGGAGAACCCCACCCAAGTAATAATTAGCGCAAGTGCAAAATAATAGGAAGCATAGGGATAGAGTGTTGTTTTTCCAGTTTGATGCTGACTCATATAGGGATGATTATAAGTAAGGGAACTCTCCTAAATATAAAGTTTTTCCTTGTTAAAAAAGAAAACCCGAGGTTTCCCCCGGGTTTCCAGAATTGCCCAATAAAAATCAATAACCCGTGTTCTGAACCAGCTTGGAGTTGGTTGCCAAAGCGGTTTGTGGAATAGGGAAAATTCTTCTATAAACATCAGCATTGGTTTTTGCCAAACCATAAGAGGATTCAAATTTGCCAAAGCGAATCATGTCATTCCTATGCCAGCACTCCCATGTCATTTCCATGCAGCGTTCTTTATAGATATCATCTAGACTTACCGCTGTTAAGGCTGCAGAGGTTGTTCTATTTGCACGTACAGAATTGATTAAAGAAAGCGCAGTAGCACCCATTGTTGGCGTTCCTCCTCTCTGAATTGCTTCGGCCTTCATCAATAAAATATCTGCATAACGGAACAAAGGCACATCATTGTTTTGGTTTCTGCTGGTTGGATTGGTGTAGTCAGCAATAAACTTGATGTTTCTAACACCCGTATTCCATGCAATTTCATCTTTACCCAAATCATAAGAACTTGCACCAAGTCTAGAAGTACCTAATGGTAGGATATTCAATTGATAAGTTAGTGCAGTTCCAGGAGCCGATCCACTATAAAACTGGTCATATCCAAGATTAGTAGTTCTTACCATTATGGGACTTCCGTCTGCCCAGGTTTGAGGTCCACTCAACCATTGTCTTGAACGAATATCATTTGCATCAGTAAACAATGCAAAGAATTGATCAGTTGTACATCTAGGCCCACTGGGTCTATTGTTTACCAAACCACTTCCTGTATTTGCATTTAAGATTGGGTTGGAAAAAGCTCCGGGGGTAGAGCCTGAATAGCCATATTTGATTCCTAAGTTTCTGTTCAAGTCATAACGAGCATAGAACATGGTACCATTAGAGGTAGAAGCATCGTATGGAATAGCAAAAATAAATTCTTTTTGAGCAGGTCCATTGGTTGGATAAAACATTTGAAGATAGGTTGAACGAGGTTCTAAAGCATATTGAGAACCACCTCCAGCACTAATCACACTATCACAAGCAGCAATGCATTCATTGTATTTAGGTGTACCTGTGTATACATCTGAATTCAGGTACATTTTAGCCAAAATACTATAGGCCAAATACCTGGTTGGTTTACCATAAGTGGAAATACCTGCTGTGGTTTTTAAAAATGGGATAGCAGCCTTTAATTCACTTTCCACAAAATTGAACACCTCTTTTCTGGGAGAATTTGCCTTTAATTCAGTACTACCATATAAGGTATCTAATGGTACATTACCATACAAATCCATCATCATAAAATAGGCTAGTGCACGCATGGTTCTCAACTCTGCCAATCCGGTGTTTTTGGTATCACTAGCAGGTGCGGATTTGTCAATGATAGAAATGGTTTGATTAGCAGTACCAATCATGTTTGACAAATAACTCCAACCAGAAGAAACTACCGCATTGTCCTTGGTCCAAGTATGTCTGTGTAATTCTAGATACCTATTACCATCTACCCAGTCAGCTGCATAAGTAGGCAACAAAGATTCATCTGTAGTCATACTTTGTAAGAAGAAATAAGTAGTAGCATAATCACTTCTTAAATTAATATAAACAGGACCAGAAGCAGAACTAAACTGCGCGTCTGTTTGTGGATACACATCTGGTGTAAGTTCTGAAGTTACTGGAACTTCAATTTTATGACAAGATGTTATCAATCCTACAGCAAGGGCAATTGCCATAAAAGGTTTGAATAATTTTTTCATTTATCTAGGTTTAAAAGATTAAAAAGAAACATTTACGCCAAGTAATATAGATGTAGTCTTAGGATAGAAATTATTGTAATCAATACCAGGAGCTACACCACCTTGATTAATCTCTGGATCTATTCCAGTATACTTGGTTATAGTAAACAAATTATTTACGGTAGCATAAAGTCTAAGATTAGTAATATACTTGATAGGATTAGGCAAACTATAAGCCAGGGTAGCGTTGTCCATTCTTAAATAACCACCATTTTCAATATATCTATCAGAGTAAAAAGAGTTCTTGGTATCAGCCACTTTATCATCTGCAGCAGACTTAAGAATATTGTTCTGAGCAGCAGCGGTAGTATAAGAAAGATCTGCCCTAGTGGCATTGAAAATTTTATTTCCAAATACGCCTCTCAAGAAAATATTTAAATCAAATTGCTTATACCTAAATGTGTTTGACCAACCCAATAACAAACTAGGTTGAGCATTACCCATATACCAGTAATCTGTACCAATACCAGGTGCAGTTGCTCCTGTAGTAACGGTACCATTTCTTTTGTTAAACTGAGACACCCCATTGGCATCTTTTCCCGCATAGCTTAAGGTAAAGAACTGACCCAAAGGATACCCCACTTTTAATAATTGCAAAGTTGCATTGGTTTGTCCTGGACCTTCAGGATCAGAATACCTGATAGAGTCACCATTGTTATATGGCCCTTGCAAACTAGTAATCAAATTGGTATTATGTGCCAAGTTCAAAGTACTCAACCATTTAAAGTTGGTATTGCTAATAGGCGTAGCCGATAGTGTAAGCTCAATACCCTTATTATTGATGCTACCACCATTGGCCCATAATCTTCCACCAGGCACCAGGGCTGCTGATACTGCATAATTGAATAACATGTCTGTAGTGTTCTTGTCATACCAGTCAATAGAACCTGTTAATTTTCCTTTTAACACTGTGAAGTCAAGACCAATATTGGTAGTTGCTGTTCTTTCCCATCTTAAATCTGGATTAGAACCCTGAACTGGTCCATAAGCTGCGGCTTGTACACCATTATTATAGTAAGTACCAGTAATACCGTAAACCAATTTAGCGGTATAAGCACCAATACCATTGCTGTTACCTGTTACACCATAGCTAGCACGCAATTTCAAATCACTAAAAATGGTTTGTTTCTGCATAAAGCCTTCTTGGCTAATTCTCCAAGCGGCACCAATAGATGGGAAATAACCATAACTATTGTTTTCTCCAAATACGGAGCTACCATCTCTTCTAATAGATCCTTGTAACAAATATTTGTCTTGATAACTATAGTTTATCCTGAAGAAATCTGAAATCAATTTGGTTTCTCCATAAGTTAAATCATTACCTAGGTTAATCCTATAAGATGGAATAGCGTAGGGATTACCTAATGAAAGGTTAGAGAATCCTAAATTGTCGGCAGGAAAATTGGTGCTAGAAGTTTGAAATCCTTCACCATAAGTGTTTTGCTGCCAAGAATAACCAAGTACCGCATTAATGCTATGTTCCTTGATCTTTTTATTCCAAGTTAAATAAGATTCCAAGGTTTTTGATTCATTAGTAAATGTGCTTCTTAGTGCAGAACCGTTGGTACCAAATAAATTACCAATCAAAGTATGTGCAATACCAATTCCTGGGTCAGGATTATTGTAGAAATTAGAAGTAGGATACTTACCAAAATAACTACTATAAAATTCACCATGCAAACTGGTATTCTTTTGATAGAATAGATTGGTATTGAATTGCAAATCAAAAGGCAGTTTTGCTTCAATAGTAAATCCACCCATAACCGTATTATATTTTGTTTTATCCTCTGCATTATTAATCAAAGCAAGCGGATTAAAATAACCTGTGGTGTTTAGGTTTTCAAAATATGATCCATCTGGATTTAATACTGGAGAAACAGGACTATGTCTTGCTGCTTGTAACAAAACAATATTTTGTAGTGGTGTATAACTAGCATCACTGCTTGAATTGGCCACATTCACACCAAATTTCAATTTGTCATTGATGGCTGACTGCTCAAAGCTCAACCTAGCATTTACTCGTTTTAAACCACTAGACAAAAGAATACCCTGCTTATCAAAATAGTTAACACTTGCACTATAAGTAGAATGTTCCCCACTACCAGTAAAGGAAAGGTTATGGTTTTGAGAAATAGCAGAAGTATTTTGAATGGCTTTTTGCCAATCCGTTTTGGCGCCTTTGTCATCATTGGGTGAAAAAGCAGAACTATTTTTTGCAAGATAGGCTCTCAATTCATCCGCATCCATCAGTTCCAGTCTATTGCTCACTTTTTCTGAACCTACATAGCCATTATAGCTAATGGTTGATTGGCCTTTCTTGCCTTTTTTAGTAGTTACTAAGATAACCCCGCTAGAAGCCCTATTACCATAAATGGCTGTTGCAGCAGCATCTTTCAATACATCAATTGAAGCAATATCATCAGGAGAAACTACAGCTATATCGCCTCCAGGCACTCCATCAATTACATAAAATGGTGCACCCGGACTATTAATAGTACTTGCTCCCCTTAAAATTACAGCAGCAGGCCTATTGGGGTCCCCACTAGCTGTTACATTCAAACCAGCAACCTTACCTTGTAAAAGTTGACCAACGTCTGAGATTGCTCCCCTATTCAAGTCTTCTGGTTTAATAGTAGTAACCGCACTAGAAAGATTTCTTCTAGACGCTTTACCATAACCTACAACTACAACATCAGACAATAAAGCCTGCTTCTCAGTTAAGACAATAGAATAACTGTTTTGGTCACCTACTTTAACTTCAGCAGATTCAAAACCAACTGCAGAAAACTGCAGAATTGCATTTTTGGCTGCATTAATAGTAAATGTTCCTGTTGCTGATGTGGCTGTTGCAACTTGACTGCCTTTAACGGCAACCGTAACGGAAGGAACTCCTGCACCTTTGGCGTCTTTTACAACACCGCTTATTGACCGGTTCTGGGCCAAAAGCGACAAAGGAAACAGAAATAAAACAAGCAAGTGACAAACTACTTGTTTTGGTAATCTGAATGAAAGCAATCGCATGATAATGGATATTTATGGGTTCTGAAACAAAAAAACTATTGGTTAAAATTTGATTTTTGCTGGTATATATTTTTGAACCAGTGAATGGTAATAGGGTTTTAATTTTTCCCAGTCTGGTTGTTCTGGACATTTAGAATACAAGTCATAGGGATTAAACAGTTTCACCCATGGTAACATGGCTTTGTCATGATCGTCTAATAAATGCTCATACTCACCTTCTCTATGCCAAGCATAAAATGAGTGATAACGTAACATATACAGTCCTTCTTCAGGCAAATAATCCTTCATCATTTGGTAGATGTATTCATCATGCCCCCAAGACATAACCACTTTTCTCAATCCACAATTGGGTTCGTAAATGCCCATTTTGGTTTGATAGGTTGGGTTATTGAAATCGGGATTCAAAGAAAAAAATTCAGGATAGACAATTTTATCTGAATAAGCACATCCTACCGGAAAAGTGTCACCAACAACCGCCCATTGGGGTTCACCAAAAAGACATAATACTTTTCCTAAATCGTGCATCAAACCTGTTAAGACCATCCAATCTGGGTGGCCATCTCTTCTAATGGCTTCAGAGGTTTGCAATAAGTGTTGCAATTGATCCAAGTCTGTATCTGGGTCTGAATCATCTACCAATTGATTCAGAAAATCAAAAGCATCCCAAACCGTCATTTCCTTTTTGTCAAACTTGAGATACTCAGCTCTTTTTTGCTGAACAAAATCAAAAGTTTGATATTGATGATTCAATCTATAAAATTCCTTAACCGTATCTCTGGCTGGAGCTTCATAGTTTCTGTATTCATCCGTAGCTTTTGCAGTTGCAATGGTTTCAGGGTCTGGATACCTTCTTAAAAGATCATCTTCCCATTCATCCAAATTGGCTAGTGGCGCATTAACAATAGTAGTTGGTTCCATCATTAATAGTTGTTTAATTTATAAAGGGTTGTGCTAAATAAACTAATGGTAGGCCCAGAAGACTGAGGCTTTGCTGAAATCGCAAAATGACAAGTCACTACTTTAAAAGTAGTTTTGTGGTGTTTTTTCATGCTAGTGGGCAAGCAATGTTTAACAAAATAAAGTGTCAATATGACACAATTTTGAGAGTTGATAGCGTTTTTAAATTTATTTTTTTACGAAACCGGTTTCGGCAACAATTCAAAAATTCCCCTATTTTGCAACCGTCCTAGTCATTTTTATTGCCGCCTTATGAGTAAGCCAACTATCAGAACTATTGCAAAAGACCTTGGCCTTTCTATTGGAACGGTATCAAAAGCTTTGAAGGATAATCACGAAATTAGTGAGGAAACCAAACTACGGGTTTTGGCAATGGTTAAAGAACAAAACTATGTTCCCAATCCCTATGCCAGCAGTTTACGCAGACAAAAAAGCAAAACCATTGCGGTAGTTTTACCAGAAGTAACGGATAGTTTTTTTCCTTGGCAATCAATGGAATAGAATCAATAGCCAGAGAAAGAGGCTATCATGTACTCATCTACTTAACCCATGAAAATTTTGAAAGGGAGGCCGGTATTTTACAACAATTTACCAGTGGAAGAGTAGATGGCATCTTAATGTCTGTATCCAGTGAAACAAGTCAAAGCAATCATATAACAGAAGCCATTAATGAAGGATCACCTGTGGTGTTTTTTGATAGAATCTGTGAAAACATCAACACCTGTTCTATTATCACCAATGATTTTGAATGTGGCTATATGGCCACCAAACACTTAATAGAAAAGGATTGCAAAAGAATCAGCTACCTCAATATTGCACCCAAATTATTGATTTGCAGAAATAGGATGGATGGATTTAAGCAGGCCTTAGAAGAGTCCGGCATGAAAATTCAAGAGAATAGTGTTATAAGCTGTAGTCATGATAGCATTCAAAATGAAGCAATCATAAAAGAATTACTCCGTTCAAAAAAACGCCCCGATGGCTTGATTGCGCCAGTAGAAAAATTAATTCCACCCATTTACAAAGTTTGTGAAACATTAAAACTGACCATCCCCAATCAAGTAAAAGTGGTTTGCTTTACCAATTTAGAATCGGTAGAATTTCTAAACCCTTCATTAACCACCATTACCCAACCAGCCTTTGAAATTGGAAGAACCGCTGCCATCAATCTTTTTAGAAAAATAGAAAAGAACAGAGAAGAACCCAAAGAGATTATTGTGATTCCTTCTGTTTTGGTAGAAAGAAACTCTACTAAGAATAAATAAACTCGGCTCTAGACCTGTTTGTTGCAAATCTTACAGTTCACAAACTTATAACGACCCTTTACTAATTAGTTATTGCATCTTTCATCCATTTGGGCAATATTAGACTCAAATTTTATATTATGCGAAGCATGGAAGAACAAAAAGAGCTGATACGCTATGCCATTATCACGGGCATTAAATATGTTGGACTATCTATTTTAGCCTTCTATTTAATAATACTTCTATTTTTTTGGTTTACAACCATGATGCACCAACCCACTAACAAATCATTTATACAGCCCAATGAAATCGTCAAATAGAATTTTAAAATTCATTGGAATTCTGATGTTAATTGTTGCATCAATAGAACTTTATGCACTAGACTTACAAGATGAAAGCTCTTGGAATATTATTAGCATCTTTTTTGTAACAGCACTCCCCTTTTTGCTGTATGGGAAATTTCCAAAAGAGGAAGAGAAGAAATAAATTAAAATCGTAGAATATAAAATAATAAATTTAATACATATTTTTTAAGCAATTAGTTTCTTACTAGTATTTTATACCATAATGACTACCGTATTATTTCTAAAACTATTCCTAAAATAATAGTAGCAATAATCGAGTAAACTAAATGATCTTTTTTGTTTTAAAATTATAATTTCTGAGTGATTAAATCATTCCAATATTGACTATAAAGATTATCAGTTAAAAGAAGCGTATCATGGTTGCCAGAGTATACTGTCTCTCCATTTTCTAAAATATAGATTCGATCACAAAACGATTTTAGAACATGTAAACGATGAGTAATAAATATAATGGCCATTGATTTTTTTAGATTATTCAATAATTTTAAAACGAATTGTTCAGAATCCCTATCCATAGAAGCAGTAGCTTCGTCTAAAATCAATAATTGTGGTTTATGATATAACGCTCTAGCCAATGCGATTATTTGTTTTTGACCTCCAGACAAATTGATTCCCTCCTCACCAACTAATGTCATATAAGATTGCGCCAAACTTTCAATAAATGAACCAAATCCATATCGATACAAAAATTCTAAAACTACTTCTTTTTTTGTTGAAGCATCATCAAAAGCAATGTTTTCCAATACTGAAGCATTAAAAATATGGACATGCTGGGGCACTACTCCAATTATGCTTCTCCATGTCTTTAATGAAAACGAATTTAAATTTTCACTATTAATATTAATATTACCACTCTCCCATTTATAATGCTTCTGCAATATTTGGGAGATAGTACTTTTACCACATCCATTCTCACCCATTAAAGCTATAATCTCACCTACTTTTACTTCAAAGGAAACATTTATAAACAAAGGGCGTCTTCCTGTAAAACGAAATATTAATTTTTCAACACTTAAGTTTTTAAATTCACAACTTCTAATCTTACCATCATTTGTCTCGGGTTCAATTCCGGCAAATTCAAACATCCTATCAAAAGCAATTTTTGCTTCACAAATAGGAATTGTGATTAGGGCAAGGCTTGTAACACTAGGCAACAATGTTGAACACATCCCTAAAATAGCTATCAATTCGCCAATTTTTAAATTACCATATAAAACATGATAACTAGAGTACAAAAGAACAGTCAATAAAAAAACGATCCCGAAACTATTAGCAATTAGGCTAAGTTTAATTTGCACTTTTCCAAAAGAAAATATTGCATCTTGATATTTATTATAAATAGATCTATTAATTGATACAAATAGATTTTGCTTATTAAGACTTTTAATAGGCTCTATCCCTTGCAAAGTAGATATGTAGTTAGCCTCACTCATTGCGTAACTACTCATAATATTTTGTTGGCCATCAATAATCCTTTTATTGTATTGGTAAATGAGTACAAAATAGAATGGCAATACTAATAAAGTTGAAATTGCTATTTTCCATGAGTAAAAGAAAAGGAAAATCAGAATAGTTAATGCAATGAATGTATCAAATACGACATTACCTACCAATTGACTAATAACTCTTTGTATTCTGGCAGTATCTGATAGTCTAGAAGTTAATTCACCGGTTTTTCGCGTATCAAAAAAAAGCTTAGGCAAATGTAACAACCGAGAGTAAAAACTTTCTATTATCCTATTATTAAAATTCATTGATTGCTTAAATAAAATAAACTGCCTTAAGGCGGATAGTCCTTCTTTTATAAACAACAATAAAAAAACTAGTATAATACCAATATTTAATTTCATAAATATTTTATTTGGTAATATTTCATCTATTAAACGTTGAGAGAATAAACTCATTACAATTCCCAAAGCAGCAATTACTAATCCAATTCCTGCAGCAATTGATAAGTATAGAATATCATCTTTAATTAATAGTTTAATCCATTGTTTCTTTTGAAAGTTAATAACCTCTTCTTTTATAAAAGTTTGATTTGGCTCTAATGTTAGACAGATTTTTTTTTGCCAAATAGATTCTAATTCATTTACAGTTAAATAAACAATTCCTTTTGCAGGGTCTCCGATAATAAATTTAATTTTATCCTTGCTTTTAGAGGAACCAAAACAAACTACATAGTGTTGTATATTATTTGCGATAATTACATGAAGTATAACAGGACGTGGCTGAAGTAATAAAGTAGATATATCAGCCTCAAAACCCTCTGCATCAAAACCAACATCTTTAGCAGCTTGACATAATCCTAATAAAGTTGTTCCTGAAATATTTGTTCCGCTTAACCTACGGAGGTTATCCAAAGTATTGTTACCGCCAAAATATTTAATAATAGAAAGCAAGCAGGCAACACCACAGTCTGTCATATCCTGTTGCATAATTATTGCATTCTTCATTTTCGAATTTTTTCTTCTATGAAAGACAATTTGACATTCCCGACAATTCTTTCCTTCAAATTACCTTTTTTGAAAATAACAATAGTGGGTACTGAATAAATTGAAAATTTAATGGTAGAAATATTTTGATCATCAACCAAAATTTTTAGATAACTACATAACATTTTTTTTGAGTACCTAAGCAATAAATCCTTTGATTCATTTGAAACCATTAAAAACTGTATGTCTGGGTAACTTTTTGCTAACTCACATATTTTGGGAGACATTTTATTACATTCTGAACACTCTGGACTAAAAAAATATAATACAATATCTTTCCCTTCGATATTATTATTTGTAAATTCACCTTTATCTAAATAATGAAATTTAAATTCTTGCTTTATTTTAACTATTGATTTATTATTTGAAATTAAATCTGACTCTCTTTGTTTATCTAGTAAATATGCAGTTCCAACATAGATCAATAATAAAATAAATAAAAATCTTATCACGACTTTACCGTTCATGAATTATAATATTATGAATGTTACAATTGTTATCCATATAATCAGCAATGGCAAATAACTATTTACTGTAATCACCAAACCTTTTTTAATTCCAGATTTGAATTTATAACTATATATAAATGCCAAAAATAGACAGTAGACAAAATCAAATATGCTTATGCAGCTAAATAAATAATTCAGGTATTCTGGTTTATTTTTAAATATTTGATTTAATGAAAAAAGTACACCCATAGTTTGTGCATTTTCGACAGTTGCACCATAAAATAGTATATATAATAATTTAAAAATAATTTGAAAAACAAAAACCGACTCACAAACTAGAACAACACTAAAGATTGAACGAAAATTCAAATTCTCATCAATCAAATCAGTATAAATTTTAAATCCAACAGAAACACACAATATTCTAATTAAAAAAATTAACGGAATAAATAAATAGCTTAGAAAAGCTACTTTTCTGTTAACATTTAAGAATTTTTGTATGTCTTCATATTCAAACTGACTTCCTAATGCGTTAAAATAGAATGAATCGTTGAAGACCATATAATTAAATGCAAATAGCAAGAGTATATTAATTACAAAATATAATCCAAGCAAAATATAAATTTCGTTTTTTGACATTTTTACTTTTCAATTTTATTTGAAAATATTAATTTATAAACTGCAAAAGCAAAAAAAAAGAACCATGTACATGCAATAATTATTAGAATTGTTTTTTTAGTTACATTTTCTTTTGGTGTGTTTACTAAGACATCGATTGTATAGAAAAATAAGAGTAATTGCGATAAACCGAATCCAGCAAATGAGATTAACTTTTTCATTATTTTAATTTAAAGTTTAAAAATAGAGGCTATCAATAATTTTACGATAGCCTCAAAATTAAATATGTGATTAGTCAAAACATCCACCAGTATAAGCTCCAATAAGAGCCCCACTAACAGCCCCGATTGCTGTACCCCAGCCAATGCCTACAAATGAGAAATATTTTCCCACGGAAAATCCTGTACCTGCTCCCGCCACTAATCCAACTAAAACGCCTCCAAGACAATCTGCTGGTTTAGCAACACCACCAAGTGTAAATGTTTGCTCTTCGATTGTTAATTTTCGCATGTTTATTTGTTTTTTTGTTTACTGAACATTTATTAAGACATACAATCTGAGGATGACAATCCTGCTCCAACACCTCCCAGATACAACCCAAGTGCTGCTCCAAAAGCAGTACCAACTCCAGGAAAAAAGCCAGTACCAATCATTGAACCTGTAGTACCTCCACTAATCATACCTGCTCCTACTTTAAATGCACATTTCCAAAAACTACCTCCTCCTTCAATGATCGATAATTGATTAATATCTAGCGTTTTCATTTTACAAAATTTAAAATATTTATCTCCCCTTTCTAACACCTAGGTTTGAATTTTCAGCGGTTTTTTATTTGCTTATACTGCAAAGTTTTCAGTTTATATTTCTATGCGGCTGTAATTTCTAAACCCGCAGTAGTCTCGTTTCTACCAACGTCCATTTTTCAAAAACCCGCCGGTTTAATTAAGGTCAATTATGGATTAATACCTTTTGTTGCGCAATCAATATTTTATTATAATCTATTCAACAAATAGTTGCTGTATAAATACAAATGACTAGTTAAATACTAACAAACAAATGAGAGAATATAGTCTGATAATAAATGAATTTTAAACCAGCCTATACTTATTTAAATACTAAGGGGTAACAATCCTAAGGAACAGAATACTTTAAAGTCAACTTTAAGGGGTGAGTGTAGTTGTTAACTTTTACAATGTGAATATATAACATGGAAATTGAAAATAAAATAGGGTAATAAAAATATTGCATAAAATATTTTTAGTCCATTTGAAATCGCACTTGATGTTACGGACCTACATTTACATCTGCATTTCCCATTCACAAACTTAAAACGACCCTTTACAAACTTGTGCTTGTTTTAAAGAAAAGAGATTTATACATTGTATTATTCTGAATTTAACCGATAAAAAGATGAGAGAAGTAATTTTATTAATAGCAGCAGTAATATCTGTTTATTGTATTTGCAATTCTCTTTCAAGAGTAAACAAAAACGAGGAATTAACTCTTGGTAAAAGATCCGCTTTAGTGTATATCATTTTTCTAATTCCGGTTGTAGGATTTATTCTTACAAGGAAAATGAAAAAAGTAGATTAATCTTTATTAGAAATTAGTATGGAATTGTATGACCCTAGTATGAGTATTTTAATTTGGAGTGTTTTTTTCTTGGGTGCAGTTTTATTTATTGGATATCAAGTATACAAATTTTTAAACCGGAACAAGTAGCATAATATTATCCATGACAACTGATAAATTTTTAAAAAGGGCTAAAGAATCCGCTTGGCTTGCTTTTATAATTTATGGGTTTATTGGGTTATGGGGACCAGAATTTACAGAATACAGATATTGCTTTGCTTTTTACTTTTTAGTTGTACGGCTATCTGTTGCTTTTATTGTATGGTTTAGATCTGTGAAAGCTGATGGATAAAAGAACTCAAAAAAATAAAAACCAAATCCTATTATCTAATCAAACAATACCATGTATCAGAAAATTCAAAAATTTGTGGTCTATGCGGCAGCTGCTTATTTTGTTTTCCAAATAGTAGTGTTTGTAGTATTTGGATTTAATTTTTTTTGGGCAAGTAGGCTCCCTAATAAAAAGGCCGAACTAGAAATATCATTTTCACAAGAACAAAATTTTAATCCAGTTGAACTTGAACAATTTAAAAAAACTAGAGGTTATTTTCTTTTTCTAACTACCCATGAAGCAGATTCACTTAAGTATTATTTGAATCAGGCCAAAGAGGAAATGAATGATTCCACCAGTAACATTACCCAAAAGCAATGACACCTTAAATAGTTAACCATTTTCTCAGTTTAGTTTTAAGCAGTATATCCTACAAAAACCAACGCCACCCTTGCAGGTGGCGTTTTTTTCAACTGTTCTCATAAGCAAATATGGTAAGCAATAAAATCTATAATGGCGTTGGCGCAGCGGCAAGAATTTCCGCATCTACACCAGCAGCATATTTTTCAAAGTTTTTGATAAACTGATTGGCTAAGTCATTGGCTACTTTATCATAGGCAACTGAATCGGCCCAAGTGTTGCGTGGATTTAGAATTTCTGATGGCACATTGGGGCAGGTCTGTGGTACTTGCATACCAAAAACTGGATGCGCTTCAAAAGACACATTGCTTAATTCACCCTCTAATGCAGCGGTAATCATAGCGCGGGTATGCGAAAGTTTCATGCGTTTACCAATACCATAAGATCCGCCACTCCAACCAGTATTGATCATCCAAACCTGTACTTGTTGGGCGCGCATTTTTTCTCCAAGCATGGCCGCGTATTTACCTGGGTGCAGCGGCATAAAGGGTGCACCAAAGCAAGCGCTAAAAGTACTCTTGGGTTCTGTTACACCGGCTTCGGTTCCGGCCACTTTAGCCGTGTATCCACTAATAAATTGATACATGGCCTGACCTGGACTCAGTTTGCTAATGGGTGGTAAAACACCATAGGCATCGCAGGTTAGGAAAAAGATATGTTTTGGCAATCCGCCAATAGATGGCTCTTGTGCATTGCTGATAAAATTCAAGGGATAGCTTACACGGGTATTTTCCGTGATAGCCGTATCGGCAAAATTGATGCGGTTGGATCCAGGGAAAAAGTGAATATTCTCTACCAGTGCTCCCGGCTTAATGGCGTGAAATATTTCTGGTTCTTTTTCTTCACTCAAGTCAACCGTTTTGGCATAACAGCCTCCTTCAAAATTAAAGACGCTGGTATTGGTCCAACCGTGTTCATCGTCTCCAATTAATTTGCGGTGTGGGTCTGCGCTTAATGTGGTTTTACCTGTTCCGCTTAGACCAAAGAAGATGGCTACATCGCCCTCGGCACCCATATTGGCACTACAGTGCATGCTCAATACTTGTTTGTCTTGCGGTAAGATATAATTGAGGATACTAAAGATTCCTTTCTTGATTTCGCCAGTATAGCCGGTTCCGCCAATCAGGATGGTTTTATAGGTAAAAGAAATCACTGCAAAATTCTCTTGACGCGTTCCGTCAACTGCTGGATCAGCCAAAAAACCAGGGGCTTGTAAAATGGTCCATTCTGGTTCAAAATGGTCCAACTCAGCTTGGCTAGGACGCAAGAACATATTATAGGCAAATAGATTGCTCCAAGGGTTTTCGTTGATCACCCTAATTTTTAGTCTATACGCTTCATCGGCGCAAGCATAAGCATCACGCACCCAAAGTTCTTGGCGCTCTCCTAAATAGTTGAGCAGTTTGGTTCTGAGTTGTAGAAAATAATGTTCTTCAATGGGAATATTGAAATTGTTCCAATTCACGGTATTGGCCGTAATGGCGTCCTTCACTGTAAACTTATCTTGGGGACTGCGTCCGGTAAATTTTCCTGTACGGATGCACAGAGCACCAGTATCATTCAAGACTCCTTGGCCTAAGGCGATGGTTTGTTGAACTAATTCCGCTGGATCTAATTGGTAATGTAACTGCGCATTTCCGGCTATTCCGGCAGCATGTAACATAGATTTTGGGGGCATCATGGTTGGTACCGACATATGCAAACAATCGTTAGTTAGTGCGAAAATAAGGGAATCCCCAATACCAACAGTATTTACGTGTAGGCTGTACACGTTAACATAAACACTAACATTTTTTTATATCTGTAGTTTTTTTTACTGATTCAGCTTGTTGTAGGTTTGCACAAAGACCAACCATGCCCAAAAACCTTATTTTATTGGCTTTTTTAGTATTATCCCTTGGTTCAATGGCACAATCCTTGGAACAGGATGTACCCAAGGGCAAGTTTAAACAAGAAAATATTTTCTTTGGAACGGGTCTTAATCTGGGAATTGCTTCCCAGTCTTTTAATGTGGGGCTAAATCCTGAAATTGGATATAGTATTACCAGATGGCTAGACGCGGGAATCAATTTTAACGTGAACTATTACTCCCAAAACGCTACTGATTTTAGCACGGTTAAATACCAGAACTGGAGTTATGGTGGGGGTACTTTCTTAAGGGTATGGCCTGTGAATTTTCTTCACTTGCAAATTCAACCAGAATACAATTGGATCAATAGCACGCAAAAATTTACCAACTCACCTGATGTTTTCAAATACAAATACCAAGCAGAAAGTTTGTTGGTGGGTATTGGTTATGGCTCACATTTTATAGGAAGCCGCTATTCCTATGTGACCCTGATGATGGATGTGTTGCAAAATCCATTTTCTCCTTATAGAGATCAATTCAATGACCCCTTACCCGTATTCAGAGCGGGTTTTGGTATGTATCTTAGGCCAAGCAGGAAATAACTTCGCCAGGACCATTACAAACAATTAAGCGATCTCTCCAAGCCTCATACAAAAAGCCTTGTTGAAACATATTGTCTATATGGGCAATCAAGTGGTTATAGAATCCATTGCTATTTAACAACACAATTTTCTTATCATGGATTTTTAAAGTATTCCAGGTAAGCATTTCAAAAAGTTCGTCAAGTGTTCCGTTTCCTCCAGGCAATACCACGGCTGCGTCACAAAGTTCATACATCATTTTCTTACGAATATGCATATCAGGTACCACGCGAAGTTCTGTTATACCCTGATGTCCGTGTTCCCACTCTAACAATAGTTCAGGGATTACGCCAATCACTTCTCCCCCATTGGCCATCATAGCATCGGCCACAGCCCCCATTAATCCCTTATTGCCACCGCCATAGATTAAAGCAATATCATGTAAGGCCATCTGTTTGCCCAACTCATAAGCCTGTTGCTCAAAGAGAGGATCTGCGCCAGATTTAGAACCACAGAAAACCGCAAAACGCAAAGAAGCCATATCCCTATTTTTAGCAGGGAAAATTAGGTGAATTATTTGTACTATTTTGCCGATTCTTATTCACCCTACATATTAAGCCATGTCTCCAGTTATCTTATTCGGTTTTGTGATTGCCTATTTCTTGATTTTATTGGCAGTTGCTTGGTTCACAGGAAGAAATAGTACCAATGAATCTTTTTTTATTGGTAACAAAAGTTCCAACTGGATGTTGGTGGCTTTTGGCATGGTAGGTACCTCCTTGAGTGGTGTAACATTTGTCAGTGTACCTGGGGCTGTAGCCAAAGAGGGCTTTGCTTATTTTCAAGTTACCCTAGGTTATTTAATTGGCTATGTTGTCATTGCTTATGTGTTGCTGCCATTGTATTATAGATTAAACCTTACTTCTATTTATAATTATTTGTCAGACCGGTTGGGTTTCAAATCTTACAAAACAGGTGCTTCGTTTTTTATTTTATCTAGAACACTTGGCGCTACCGCGCGATTGTATTTGGTGGTAAATATTCTTCAAGACGCCATCCTGAATAGCTTTGGTATTCCCTTCTGGGCCACAACCTTGATTATTCTGGCCATGATCTTACTTTATACTTTTGAAGGTGGGGTTAAGACCATTGTTTGGACCGATACACTTCAAACAACTTGTATGCTCTTGGGATTGATTATCTGTGTAGTTTATATTCTTAGTAGCATGAATATTGGATTTGCAGGAAGTTTAGAAGCCATGAGTGAGAAAGGTTATTCTACCATTTTCAATTTCAATCCAGATAGTAAATTATTCTTTCTAAAACAGATTATTGCAGGAGCATTTATTACCATTACCATGACTGGCATGGACCAAGAAATGATGCAGAAAAACATTTCTGTGAAAACCTTGAAAGACTCGCAGAAAAATATCCTGAGCATGTCTGTGGTACTCATGCTGTCTATTCTATTATTCCTTTACCTAGGTGGTTTATTGTACCTCTATGCAGGTCAACAAAATGTAGTTGAAACAGGCGATAAATTATTCCCTGCTATTGCCCTACACCATATGCCTCCCTTTGTTTCAGTCATTTTTATCATTGCCTTAATCTCTGCACTTTTTCCAAGCGCAGATGGGGCCATTACAGCGCTAACTTCTACTTTCTGTATAGACATTTTGGGTATTCAACGCAATACTACCATGAGCGATGCACGCAAAAAACAAATTCGCCAAAGGGTGCACTTGGGTTTTGCAGCCATCTTCCTTTTGTTTGTATTAGTCTTCAAAGTGGTAAATAGCCCAAGCATGATTGGGATAATTTTAAAAGTTGCTAGCTATACCTATGGTCCACTTTTGGGTCTATTTACTTTTGGCATTTTGCTCAAACGCAATGTGAAAGACAACTTGGTTCCCTTGGTTTGTGTGGCATCGCCCCTGCTTTGCTTGGTCATTGATTTAAACCAAAAAGCCCTATTTGGTTCTTTTGAACTGGGATTAGAATTATTGATTATCAATGGCTTGATTACCTTTTTAGGACTTTTCCTTGTCTCCAAACCCCAAACTGCCCAAGAATAAACTAATTTCGCCCGATGGAATTGGTCCATCCCTTGGCAGAAGCATATGCTAGTGTACACAGTAGCCCAGATGATGCCCTTTTAGCGCAGATTCAAGCAGCCACTTTGGCTGAGCACCCACATGCCCATATGCTTAGCTCTCCCGTTCAAGGAAGATTTCTTTCCATGATGAGTCAATTAGTTCAACCCAAGCAGGTTTTAGAAATAGGCACATTCACGGGGTATAGCGCTCTTTGTTTGGCCAAGGGTTTGCAAAGCGATGGTCAATTACATACCATTGAACTTAGAGAAGAAGACGGATTAAGGTCAAAAGTCAATTTTAGCATTTCTGAAAGGGCAGAGCAGATACATTTGCACATTGGTGATGCTAAGACAATCATTCCCAGCCTAAACCAGACATGGGATTTGGTTTTTATAGACGCAGACAAAACCGGTTATATTGACTACTATGAATTATTGGTTCCTAGAATGGCCAAGAACGGTCTAATGATTGCAGACAATGTCTTGTTTCACGGACAGGTATTGGAGACGCCATTAAGCGGCAAAAATGCCAAAGCTATTGACGCGTTCAATGCCCATGTTGCAGCTGACCCAAGAACAGAACAAGTATTATTAACAGTAAGAGACGGGTTACTCCTGATCAAAATCAAATAAATGAAGCAACTGGTATTCATATTCATGTTGGCCTTGAGCACTATGGCTAACGCACAAAGAGAAAAAGTACAGAACTATGTAAACCAATACAAAGATCTGGCCATGTCAGAAATGCGCAGAACAGGCGTGCCTGCCTCAATCACTTTGGCACAAGCCATTTTGGAATCTCAATCAGGTGAAAGTAAACTGGCACAAAAATCAAATAACCATTTTGGTATCAAATGTAAAACCGAATGGACAGGAGAGAAAACTTATCATGACGATGATTTGAGACAGGAATGTTTTAGGGTTTATCCTACTGTTGAAGATTCTTTTAAAGATCATTCTGATTTTCTAAAAAACAGGGAATATTATACTGCGCTTTTCAAACTAGACCCTACGGATGATAAGGGTTGGGCTTATGGTCTAAAAAAAGCAGGCTATGCTACAGAAAAAACTTACCCTACAAGATTATTAAAACTGATTGAGGATTTTGAATTACACCAATACAGTGTGCAGGCATTAGAAAATAAGGATCTACCTACTAGTAATGAACGCGTAGAAACCAAACCAACAACTCCAGCTAATACGCCCATTGTGAAAAGCAGTGCTGTTACTTCAATGCCAGTCAACAATAGTCCCAGACTTAGGGTGATCAACCAAACCAAACCTCCAATTGTAGCAGAACAGGAGAAAATGGATTCACTGGTTACTCAAACCGCTGCTGCCATTGAAACCGCTCAACAAGAACAGGAGTTGGTAAAAACCAACAAAGAGAATTTTAAAGAGCCTGTCAAGAAAAACACGCTATACCCTTCTGAACCATTTAGCATCAATCATACCAAAGTGATTTTTGCAGCAGCTGGTACTGCTACTTTATCCATTGCCAATAAATATGGTATTTCATTGAGCAAACTATTTGACTTTAATGAGATGGAACAAAAAGACATTTTAGACCAAGACCAATTATTGTTCCTTGAAAAGAAATTGAAGAAAGGCGCTACCGATATTTATGTTTGCAAAGCGGGAGAAACCCTTACAGAAATTGCACAGAAAGAAGGAATACGTTTAGACGCATTAATGGAATACAATCACCTTTCAAAAAACAGTGTCTTGACCGATGGTCAAAAACTGCAATTACGTGCTCCTGAAAAGGCTGCCGGAAAAAATGTGAAATTACCCAAATAGATAACCCTACAATCTGCAGACATGCCAGTGATTGAATTACACAACAGACAGTTTGAACCCTATTTGCCAGAAGCTTTGATTCAAGAAAAAGTAAAAGAATTGGCTGCGCAATTAGACCAGGATTATGCGGGCAAAAAACCTTTGTTTATTGCCATCCTAAATGGTTCTTTCATGTTTGCTGCAGACCTTTTTAAATACCTGACCATTGAAGCAGAAATCTGCTTTATCAAATTGGCTTCCTATAAGGGCACCAAATCTTCTGGACAGGTTATCACTGCAATTGGTTTGGATACGGATGTGAATGATCGTCACGTGATTATTCTTGAAGACATTATTGATACGGGCAAGACCATGAATGAATTCTTGCCTCAGCTACTCAATCAACAGCCAGCTTCTTTAAAAGTAGCCATCTTGTTACACAAACCAGAAGCTACCAAATTTGAGGTTCCTATTGACTATTGCTGTTTTAGTATTCCCAACAAATTTGTACTGGGTTACGGTTTAGACTTTGATGGTTATGGCCGCAATATCAAGGAGATCTACCAATTGGTGGGAGAAGAATAACATTTCCTACAAAGACCTGTCCATTTATTTTACCTAATTTAGGTTGTAATAGTATGCCCCATGATGAAAACAGCCTTTCTGGCTTGCTGCCTACTGCTGCTTACAGAAGTAGCTTCTGCGCAATATTATTTGCGTGGAGAAGTGCGCAATGAACGGAGAGCCATGCTTGAAGGTGTTAGAATTTATTTAGGCAATAAAACAGGTGCTCCCTATTATAGCGGCAATACTGGTGCGTTTGGGATTCCTTCCCATAAAGTCTTAGATACCCTCTTTTTACAGATGGATGGGTATGAATCTTTTCAACAATTGGTAGACACCAGAAAGATTCAAACACTTACCCTAAAAATGCTACCCGCAACAGCCAATCTGTACAAACACAAACTCAATTCTTTTACCAAGAACCTCAACAACAATTATAGCAATAGCGGCTTAGTAGGTGAAAGTTATAGCAGTCAAGTAGAGAACGAATTTGTAGACGCCAATCAATATCACCAAACTGGATTTGCGCTCAATATTGACCATGCTTCTTATAGCAATATCAGGCGATTTATTCATAACCAAATGACGGTTCCTGTAGACGCAGTTCGCATAGAAGAAATGTTGAACTATTTTAATTTTCCTTTAGATACAGGCGTGGCTGCAAGGGATAGTTTTCTGTGTAAAACAGCCGTAACAAGTTGTCCTTGGAATGAGAAAAACAAATTGTTTTTTGTTCAAGTAGCAGCACCAAGGTTAAACCTAGATAGTATTAAAGCCAGCAATTTGGTTTTTCTAATTGACATTTCTGGTAGTATGGACAAAGCCAATCGTTTGCCCTTGCTACAACAGGCTTTTAAATTATTGGTAGAAAATTTAAGAGCCAAGGATACGGTTTCTTTGGTTACTTATGGAGGCAATGTTTCCATCAGATTAAATGGGGTGAGTGGTGCCGAAAAAAAACAGATTCAAGATGCTATTGACTCACTTGATGCAGGCGGAGATACGCCAGGTGGCGATGCTATAAGAACAGCCTATTCACTTGCCAAAAGAACATTTATACCCGAAGGAAACAATCGCGTTATCCTTGCCACAGATGGCGATTTTAATGTGGGAGAAGCTACGGAAAAAGCCATGGAAGATTTGATTAGTCAGTACAGACAAACGGGTATTTATTTAACCTGTTTGGGGGTTGGTATGGGTAATTATAAAGACAGCAAACTAGAATTGTTGGCCAAAAAAGGCAATGGTAATTTTGCTTATTTAGACCATTTACAAGAAGCTCAAAAAACGCTTGTTACAGAACTTACCCAAACCCTTTATACGGTAGCCAATGACGCTTTTGTAGACATTGACTTTAATCCTGAAATAGTAAAGTCCTATAGATTGATTGGTTTTGACAATAAGAAAAACGCTTTAGAAGACAGCACTACCCAATTGCAGGGTGGAGAAGTGGGCAGTGGTCATAACCTGATGGCTGTATTTGAACTAGAACCTAGGGATAGCAGTATCTCAAAGGGAAAATTAGGCAACCTCAATATCAATTTTAAAAAGACGGATACCCTTGCCTTTCAACAACAATACTTTGAGATTCCTTTTGCTCCTATTGCTTTGCAAGCTGCTGATCAAGCCTATCGTTTTGCTACTGCTGTTTGCATGTTTGGTGCTATGCTCAAACAATCAGCCTACGCCAAAAAAATCAGCTTTGATCAGATCTGGTCTTTGGCCTCCATGTCTTATAAAATGGATGACCGATATCAAAAAGAATTTGTTTCCTTGGTAGACGCGGCCAAACAAATCTATACTCCAGAAAAAAGAAAGCG
>Ga0209480_10000683_pt1 | contig 26833 bp, 11 predicted proteins | sample JI61114C2DNA_FD_187501 | JGI IMG/M metagenome (GOLD analysis project Ga0209480, IMG submission 187501) | Wastewater effluent complex algal communities from Wisconsin, to seasonally profile nutrient transformation and Carbon sequestration -... | ecosystem: Engineered > WWTP > Effluent > Algae... | reverse complement strand
GGGACGGGGGTGGTATCGAGGTAATCCGGCGTGGTGTCCTGGCAGAGGGTGACGAAGCCCTGGCCATTGCCACGATCCACGAGGATCTCCACCATGTCCAGGTAGGCGCTGTAACCCTGCCAGCCCCAGCGGATCAGCACCTGACCGCCGCTCATCTCCAGGGAGAGCTGCGGCTTCAGCACGCTGAAGTCCGGGCCGGTGTGCACCGCGCCCTCGATGCCGAGCACCTCGCCAATGCCGGGATTGTAGGCGGGGTGGGCCTTGATCTGCTTCACCAGGGCGCGGAAACGGACCTCGACGCCGGGTGGCACCGCCGGGACAGCGGTGGGGAAGACCGCCTCAACAGGCGCCCCACTGGCAGGTGGGGTGCCGCCCTCGCGGATGAGATCACGCCAGGTCGTCCACTGCTGGGCGCACTGGGCGCAGATCTCCTGGCAGGCCACGGTGTAGGCGAAGTAGTCCGCATCCGCCGCCTGGACGGTGATCTGCGCCGGGGTCAGCGCCAGCGTGGTGCTGTAGCCGCCGATGTTCAGTTTGAAGGTGCCGAGCTGGTTGGAAAACTCAGCATCGCGATTTTTGATGTAGTCTGATTTAGCCATGGTATTGCGTTTTCTTTTCGGGGTTGGACTGCTTGCGGGAGAGGGGGCTTGATAGGGAATAAATCCAGGATCATTGGGCTCACGGGCATACGCGAATCCATCCGCGCCAAAAAACAGGTTTCCGTCGCTCCAAAGGTAGGGCTGGTTGGGCGGGATGGAGTGGGGATTGAGATCGTCCCAGTGAAGCAGGCGCATGGTAGGCAGGCGTGGAGTGGGGAAACGTAGAACGAGTTTTGAACTCGTTGGTGCTTGGGGGCTCGCAGAGGACTGAAAACTGAAAACTGGGAACTGAAAATTGTAAAATGTTCTGAATCAGTGGATTGCGTGCTTTTTCTGGGGTGCGCAGGGCTGAAAACAGGGCGCGGCGCGGTGAAGTTCTGGTGCGGTACAATGATTGTACCGTGCGGCGCAGTGAAGTTCCGGTGAGGTACAATGATTGTACCGTGCGGCGCGGTGAAGTTCCGGTGAGGTACAATGATTGTACCATGCGGCGCGGTGAAGTTCCGGTGAGGTACAATGACTGCACCATGCGCCGCCATGAAGTTCCGGTGAGGTGCCGCCAAGCCTGCGTGTGGCACCACCAGGGGCTGAGGCCCGCAAGGAATCCCGAGTCGCCGCCCGAAACCCCCAGGACGCGCAGCGCAAGAAATCCGCTTACCCCCTTGCCTTCCACCACACCACCGCCACTAGCGCCGTGAGCGGCTGCGGGCTGGTGCTGCGTGGTATTTTTCACGGACATACAAGTATTTCGCCTTAAATGACCTCAAAAGGCAAGAGCCAAAGCGGCACGCTTAGCATTTAATCAGTGACTTTATGAGAGATGATGAGGTGAGTGGCACTCCAAAACATGGGAGGCGGGGGCGCTTAGAACTTCTTTCACTTCCTGTTTTGAGAGGGGGGGTTTGATCTTCGGTTAGGACAAAATAGTCTGCGCGTGCCATGGTGAGGGCATGGAACAAACTATCCTCCGGCTGCTCGGGCAGGCCGATTACTCGCCATCGAACGTCCCCGAGCTGCTCCGCCAACTGCGTCTCAAGCCGAACCAACAGCAAGAGCTCCAGTCCCATCTCAAGGACATGGCGAAGCGCGGACTCATCGTCAGCACGAAGGGAAACCGCTACATCATCGCTCGCGAGGCGGACCTCATCGCGGGCATCATTCAGATCACGCGCGGCGGGCGCGGCTTTGTGCAGCCGGATGAGCCCGGCATCGGCGAGATCGGCATCCCCGAGAGCGCCACGGACACGGCACTGCATGGCGACCGCGTTTTAGTCAGACGGGAGATGCGCCCGCGTGGATTGCGCCCGGCTGGCCCTGAGGAAAACATCGGCTCCGTGGTGCGCATCCTGGAGCGCGGGCGGACGCAGTTCGTCGGCACGCTGCAAAAGGGGCGGCAGTTCCTCTTCGTCACTCCGGATGATCCGCGCCTGCCCAGCGCCATCCATGTGCCTGAGCCGCGTGATGTGGGTCGCCCGGCGAACATTGGCGACAAGGTCGTCGTGGAGATCCTGCAATGGGAATCCCGCCAAGTGCCGCCGGAGGGAGAGGTGATCGAGGTGCTCGGCGCGCCGGATGCTGAGGGCGTGGATATGCTCTCGGTGATCCGTCATTATGACCTGAAGCTGAGCTTTCCGAAGAACGTGCTCGCCGAGGCGAATGCCATCGCCAAATCACGCCCGGACAACCAGCCCAGCGCCGAGGAATGCAAGGGCCGCGTCGATTGCCGCCCGCACAATGTCATCACCATCGATCCCGATGATGCGCGTGACTTTGATGATGCCATCTGTCTGAAAAGGCATGGCAAAGACTGGCACCTTTGGGTCCACATCGCCGATGTCTCCCACTATGTGAAGCCGGGCAGCCCGCTGGATGTCGAGGCGAAGAAGCGTGGCAACTCCACCTACCTGGTGGATCGCGTCATCCCCATGCTGCCAGAGGCGCTGAGCAATGAACTCTGCTCGCTGAAACCTGGCGTGGATCGCCTGACCAAATGCGTGGAATTTGTGCTCAGTGATGGCGGCAAGGTCATCAGCTCGAAGTTCTACCCCGCCGTGATCCACTCGAAGCGCCGCTTCACCTACAAGGAAGCCTTTGCCACGCTGCAAGGCACGCCGAAAGACGAGATCGAGCAGATGCTCTTCGATGCGAATGCCATGGCGCAAAAGATCCGCGAGCATCGCTTTGACAACGGCTCCCTGGACCTCGATTTCCCCGAAAACAAGATCCGTCTCGACGACCACGGCCAAGTGCTGCGCATCGAGCGCATCGAGAACGATGTCTCCCATCAGCTCATCGAGGAATACATGCTACTCGCCAACGAAGCCGTGGCCGGCCGCCTCATGCAGCTAGACATTCCTGCGGTCTATCGCGTACACGAGTCGCCAAAAGAAAAGCGGCTCAATGATTACCGCGAAGACGTGCTCAGCCACCGCATCAAGTGCGGTGACCTCACCCATCGGCCCGAGGTGCAAAAGCTGCTCGCCATGCTCGGCACCCTGCCCATCGGCCAGGCGCTGAAGATCGGCTTCCTCAAGTCGCTCATGCGTGCGCGTTATGCGGTCGAGCCGCTCGGGCACTATGGCCTGGCGAAGAAGAAGTACACGCATTTCACCTCGCCCATCCGGCGGTATGCGGACCTCGTCGTGCATCGTGCCTTGTTTGATAAAGAGCCGCTCCAGGTCAGCGCGGCGAAGCAGATCGCCGAGCACATCAGCCTCACGGAAAAGAACAGCTCCGATGCCGAGCGCGACAGCAAGGAGGTGAAACTCTACGCCTATCTCGAAAAGCAGATCGCCGCGAAAAAGCCCCAGCCCTATGCCGCGTTGGTGACGGATCTGCGGAACTTCGGTTTCTTCGTCGATGTGCCGGATCTGGGGCTCAGTGGACTCGTGCCACTCTCCTCCATCCCGGGCGATTTCTTCACCTTCGATCCCGCACGCGGCCAGCTCCTCGGCCGCCGCACCCGCCGCGCCATCCGCATCGGCGATGACGTGACGGTGCAGATCTACCGCATCGACCGCTTTAAAAAGCAGGTGGACTTCCAGCTCGTGGACGCCCGTCCCGAGCCCGCCGCCCGCTCACGCGCCCAGAATGCCGAACTGAGCGAACGCCAGCCAAAACGTGAGTCCCACCGGCGCTCCAAGAACCGCGAACATGGTGCCCGCCAACCGAAGCGCGAAGCGACTCCACCCCCAGTGAAGGCTGAGCCCCCGGTGGAGAGGAAGCCCAAGTTCTTCGAGCGGATCGCCGCCAGAGCGGGCTTGGGAAAGAAGCCAAAACGCGGGTGATATCTGGATAGTAACAGTGGGACGACAATCCAATGAACTCGGCGGGGTAAAAACCCTGCGGTGGGATGTTTGGGCGGGCAAATCGTGCTGTTTTCATGAAAATCCGCCCAACGAAGAAGGGAGAGGAGGCAAAGATTCTTTGACCTCAATATTATAATATCTATAATATATCTGGAATATTCAGACTGGCTGCGGCCAAGTTGGGTATTCGCCCCCTGTGAAAACTACCCTTCGTCGTATGCTCCACCGGCCCACATTCACCTCCTGTCTCGCCCTGTTTGTGGCGATGGCATGGATGATGTCTGGCAGCGCCAGGGCCAGCACGGTGTTCTGGGGCAGCCCATTTAACAGTGTGCTGCTGACCAGTAACGCCCAGCCGCTGGATGGCTCCTTTAGTTTTGAGATGGGCACCTTTGGCAGTTTCGTGCCGACTTTCCAAAACGTCGATCTTTGGAGCAGCAACTGGAAGATCATTGATCGGGCCTTCGATCCCACACCGGCAGATCCCAATGATGGCGACCCTGAGGGGTGGAATGTCGTGGATCAGTTTTTCGTGGGCACAGTCGTGCATGATTCCCTGGGGCATTCGGACTCGCCCTATGCCGGTCCGACGGACGTGTTTGCTCAGGGGGAGAAGGTCTATCTGTGGGTGTTTAACGACAAAGCCAACATCCCAGGCACCGAGTGGGCCCTGGTGACGAACACGGGCGGCACGGGTGATCCCGCCAGAGAATGGGAGGTGCCTGACCCGAATGACATCATGGGCTCCCACGACTGGCAGTTGGAGGACGCCGATACGGCCATCATCGGCGGGTTGAATGACGTGCAGGGTGATGGGTTCTTCTTTTCGTCACCCGGGACTTTCAGCCTGCAAACCGCCGTGGTGCCAGAGCCGGGCTCCGCGCTGCTGCTGGCCGCGAGTGCCTTCTGTTTTTACACCCGTCGCCGACGCAGACCACTTTCACGACCTTGCTTTAACCGCCTCACATGAGGGAAAAGACATCACGATTTGACGCCCCCGCGTGCCAAGCATCTCTGGCACGCTTCGTCGTTTATTCATGTCTGTTGTTGGCGGGACTCTCGATGGCAAATCTGACGTTGCAGGCGCAGACATCCGACTTTGGAGACTACCCATCTTTTGGATCCGCCTCTCAAGTGGCGAACTCAGTCATACGCATCGGCACCAATCCCACGGATGCAGAGTCCAGCAATCCGACAACAGGTGCCGCAACAACGGATAACACGACGGGCACGAATGATGAAGACCTCACCATGCCCGTCTTCTCAGCAGGAATATCGAGGACACTGGCCATTCCTGTCACTGTGACCATAGGTTCCCTCTCCGGCAGCACCGCACGTTTGCGTGTCTTTGTGGACTGGAATGGTGACAACGATGTGGCGGACACGAATGAAACGCTGACGGCACAGACGGTGAGTTCATCAGGCACCTACAACTTCACCCTCACGCCTCCCGCAGGAACCACTGCAGGGACAAAATATCTCCGCATCCGCATCACTGAAGGCAGCACCGCGCCCAATTTCACCGGCACCTCGAGCCTGAAGGGCGAGATCGAGGACTACGCCGTCATGGTGGCAAACACGGACTTTGGAGATTACTCCGAATTCCCCAGTGCCAGCAGCACCGCAAACTCGACTCTAAGAATCGGAGCCTCAGTCGATGGCGAACAGACTGCCACAACAAACATCACCGCCACAGGTGATGACACCACCGGACTGGATGATGAAGACGGTGTCACCGTACCTGCCAGCGTGGCACTTGGAGCATCGGGCAGCCTAACGGTGAATGTCACCAACAACAGGGGGGCCACATCCTATTTAAACGCGTGGATCGACTTCAACGGCAACGGAGCCCTGACGGACAGTGGCGAACAGGTCGCCTCAAACACGACGATCAGCAACGGCACCAGCAACTCCAACCGCACCGTAAACTTCACCGTGCCAAGCTCGGTGGATCCAGGGGGGGTCGGGGTGCGCGTGCGTCTCACTTCCGGTAGTTCACCCGGGCCTGACGGACAAGACGGAACGGGCGAGGTGGAAGACTACATCTTGACGCTGACATGCCCCCCCCTCACCGTCAGCCCGTCCACACTGACCACAGCGACCGTGGGCACGGCCTATAGCCAAACATTCAGCCAGAGTGGCGGCACAGGCACGATCACATGGTCAGTAAGCAGCGGCACTTTGCCATCCTGGGCCACTTTAAATCCGAGCACAGGTGTCCTGAGCGGTCTGCCAAACTCGACCACGACCGCCAATTTCGTCATCCGAGCAACAGGCAGCAACGGCTGCTCCGGCACACGCGCCTACATGCTGACTCCGGCCTGCCCCGCGATGACAGTCACACCGACTTCAGCAGCCAATGGGGTGCTTGGAACCTTTTACAGTCAGACTTTGAGCGTCAGCGGCGGAACAGCGGAACATACCTGGACGACAGCCAGCGGCACCTGGCCGGCAGGACTCAGTCTGGACACGGATGGTGTCATCAGCGGTACACCGACAAGCTCCAATGGAGCTGGCACGAGCGTGACCGTGCGTGCCACCGACGCCTATGGCTGCTTCAAAGATCAGGCCATCAGCATCAAGATTTGCCCGGTGATCACGGTGAACCCGGTCACTCTGACGACACCCACGGTGAATACAGCCTACACTGCCACCATCAGCGGCAGCGGCGGAGCGAGCCCCTACACTTTTGCCGTGATCAGCGGCACTCTTCCATCAGGCCTGACTTTAAACACCAGCACCGGCGTCATCTCAGGCACACCGACGAGTGCCACAAGTCAGACCTTCACCGTGCGTGCCACGGACGCGAACGGGTGCACAGGAACCGATGCCTATACAGTAACGCCAGTCTGCCCAGTCATCAGTGTGACGCCGGTGACAATGACTGCCGGAAGAGTGGGAACCGCCTACTCACAGACACTTTCCGGCACGGGCGGCAAATCTCCCTACAGCTCCTGGACAATCATCAGCGGTGCCCTGCCAGCAGGCTTGAGTCTGAATGCCGGCACAGGTGTGATCAGTGGCACTCCCACAGCGGCAGCCAGCCCTTCCACCAACTTTACTGTGCGGGTCAATGATTCGTATGGCTGCCAGGGCACCGAGGAGATCAGCCTGCAAATCTGTCCGGTCATCACGCTCAGCCCCACCACACTTCCCACAGGCACTGTAGCCAGCAGCTATTCGGAAACCATCAGTGCAAGCAATGGCGCAGCTCCATATGTCTATAGCATCAGCAGCGGCAGCCTGCCCGCAGGATTGAGCTTGAATGCCAGCACTGGCGAGATCAGCGGCACTCCAAGCAGTCCGACCACCGCCTCATTTATCATACGAGCTACTGATGCGAACAATTGTTCGGCGACACGTGCCTACTCCGTCACACCAGCGCCGATCACGGACTTCGGAGATTTCTCCGGTTTCGCGAGCGTCAGCAATATCATCAACAACAACCTCAGGCTTGGTGCTTCGAGCGATGCGGAGGCCAGCCAGACCACCAACAGCTCAGCCACAGGCGATGACACGACGGGAACAGACGATGAAAATGGTGTCACGATGCCCGCCTCCATCACCGCTGGTGGGGAGATTACTTTGCCTGTGACTGTGACCAACAACACGGGAGCACCTGCCTATCTGAGTGCCTGGATCGACTACAACAACAGCGGCGTGGTGACCGATGCGGGCGAGCAGATCGCTACAAACATCCTGATTGATGACGGCACGACGTCGGAAGTGCAAAACCTGTCCTTCACAGTGCCAACCAACGCCGCAGTTGGTTCGGGCCGTGGTGTGCGCTTCCGTCTGACCAGCACCGTTTCTCCCGGCCCCACTGGCACTGGCACCACAGGTGAGGTGGAGGATTATGTCGTGAACATCACGGCGCCCACGCTCGACTACGGGGACTTTAATCTCTTCCCGAGCGCCAGCAGCACCGGCAACTCCAATCTGAGGCTGGGCAGCAGCGTGGATGTGGAAGGGGCGGCTGCAGCCAATGCCACGGCGACAGGAGATGACATTACTGGCAGTGACGACGAAAACGGCGTGACGGTTCCAACGACGATCACCCAGGGTTCTAATGGCAGCCTGACTGCCATCGTGACCAATTCCACCGTATCGACCGCCTACCTCAATGCCTGGATTGACTTCAACGGCAACGGCGTGCTCACCGATGCTGGTGAGCAGATCGCCACCAACTCCACCGTCAGCAGCGGCGTCTCGAACTCCAACCGCACGATCAACTTCACCACGCCCGCCGTGGTCAAGGCGGGTGCCGTCGGTGTGCGCGTGCGCCTCACCAGCGTGAGCAGCCCCGGCCCAGACGGAACGGACGGGACTGGTGAAGTGGAGGACTACACGACGAGCATTACGGTCAACACCGATTTCGGAGACTACGCCCCCTTCCCCAGCGCCAGCAGCAAGGTGAACAGCAACCTGCGCATCGGTGCACTCACCGATTCCGAAGGCGGCCCGGTCACAGATGCCGATGCCACGGGAGATGATCTGAATGGCAGTGATGATGAAGACGGCGTGAGCATCCCGGCCAGCATCGAGCAGGGGGCGGCGACGAGCCTCACGGTCAATCTGACGAACACCAGTGGCAGTACAACCTACCTGAATGTGTGGATTGACTTCAACCGCAACGGCGTGCTCACAGACTCGGGAGAACAAGTTGCCACGAACACGACCATCTCCAACAACACCACGAACAGCAACCGGGTGGTTAACTTCACCACGCCTGTCACCGCCCCTCTCGGAGACACGGCGGTACGCGTTCGTCTCACCTCGGTGAGCAGCCCCGGCTCTGACGGTCTCGATGGCAACGGAGAAGTCGAAGACCACCTCACGACCATCGTTCTCCCCACCAAGGACTACGGCGACGACAGCGGCTTCGCGGATGCCTCCTCGGTGGTGAACAACAACCTGCGCCTGGGCGCGCTGGTCGATGCGGAAGGAGTCGCCACAAAAAACGCCGCCGCCTCGGGCGATGACAGCACGGGCCTAGATGATGAAGACAGTGTTTCCTTCCCTCCTCTGACCGCTGGTCAGCCGGTGACCATGCCGGTGCTGGTGACAAATCTCACGGACTCCACGGCCTACTTAAACGCCTGGATCGACTTCAACAACAACGGCACACTAACCAATGCAGGCGAGCAGGTTGCCACTAATTTAGAGATCCCACCAGGCACTGACGGTGAAGTGGAAATCAGCTTCAACGTTCCCACCAATGCCGTCACCGCCGCAGCCAGTGTGGGGGGACGCTTCCGACTCACCAGCACCGCCAGCCCAGGCCCCACCACAGGTTTGTCCAGTATCGGCGAGGTGGAGGATCACCAGGTGGTCATCCTGGCTCCACTGACAGACTTCGGTGATTTCAGCGGCGGCCCCAATGTCTCCAACACAGCCACCACCAATCTTCGTCTCGGTGCCCTTGTGGACACCGAATACGCCGCGTCCACCAATGCCACGGCCACAGGAGATGACATCACCGCCGTGGATGATGAAGATGGCGCCACCATTCCTGCCATGACCGCAGGAGGCCCCGCCATCATCGCTGTGAATGTCACCAACACCAGCGGAGCTCCCGGCTATCTAAATGTCTGGGTGGACTTCAACAACAACGGCAGCTTCGACGATTCTGGCGAACAAGTGATGACAAACGGCGGCATCTCCACCGGCACCGCCAGCAGCAATGTGAACGTGGCCTTCAACGTGCCTGCCGGGGCTGTGACAGGCATACCGCTTGGAGTGCGTGTGCGCATTACTTCAGACATCAGCCCCGGCTCCTTTGGCTCGGGTGGTTTGGGTGAGGTGGAGGACTATGTGGTCACCATCGCCGTTCCGACCACGGACTTCGGCGATTTCAGCAGCTTTGCTGATGCCAGCAGCACCCGAAACAGCGGCCTGCGTCTTGGGGCACTGACTGACACTGAGTATGTCTCGACCCGTAACATCACAGCCACCGGAGATGATGTGACAGCCGGTGATGATGAAGATGGTGTCACCTTCCCCAGCATGACCACAGGTGCCCCGGCAACCGTCCCTGTGCAGGTCACGAACACTACCGGTGCAACCGCCTATCTCAATGCCTGGATCGACTACAACAACAACGGTTTGATCACTGACGCAGGGGAACAGATCGCCACAAACGTGGCCATCACCACCGGCACATCGAACGCCACCCAAAACCTCAACTTCACCGTGGCTCCCGCCGCTTTGACCGGAGTGAACCTGGGCGCGCGCGTCCGTCTCACCAGCACCATCAGTCCTGGCCCAACTGGTGCCGATGGCAATGGCGAGGTCGAGGATTACATTGTCAATCTCGTGGCTCCAACGACTGACTTCGGTGACTTCAATGGCTTTGGCGATGCCTCCCAGGGGGCAAATCCTGCTCTGCGAATGGGAGCCATATTGGACACGGAGTTCGTTTCCACGCGCAACAGCACAGCCACAGGCGACAACAATACCGGAAGCGATGACGAGGATGGCGTGGTGCTGCCTGCGATGATTGCCGGTCAGACCGTGGTGATTCCGGTGACGGTCACCAACATCACTGGTGCCATCGGTTATTTGAATGTCTGGTTCGACTTCAATGGCAACGGCGTGCTGACGGACAGCGGTGAACAAATTGCCACGAACCTTAACATCCCCACGGGGACCATGGACAGTGTCATCAACCTCAATGTCACCGTGCCTGCCACGGCCGTCACCGGCACGCCTGTGGGGCTGCGCTTCCGCTATTCTGCTCCCAGCGGACTGGGACCCACAGGGTCAAACCCTCTCGCAGGTGAAGTGGAGGATTATGTCATCACCATCGCGGCACCAACGACTGACTTTGGTGACTTCAACGGCTTTGCCGATGCCAGCAGCATCCGCAACAGCAACCTCAGACTCGGTGCTTCGACCGACACGGAATACCTTTCCACACGCAACGCCGCAGCTACAGGTGACGATGTCACGGGCAGTGATGATGAAGATGGTGTCACCCTTCCAAGCATGACGGCTGGCGAGCCTGTGACCATCCCTGTGGTGGTGACGAACAACACTGGATCAATCACCTATCTCAATGCCTGGATCGACTACAACAACAACGGCCTGCTGACCGACAGCGGCGAACAAGTCGCCACGAATGTGGCCATACCCACCGGCACCACGAACAACGCCCGAAACCTGAATTTCACGGTCTCCCCAACAGCAGTGACCGGCACAAACCTCGGGATTCGCTTCCGTCTCACCAGTACCAGCAGCTCTGGAGCCATCGGTGCCAGCGGCAGTGGTGAAGTGGAGGACTACATCGTCAGCCTGCTCTCCCCCACGACTGACTTTGGCGACTTCAATCGCTTCGGCAGCGCCAGCAATGCAGTGAACAACAATCTCCGTATCGGTGCCCTCGTGGATGCCGAGTTCGCCGCCACGGCCAATGCCACGGCCACTGGGGATGACATCACCGGCAGCGATGACGAAGATGGAGTCACCCTGCCACCCATGATCGCCGGGCAAACTCTCTCCATCCCTATCGTGGTGACGAACATCACCGGGGCCAATGCCTATCTGAATGTGTGGATGGATTTCAACAACGACGGATTGCTGACAGGGGCTGGTGAGCAGGTTCTGACAAATGTCTCCATCGCCACAGGCAGCACAGGCCTCACGGCAAATCTAAACATCACTGTGCCAGCCAGCGCCGTCACTGGCACCCCGATAGGCGTTCGTGCGCGACTGACCAGTGTGGCCACTCCTGGACCGACCGGAGCTCTGGCCAGCATCGGAGAAGTCGAGGATTATGTCGTAGCCATCAGCCCGCCGACCACGGACTTTGGCGACTTCTCTGGCTTTGGCGATGCAAGCAGCACGGTCGTCAGCACCATCAGGCTCGGAGCCCTGACTGACACGGAGTATTTCTCCACCCGCAATACCACCGCCATTGGGGACAACACGACAGGCAGTGACGACGAAGACGCCGCCGTCATCCCCGCCATGACAGCAGGAGCTCCGGCAACGGCGTCCGTCATAGTCACCAATACCAGTGGGGCACCAGCCTATCTCAACGCCTGGATCGACTACAACAACAACGGAGTGCTGACAGACAGTGGGGAGCAGATCGCGACGAACGTGCTCATCGCCACCGGCACCAGCAATGCCTCGCAGGACATCAGCCACACCGTGCCCGCCACCGCACTGACCGGAGTGAATCTCGGTGTGCGCTTCCGCCTCACCAGCACCAGCAGCCCTGGTGCGGTCGGAGCCAGCGGCAATGGCGAAGTCGAAGACTACATCGTCAACATTTCCATGCCGCCTCTCGATTTTGGAGATCACGAGTCATTGGCTTCTGCCAGCAGCACCGCCAACACCAACCTCCGTCTTGGCGCCTTGGTGGACACCGAATTTGTGCCCACCCAGAATGTAGTGGCCTCCGGGGATGACATCACTGGCAGTGATGACGAAGATGGCGTGACGATCAACACCATGACCGCAGGAGCCCCGGCAAGCATCGCGGTCACTGCCACAAATGCCACGGCAGCACCGGCTTATCTCAATGCCTGGATCGACTTCAACAATGACAGCGACTTCCTCGATGCTGGCGAGCAGCTGGCCACCAATGTGGAGGTCATCTCTGGCACGAGCGGCGGCACCTTCCCGCTGAATTTCACAGTGCCCGCCAATGCTGTCACTGGTGCGAATGTGGCTCTGCGCTTCCGACTTACCAGCACTAGCAATCCAGGTGTCTCCGGCAATTCCGGCATCGGTGAGGTGGAGGATTATGTCACCACCATCGCCGTGCCGACGACGGACTTTGGTGACTGGAACGGAGCCGGAGATGCATGGAGCATCGCCAGTTCGAATCTCCGTATGGGTGCGCTCGCTGACACCGAGTATGTCTCCACCCGCAATGCCACCGCCACAGGAGATGACACTGTCGGCAGCGATGACGAAGAAGGCGTGACCATGTCCGCCGGATACAACCTGGGTTCCAATTCCTCGCTCACTGTGCTCACGACCAACCTCACCGGCACTCCAGCCTATCTGAATGCCTGGGTGGACTGGAACAACAACGGCAGCTTCTCCGATCCCGGCGAGCAGATCTCCACCAATGTCTCCATCCCCAGCGGCACGACCGCCAGCATGCAGACAGTCAATTTCACCGTGCCCGTCAATGCCGTGCCCGGAGGCCGCGGTGCACGTTTCCGCTTCTCCAACGTTCAGAATCCAACACCCCTCGGCGCTGCCGGCATGGGTGAGGTGGAGGACTACCTCCTCAATGTCTTCTGCCCCACCATCACAGTGAGTCCGGCCAGCCTGACGACTCCGACCGTGGGCGCTCCCTACAGTGCGACAGTGACCGTAAGCGGTGGCACGGCACCTCATGTCTTTGCCGTCAGCAATGGCAGCCTGCCTGTCGGCCTTAGCTTGAATACCAGCACGGGTGTCATCAGCGGCACACCAACAAGCAGCGCCAGCCAGACCTTCATCATCCGTGCGACTGATATTCATAACTGCTTCGGCACCCGCAGTTACACGGTGGCACCTCTTTGCACCACGATCAGCATCACACCGACGACAGTGACTTCAGGCATGGTCGGCGCAGCATACACGCAGACACTCAGCGCCACAGGCGGCACGGCACCCTACAGCGCTTGGACGGTCACCAGCGGCACGCTTCCCTCCGGCCTTAGTTTGAATGCCAGCACGGGTGTCATTTCAGGCACGCCGACAGCTTCCGCCAGTCCTGCCACAAACATCACCGTGCGGGTCAATGACACTTACGGCTGCCAGGGCACCCAGATCATCAGTCTGAAGATCTGTCCTGTAGTCACTCTCACACCGACGACACTCGCGGCAGCAAGTGTCGGCACAGCCTACAGCCAGACCATCAGTGGCAATGGTGGAGCCACACCTTACACCTACACAGTCAGCGGCGGCAGCCTGCCTGCCTGGGCCGCGCTGAATGGGAGCACAGGTGTCATCAGCGGCCTGCCAAACAACACAACCACAGCCAGCTTCATCATTCGTGCCACGGATGCCAATGGCTGCTCGGGCACACGCGCCTACAGCATTACTCCGGCGTGTCCGACGATCACGGTCACACCGACGGTGGCGGCGGTCGGCACGGTGGGCACTGCTTACAGCCAGACCCTGTCGGCCAGCGGCGGCAATGCCGCCTATACCTGGACGACGCTGAGCGGCACATGGCCGGCGGGTTTGAGCCTGAGCACGACCGGTGTCATCAGCGGCATACCGACATCAGCCAATGGCGCTGGATCAAACCTCACCGTGCGTGTCACTGATGCCTATGGATGTCTGAAGGATCAGGCCGTGAGTCTCAAGATCTGCCCGGTGATCACCGTGAACCCCACATCATTGGCGAATGCCACGGTGGGGCTGGCATACAATCAAACCATCACCGCCAGCGGCAGCGCCTCGGCATACACCTACTCGGTGAGCAGTGGTTCGTTGCCGACCTGGGCCACCCTCAATGCCAGCAGTGGCGTCATCAGTGGCACACCGAGCAGCATCACCAGCGCCTCCTTCATCATCCGTGCCACGGATGCCAGCGGCTGCATTGGCACACGCAGCTTCACCATCGTTCCCACTTGCCCGACCATCAGCATCAGTCCAGCGACGGCACCGCCCGCCAGAATGGGCGTGGCCTACTCACAGACACTCACGGCCAGTGGCGGCACGGCTGCCTACACATGGAGCACAGTGAGCGGACTCTGGCCGCTCGGACTGGGCATGAGTTCCGCTGGCGTGATCAGTGGCACCCCACTGGCTGTCACGGCTCTTCCAGTCAACGTTACCGTGCGCGCCACGGACATCTACGGCTGCTCCAGCACGCAGGAGGTGAGCATCGTTGTTTGTCCAGTGATCACCCCATCACCTTCTACTCTACCAAATGGCACCGTGGGATCACCCTACTCCCAGATCATCACCGCGCTGGTTGGTGTCGTGCCTTACACCTTCTCCATCAGCAGTGGCAGCCTGCCTGCCGGTCTGAGTATCGACAGTCTCACCGGCATCATCAGCGGCACGCCCACCAGCTCTGCCAATGCAGTCTTTACGGTGCGTGTCACCGACTTGCTCGGTTGCTCTGGCACACGAAGCTACAGCGTCACCCCGGTCTGCCCCACCATCACTGTAAGCCCCACATCGCTGGCAAATGGAGTCGTCGGCACGGCTTTCTCACAGACAGTTTCAGCCAGTGGCAGCACCGGTCCATACACCTTCGCCGTCAGTTCTGGCGCATTGCCGTCCTGGGCTTCATTGAATACCAGCACTGGCGTGATCGCAGGCACCCCCAACAGCACCACGAGCGCCACCTTCACCCTTCGCGCCACGGATGTGTATGGCTGCACCGGCACACGCAGCTACACCATCGCCCCCGTTTGTCCGGCCATTACCATCAGCACTTCCGCCATCACCTCCTATCTCGGAGTCAGTTTCAGCCAAAGCCTCAGCGCTACCGGAGGCACCGCACCCTATTCAGGCTGGACTGTCACCAGCGGCACTTTGCCAGCAGGCCTCACGCTGAATTCCTCAGGCCTGATCTCAGGCACCCCAACAGCTCTGGGCAGCAGCACCATCACGGTTCGTGCCAATGACTTCTACGGCTGCCAGGGCTCACGAAGCATCACCATCACGGTGAAGGGACTCACCGTGGGCAATCTCGTCTGGCAGGATAACAACAACAACGGCATCGTCGATGCAGGGGAACCTGGTGTCTCTGGAGCTCAGGTGCAGCTCATGAATCCCGGTGCAGACAATATCATCGGCGGCAGCAGCGCGGATGTGCAGGTGGGAGCACTCATCACCACTCCAGTCAGCGGAGCTTTCAGCTTCACCAACCTGCCTGTGGGGAATTACTACCTGCGGATCGTCCCGCCCGCTGCCTTCACCCATACCAGCGGCACACCGGCCACCACGGACAACAACGTGAACAATAACAACGACGGCTCTCAGCCCGGTGGCCCTGGCACACCCGTCTTCAGTCCCGTCTTCAATCTGACCCCGGGAGCGGAATCGATCACGGATGGCGATGCCGACCCTGACACCAACCTCACCATGGACTTCGGCCTCTGGGCACCGCTCGGTGTCGGCAATCTCGTCTTCATCGATCTCAATGGCAGCGGCAGCTTCAGCTTCAATGAAGGCATCGAGAGCGCCTATGTTTATATCTTCCCGCAGGGAGCCAACCCGGCTACTGATGAACCCGTTGGCGTCACCATCACCGATCACAAAGGCCGCTACTACATCGACGGATTGAATCCCGGAAACTACTTCCTGCATCTCCCAGCCTTCCAGTTCGCGCCAAATGCACTTCTCGCCGGCATGATCCCAATGACCAGCATTGTCGCAGGTGATGACCATGTCGGTCAGGACCTCATTTCAAACTCTACACCTGCCACCACAGGGGCCAGCACCGCTGTCTTCACTCTCGCTCCAGGTGCCGAGCCCACCGGCACCGCCGAGTCCGGCTTCGAAGGCTTCGTGGATGATGCTTTCATCGACTCGAACAACGACTTCACGCTCGATCTCGGCCTCCGCAGCCCCAGCGGCACAGGGTATCCTCTCGCTGAACGTGAGCGCAACACCAGCACCACCATCGAGGCTGAAACGAGCCTGCCAGAGGAAGCCGAGAGCGCCACAGCACCTCAGACCTTCGCCGCCTGGACATCCCTCCACGCCAATCAGGAGGACGGAGATCTTTATCCAAACCTCGTCGAGTATGCCCTGGACACCGATCCATCGGATGGCCGCAGTGGAGCTGGCAAGTTCATGCTGGAAACCACTTCTCTAGGTTCCATCGATGCTCTCTACACTCGTCCAGCCAATGGTCGGGCTGACATCCGCTATCATCTCGAAAGCAGCACCGATGGCAGCACCTGGACCACGCTCAGCCTCATGCCAGGCATGAGCATCGGCAGTGATGGCCGCCAGATCGTCCGATACGCAGGTGTCGATGGCAGCACCCTCGAACCGCGCGCTATCTTCCGCCTCAAAATATCCTTGGATGCTGACCTCGACGGCAATGCCGAGCAGACCGCCATCTCGCCCTCCATGATGTTCAGCCGCGAGACCTTCCCTGTCGGCCAGCGCAGCTTCTCCATGCCGCTCGTGAATGCAGAGCTCTACGCCGGCACTGCCATCATCGGTGATGCCAGCATCACTCTGCCAAAGCCAGTCACCTTCCCTGCCAGCACTGCACTCTACATCGAAGACCTCGCCACCGGACTCACTTATGAAGTGGACGAAGCCGCCTCCACCAGCACAACCATCGCCATCGAAGCAAGCCTCCCGGCCACAGTCAGCCGCATCGCCCTGCGTGCGCACCACACAATGGGCAGTCTCCTGCCCGCTGATCTCTTCAGCGTCGAAGATCGCGTGCTGAACTTTGACTCCACCAGCAACCAATTCACAGCCATTGATGTCACCGAGACTGGCTGGAGGGAGGACGCCATCATAGCCAAACAAAAGGGCATGCTCGTCCATGTACGTAGCAGCGAAGTCACCGTCACACTCACCGGGCAGCTCAGCATCAAAACGGAGCTCATTCCCGCCAGCAGCACGCGCTTCCTTGGCAGCACCAGCATTGTGGCTGAATCCCCGCTTAGCCTCGGACTTACTTCCGAGAACAACTTCCGCGCCGCCATTGATCCCGTGAATGCCACACGCCTCCGCCTTTGGAAGGCTGACGCTGATGTTACACAAACAGGTTACGACCAGCTCTACCTCAGCCCCATCATGTGGCTCCGCGAAAACGACACCAGCTCACAGAGCCTCAGCGAAGAAAAGCTGATCGTTCCCTTCCGCGCCTTCTTCCTGGTGCCTTGATCTGACGATAGCAGCTTACCAAAGCTCCACTGGCTCATGCAATCCGGGCAGGATGACTTCCGTGCCCGTCAGCGATTCCGCAAAGCGTGCCTGGAACCAGGCCTGGGATTCCGTTTCGCCGTGGACCATCAGCAGCTTCTTCGGACGGACCTTCTCCACATATTCAGCGATCTGCTCACGAGTCGCGTGAGCGCTCAGGTCAAAGCTTTCAATGCGAGCATTCGCCTCCACTGCGGGCAGATCCGGTGAGAGCTTGATCTTCTCACCCGCCTTCGCATGGCGCAGCCTGTAACCGGGTGAAAGCGGGTCCGTGTAGCCGACGAAGGCCACTGAGTTACGCGGATTGTCGATGAAGCGAGCGGCAAACTGGTTTGAGGTCGTGCCCTCCGTCATCATACCGCTGGAGAGGCAGTAAATCGTGCGCGGCTGATACACAAACTGCCTCGGTCCGGCACGGCGGCCCCGTTTCTCGGGACGCAGGAGCATCTTCACATCCTCCAATAGTTGGAAGCCCTTGTAGTTCCTCCGCGAGTTGGTGGAGTAGTGATCATAGAGCACCGTGATCTTCGTGCCCAGGCCACCGATGTGCAGCGGCATCTCGGGGATCAAACCTTCTTCATGCAGCTCGTGTAGCATCAGCATGACCTCCTGTGTTTTGCCCAAAGCAAATACCGGGATGAGCACCGAGCCATTCGCATCAAAGGTGTCGCGGATCACCGAGGCCAGCCGCTCCTTCTCACCCTTGCGCGTGTAGTCCGCCGGGCGCTCGTAAGTGCCGCGTGTCGTCTCAATGACAAGCACGTCAATGCCCGAGGTCGGGAAGTCCGCCGCCATCGAGATCGTCTGCGGCTCAAAGTTTACATCACCTGTGTAAAACAGCGTGCTGCCTGCCTCGCGGATCATCACACCCGTGGAGCCGAGAATATGCCCCGCATCATGGAAGGTGGTCTGCCAGTTCGTATCAGGGATCTCAAAGGGGCGCTCGATGTCGCGATAGATGTAGTGCGCGCGGTTATCATCCAGTTCACGATGCGTGAAGAGCGGATACTCATTGATGCTCTTCTCCATGCGCTGGGAGGTCATCACGTTCACCGAGTTGTGCAGCATCCCGCTGGCGATCTCTCCCGTCACCTCCGTCATGAAGACGGGCGTGTGAGGCTGCTTGCTCATCAGCACTGGCAGTGAGCCGATGTGATCATGATGCGCATGAGTGATGATGATCCCATCCGCCTTGTCATGCGGCAGCGGCCCGAAATCCGGCAGCGCATCGAAACCCACCTCCTTCGGATGCATGCCTGCATCCAGCACGACGCGGTGGTCTCCGCTTTCGAGCAGATAAGAATTCGCGCCGATCTCGCGGCGGCGGGTGAGGTTACGGAATCGCATGTGGATGAGGCTTTAGGGAAAAAGGAGGCCGAGACTAGGCCGTGATTGAGGATAGGCAAGCGCTCAGAACCATTGACACCTCGCCGCCTGCGCGGAGGTATCACGCGTGCTGAAGCTGCGTGATCACTCCCGCTTATCTACGCGTGCCATCCTTTGGATGTCCGCGCTCCTCCTCATCGGCACCTCGAACGCGCAGATCACAACGCGTGATGACAGCGTCGGAAGGCTGCTCAACGAATGGTATCAGGATGGCACCGCCGCTGGTCTGGCCACCATCACCTATGAAAACCGTGACGGTCAGCACTCCATGCTGGACACCAGCCTTTACCCTCAGCTTCAGCTCTTCCAGCACAGTACGTCCACCGGCCCTGACAAAGGCCCCTCGTCCCTCCTGCGCATGGGCCCCACCGTGGGAAACTGCTCCATGGCGGCATCCGCCGTCTCTGGCGGCAGTCTGCCACGCTTCAACATGATGGACCCCAATGGCGGCAGGTTCCTCATGATACAGTATCTGGCGAACAATCTTTTCGTTTACCCAGAGCACCAGGATTACGACATCGGCGCAAACGGCATCGGCGGTTATGGTGACCTCTATCCGGCGAACACTCCCGCCGTGCTCATCTCACAGGGTTCATCAGGCAGCGATCAGCCATTCGTGAAAGCCGTGCTCTCCACCATCGCCGCTTTTCCCCGCGAGACCCAGCGTGCGCTCATCCAAAAGCGCCTGCTCATGCCCACCGTGCAGGCCATTCTCCGCCAGACCTGCCGGACGGTGAAAAAGCCCGACGACTACTTCACTGGTGCCGCGCATCCTGTCGTCTTCGATGCCGCGATGCTCGATGAAGAAAAAATGGTGCGCATGGCCCAGACCATGACACCTGACATGATACCGCCCCTCGCCCAGGTCGAAGTCATCGAGGAAAGCGAACCTCAGCCAGGGAAGAACTTCTTCGAAACAACGAAGCCGCTGACTCACAAGCTGGCAGACGCCCGCGTCTTCATCTCGCGCGTGTTTCGCGGAGCCATGGATGAATACGGCATGACCCTCGATCTGAGCAAAAGCGCCGACCTGATGGGCAGGCCCCTGCAACTCAGGGTACAGCTTTTGCAGGGAGATCCGCGCGCCGTCCGCATCGAAAGCTCCGGCACGCAGCCCTACGCCAGGCTGCGCATCCGCTGGCAGCCCCCGTTCATCACGCGCACCGGCATCCGCAGCCATCGCGTCGATATTGGTGTCTTTGCCAGCAATGGCAGCAGCATCAGCGCCCCGGCCATCATCAGCTTCTTCATGCTGCCGAACGAACGACGCTTTTACAACGAGCGCGGAAGCCTGGCTGAGATCGATTACCAGGCTCCGAATCCTGATCTCGGCCTGCCCGCGAGTGACAAAGACCTGCGCTGGCTCAGAGTCATGAGCGTCACCTCTCTCGCGGGCGATGATTTTCGCAGCCGTCTCATGGGAAAGCTACTCACTGACGAGCAACGAAAGTCCATTCGATCTCTATGGATGCCTCTCCAGCAGAGACTGCAATCCATCAACGCCCTGGAGTCGAAGCCCGAAAGCAAGGACAGCGCCACACGCCTGCGTAGCGAGCTTGAAAACGACCTCGCCGCCACGCTGGAGAAACCCTTCCCCAGCCAGGAAAAAATCAGTCTCAAGCCAGCCCTCACCTTCGTTTTTCATCGCCTCGCCGAGTTCAGTGATCTCTACCTCACCTTCCGCCAGGACATCGACCCCATCGCCGCTCAGTCGCCCAAGCCAACTGCCGCTGCTGACATCCGCCGCGAGTGGCAGCGCCTCATTGATCTCGGCGTCATCATCGAGCAGGCCGGCGGCACGCTCACCACCACCTCGGCACCCGACAGACTCACCGCCGCTGATCAGCACTATCTTCGTTGCCTGAACCTCACCGTACTCAGCCAGGCCCTCTTCCCCGAGGCACTCGAGCGTGCCGCCACCCCTGCCTTTGTCGACCTCCGCCTCACCACCCCGAAGCCCTGGCGGGATGTTTTTCGTTATGAAGAAAGCACCGGCATGCTCCTCGGCTGGATCAGACATCAGGCCGGACGCACCCACAGTTTCGATGCCGATGGCAAACTCCTGCCCGAAGGAATCAAGCACCCCGAAAAAGCCATTCCTGTGGTCTATGATCGCAACTCACAAGGCTTGATGGAGTGGCGATGATTATTTTTGGAATAAGCCCCAACATCGCAGCTCTCATCAGCATCACTCGCCGTTATGAATCCTGCATTCGCTCATCCATCACAGACCCATCCGCTGCAGCGGAGAAGAAAGGCCGCATGATCGCATGGAACTCGCTCTCGACTTCTTCACGGAACTGCCGCAAGCACGTCCAATCACCCGACGCGTGACTGACACCGCACCCAGCTTCGAGCAGATCGTGGACGCCCATTACCAGGGCCTCTACCGCTTTGCCCTGAGCATGTGCCGACGTGATGCCACGGCGCAGGATCTGGTTCAGCAGACCTTCCTGCAATGGGCGAAGAAAGGCCACAGCCTGCGAGATGTCTCCAAAGTCAAAACCTGGCTTTTCACCACCCTGTATCGCGAATGGCTGAGCATGGCACGCCGGGAGAAAAAATATGAGGAGGTCGAGTTCGAACCTGATCTGCATGGCAGCACGGCAAACCATGAGGAAGAAACACCTCCCCGCGTGGACAGCGCCACCCTACAGGCGGCGCTGGATGAACTCGAACCCCACTACCGTGCTCCGCTGGTGCTCTTTTACCTGAAGGAGCTGTCCTACCGTGACATCGCCGAGACTCTCGGCATCCCGATTGGCACGGTCATGTCACGTCTCTCACGAGCCAAGGATATACTGCGTGCCGGTATTCTCCGCCTGGAAGAGTCAGCCCGAATCATCCCCGCCAACTTCAACCCGACTGCCGCCCCGTGACCCGCGAAGAAGCCAGACTCGAACTCGATGCCACCACGCTCCGCCCCCAGGATGCGTCCGCTGAGGCGCGCGCCATGGCCGCGAGCGACGCGGAACTCGGGGCATGGCTGAAGCAGCGCAGGGCCTTTGATGAACAGGTCGCGGAGACACTGGCCGACTCCATCCCTGCTGGTCTGCGCGAGCGGCTTCTGGCGAATGCCGCCACCTCCGCCCGGCGACCTGTGCGCTGGATCAGACCCACCCTCATCTCCGCAGCGGCGGCGTGTCTCATCCTTGGTTGGACGTTTCTCTGGCCCCTGAGTGGTGACCTGCCTGCGTGGCAGTCTGAGTCTCTGCTGGCCATCACCAAGGTGGAGTATGGCATGTCGAAGCTCGATGAGCGCGCCGCCACGCTCGAAGCGGTGAAGAAGCTGCTCGCCGCCACGGGTTCACCAAGCCCGGCCAACCTTCCAGGCTGCCTCTGTGACCTGCCCACCTTTGGCTGCAAGCGCATCCAAATCTCCGGACGTCCCGCCACCATCATCTGCTTCAAGCTGGACGGCAAAAAAGAAGCCCATCTCATCGTGATGGACAATGCGGCACTGCCGGATGCTCCCTCACAAAAGCAGCCGCACTTCCGCAAGAGCAAGAACTGGAATCTCGCGGCCTGGAGTGATGGCCCCCAGACCTACCTGCTGGCCACCACCGCCGATGAGGCCGCCCTGAGAAAGCTGCTGGAGATGGTGTGAGCCTACCCAGCGGTCTCCGGCCCGCTTTGCCAAAACAGGTGAAGGCAGAACAGGCCCACGGCACTCCAGATGAAGCCAAAAGCCGCCAAGGACAGCGGACTCAAAGGTTCATTATAGACAAAAGCGCCAACGATGAACTGACCTGTCGGCGCAAGGAACTGCAATAAACCGAGCAGACTGAAGGGCAGCTTCCGCGCCGCATTCGCAAAGCCAAGCAAGGGCACGGCTGTGACGACACCCAGACCCACGATGAGCAGCACATCAGGCCATGATGTCGTGCCAAAGATGGGCAGCCCCTGCGCCTCCCAAAAACCGAGAAATCCAAGCGCCACCGGCAGCCCGATGACCGACTCCGAAGCCAGCCCTGACAAAGGCCCTTGAGTGGAGCGACGGCGCACCAAGCCGTAAAAGCCGAACGAAAAGGCCAGCAACAGCGCGATCCACGGCGGCCTGCCCACGGCAATCATCTGAATGCCCACACCGATCCCTGCGAGCGTGGCGCTGAGCTTTTGCAGCCGGCTCAATCTCTCCCCGAGCAGGACACAACCGATCAGCACATTGAGCAGCGGGTTTAAAAAGTAACCGAGGCTGCACTCGATGATGCGCCCATGGTGCGCACCCCAGATAAAGACGCCCCAGTTCACCCCGAGCAGTACCGCCGAGAGTGCATGAGTCCGCAGCACCGACGGCTGCCGCAGCTCAGTCCACCACCGACGCAGCTCTCCCTGCCAAAGCAGCAGAACAAGTGCGGTGAGCAGTGTCCAAACCACCCGCTGGGCGATGGCGATGTCCGCCCCGAGATGCCCGAGCTGCTTCCAATACACGGGCAGCACGCCCCAAAGCCCAAACGCGAGGATGGCGCTGAGAATGGCGGAGGTGGGTGGACGCTGCATGGGCAGTGCCACATCACCCCGCTCCAGGCAAAATCCAAATCCGCAGTTCAACGATCTTGCATCACGGCTGCGAGCGATGCCGGTTTAACATCGTCACCAGGCGAACAAGATCTTCTTCATTGATGTCCACGAAGGAGTCGAGTGATCTGACTGCGGCGAGCACTTCCTCATGCGTCGGTGGTGGTACATCGGTGGGGACTGCTGGCTTCCTGGGTGGTGAAGGCTGATTAAGGATGGCGGGATAGCGCCGCCATTTGAAGAGGCTGTTGATCCCCACCGCCATGAGCACCATCAGCACGGCATTCATGAGCACGGGAAAGATCACAAAGTGATAGCCGAGATTCTGGATGGCACTGCCGCCCATGACGGCGGTGAAGGCCGTGGCCCCGCCTGGCGGATGGATGCATTTGAGCTGATGCATGACAGCGATGGACAGCCCGACCGCGCAGGCGGCAGCAGCGATGGGCAGAGAAATGTTCTGCGCGCAGGCCACGCCGATGAGGGCGGAAAAGCCATGCCCAGCGATGACCGGCCACGGCTGTGAGAGCTGCCCATGCGGCACGGCAAACAAGAGCACGGCGCTGGCTCCCATGGAGCTGATGATGAGGGGTGCCGCCGACTCAGGCAGCGCCCAGAAGGAGAAGTAGATCAGCGCCAGAATGGACAAACCACCACCCAGAGCAGCGATAAGCTTTTCAGCAGTGGAGACCTCCACCAGCTCGATGCCGAGCCATTTACGCAGCGTCGGAGCGGGCATGATCGAGAGGGCGGAAGATGGCAGGAGAAAACATGGCTATTAAAAAGATGCCATTAAAATGCATCTTTCAGCAAGAGGGCATGAATCTTGCGAGAGAAGGCGGGCAGGATCAGTCTATGTTTCCCATGCCACCAACCACCCCAGCAAGCTCACCATGCATCTCAGCCTCTTTAGCGACTACTCACTCCGCGTGCTGATGTATGCAGCGCTGAAGGGTGACACCTTTCAACTGAGCGAGGTGTCCACCGCCTATGACATCTCGCGCAATCATCTCGCCAAGGTGATCCCCAACCTGTCCAAGCTGGGCTATCTCGACACCAAGCGCGGGCGTGGCGGCGGCATCCAGCTCGCCTGTCCGGCGGAGGAGATTCGCATCGGGAAGCTCATCCGGGAGACTGAGGACCAGCCCGTGATCGTTGAGTGCTTCGACCAGCGAACAAACACCTGCCCCATCAATGGCAGTTGCCGGCTGAAGGGTGCGCTGGCCGCCGCCATGAGTGCCTTTTACGAAAGCCTGGACCGCTTCACCCTTCATGATCTCGTCTCAGGGCCGCAGCAAAAGAAGATGAACCACCTCCTGCTGACGCAGAACGATCAGGCTCGCTAGCGTGTGAACACAACGATTTGCCCGGCCCGGTAAAAAAATGCCGATCCCAATCCTGTTAATCCTGCAATCGGGCGAATCCTGGATAAAAACAGCCACACCATGCCCCAACCCGCCCGCCGACTCGAAGTCTTCACCGAATCCGTCATCCGCGAGATGACGCGCCTGTCCAATCGCCATGGCTCGATCAATCTGGCGCAGGGCTTCCCCGACTTTGATCCGCCGGTGGAGCTCATTGATGCGCTCGCCACGGCCATTCGCGGGCCGCACCATCAGTATGCGGTGACCTGGGGCGCGCCGCGTTTTCGTCAGGCGCTCGCGAAGAAGCATCAGCGCTGCACGGGCATGGAGGTCGATCCCGACCGCCATCTCGTCGTCACCTGCGGCAGCACGGAGGCGATGATGGCCGCCATGATGACTGCCTGCGATCCGGGGGACAAGGTCATCGTCTTTTCACCCTTCTACGAAAACTATGCCGCTGATGCCATCCTCACCGGCGCAGTGCCCGTGCATGTGCCGCTTTACGCACCGGACTTCACCTTTGATCGCGATGAACTCAGCCGCGCTTTCGCCACTGGCGTGAAGGCCATCGTCATCTGCAATCCGGCGAACCCCAGCGGCAAGGTCTTCACCCGCGATGAGCTGCTTTTCATCGCCGGGCTCGCGGAGGAGCACGATGCCTTCGTGCTCATGGATGAGGTGTACGAGCACATCGTCTATGCGCCGCATCAGCACACCTACTTCGCCACGCTGCCGGGCATGTGGGAGCGCACACTGAGCTGTGGCTCGCTTTCCAAAACCTACTCCATCACCGGCTGGCGACTGGGGCACATCGTCGCGCCGGAGCAGCTCATTTCGCGGGCGCGCAAAGTGCATGACTTCCTCACTGTCGGAGCCGCAGCACCTCTCCAGGAAGCCGCCGTCACCGCGCTCGAATTCCCTGATAGCTACTACACCGATCTCCAGCGCGAGTATGATATGAAGCGGGATGTCTTCCTCGACTACCTGCGCCAGACCGGCCTGCCCTTCACCGAGCCTCAGGGGGCCTATTACACCCTGCTGGACATCTCCTCCCTCGGCTTCAAAACCGACACCGAAGCCGCCGAGTGGATGACCAAAGAAGTCGGCGTCACCGGCGTGCCTGGGAGCAGCTTCTTCCGTGAGCCAGAGCACCGCTTCATCCGCTTCCACTTCGCGAAAAAGGAGGAAACGCTGCGTGCTGCGGGAGAGAAGCTGATCGCGGGTTTGAAACGCGGTTAGGGCTACCTGCCTGAGATCACGCCGGGCTCGCTGAGTTCCCATGCAGGCCCGGCGGCACGCACCGCCACAGCGGCAGCGCCTTTCGGCCAGTCGGTCTCATGCTGAGTGCGGAAGGCGACCTCCACGGTCTGCCATTTCCCCTCGATCAATGCCTGCACCACCCACCAGCGGCCCGCGCTGTCCCAGCGCAGATCATCGAAGAACCAGCGCAGCTTCTGCCCATCTGCCACGCGCTCGACCCGAGGTGCGGGCAGTGTCGTCTGACTCAGCCATGGACTCGCGGGCGGGATGGTGTGGATGTTGTAGGCGCGTTCTTTGGAAAGCGTGCCGATCTTGCCGAGGTCCTTGTCCAGCGCACCGAAGTTCCAGTGAAAGTGCCCCGGCGGCATCTGAAGCTGCTTTGACCTCGTGATACTGATCTGTGCGAGGATCTCTCCGGCTTTCCGGTCATCGCCGATCTTGCTCGTGTTCATGCCGGGCCAGATGTGACGGCCCAGGGTGTTCTCGGCGAGCCACCAGTCGAAGTAAGTGCCAAAGCCGAGCTTCGGGCGGTTGATCG
>Ga0209480_10000681_pt1 | contig 26840 bp, 24 predicted proteins | sample JI61114C2DNA_FD_187501 | JGI IMG/M metagenome (GOLD analysis project Ga0209480, IMG submission 187501) | Wastewater effluent complex algal communities from Wisconsin, to seasonally profile nutrient transformation and Carbon sequestration -... | ecosystem: Engineered > WWTP > Effluent > Algae... | reverse complement strand
TCCGCATGGGCAGCAGAGCTATGGCGTAGGTATTTGGGCTGGGCGTGACTATGATAGTGCTCGAGACATAGTGCGCATTGCCACTGGTGTTTCAGTGTTGCTCGCTTGTCTCATTGGCTGGTTTAGATCTCGAAAAGTTAGTGGGAAGAGACTTATGACAGAGCTTTTCTTGCTGGTGTTGTTTCCGCTGGCGGTTTATCTCAGCGGGGTCTACTCAATCAGTAATATAGGCGGCATAGGTAGTTAAGGCATTGCTTCAATAGCTGGAAGTGAGGAGCAAAGCGAGTCGCTCAAGCGTTAGGAGACTTGTTTTCAGAGCATTGTGATTGCGGAGCTAGCGGTTGCCTGGTCTTCTCGCTCTCGCGGCTTCCTCTCTTTCCAGCAATGCTCTTTCTGCCTCAGGGCTTCGTGCTTGCAGCCTGCCGTCATAAGAGCGCATAAACTTTCCTGGGCCGTGAGCCATGTCGATTTCTTTTTGATCGAGACCTTTGATCATGCCATACAGTTTGTTGTCTCGCTGCATCAGATGGCTTCGGTGTCCATCGCCGAGGCGTAGCATGGTTAAGCCTTCCGCCAGCATCTCATGGGGGCCTTCAAAGTAGTTGGTGGCTGGCTTCACTGGAGCCAGTCTCTCTACCCTATCGGGGTTCACTGCACCAGTGACTTGTCCTCGGCTGTCAATTCGTTGCCAATTAGAATTAGGGTTGATGCCTCCTGGTGCATAGCCGCGGCCATCTCGGCCGTTGATCATCCACTGATTGTCTTCTGGTTTTGAGCCAGGAATTGGTGACCATCCCATGCCTTTGTAAAACTCTGCCTTTTCTGCCGGGTTCTTAAAGGCTTTTTCTTCTGTGTGGTGGCTAAGTTCGTGAATCATTAGACTTTCAATGCTGCGGTGATCGTCGGTTCTTTTGTCGGTGCGATCGCGCTCGGTTATTGGTGACCTGTCCATTGAGCCGGGGTCGACAATTACCGCTGGATTGCCGTGCACGTTTGGTTCAAAGGCGGCTGCTCCGCCGGCATTTGGCGAGAAAGACTGATTTTTCAAGAAATAGAATTTCAGTTGCTTGCCGCCATCACCGGTGGTGTGTGATGGATTTGCCTTTGCTAAGGCTGCTTCAACTCCTAGTAATTCTCTTAGCTTTGGATTGCGGACGTCGAGCTCTTTGCCTTGCTTACCCGATGTATCGTTTTCTACCTGTTGGCGGGGTTTAGGGTCTCCTGGTTGTGCGAACTTTACTCCATACTTATTCTCAAGTTCCAATTGCTTCAGGCTAGTCATCTCCTTTAAGGTTCTGTCTATTTCTTTGAAGCCTTCTCGGGTTTTGTCGACGGTACCGATGGTGAGCTTTTCGCCATTGTTTTTGAGGCTGAACTCTAGTTTGCCGTCGGGTGTATTTCTTGTGTCTAATCCGTTCGCTGTGGCGAAGTCGCGAAAAGTTTTATCGCTCACTCTCTCGGGTGTTCTATCACCGGCATCAGTTCTGTTGCCAGTTTCGGCTTTAGCGAGCCTGGTTGAATCTTGACCTGGTTTGCCAAAAACAGACCCCAGCTCATCGCGAAAACGGTCTGCTGTGGCTGTGGATAAGTCTCTATCGCCAGCCGCTGGGCTTTTGTCGCGGGCCACGGTTGTGTCGTGAGCTGTATCTGCCTTTGCGATTGCCATGGGCCGTAGCTATCCTTTTGACTGAATATATCCATGCTAGGAGCCCGGGGGTGAAAAGATCGTGACAGTAGTTTGGCGGGGGCTTTCTGTTTCTGTGACCTATATAGTCGGAATGATGGCATGGAAAATTAAACATGCCTGCAAAAAGGCTATTGCCCTAAAACGACTTGACGAACAAGATTTCAGTACGAGACCATCACATTTGAGATGGCTGCTCGGTGCTGCCAGTAATTAGTGAGGTCTATAGATGACTGTCGATACTCGTGCTGAAGAATACAAATGGGCCGAGAACTTCGGTGCCGGAATAGCCTCCCTTGAGAAAGGTAACTTTGCCAAAGCTGCGCGGTCGCTTGAGACTGCTTGTGCCATGGCCGAAAAGCTGGAGCTAACAGAGCCTTTATCGAACTCATTGATTGCACTTGGCGATGCCTATCGCCTAGCTGAGCAATACGATAAAGCAGAGCAGACATTCAAAAAGGCAGTCGCTTTCTCGGATAAGTTTTTAGAGGACAAGACCCAGTATGCTTTTGCTAATGCTGCCCTTGGACGTTTATATATTGAACTAGATAAAACCCTTGAAGCTAAGGGGGCTTTTGAGCTGGCCATTCCAATATTTAAACGACAACGTGATGAAGCAGAGCCCGAGTCAATTTCAGCATTTATAGGTTTGATTACATGCTACCTGCAGCTCAGCGATTTTGAGAAAGGCGAAAAGTTGGCTGAGTATGCCGCTGATTTATCCAGAAAGCTGTTGGGAGCGGATGACAGCACCACTTCTATGGTATTGAAGCTCTGGGCTGTGTGCGCTGAGGCAATGGGCAAAGACAAGAAGGCGGCTCAGATTCGCGCTCGTATCGTTGAGTAGTTAATTTAGGCTCGATCGATCTAACAGGGGTGTAGGCAAGTGAAGCTATCAGTGTCGGCGCTGGCGATGTCTGTGGTGACCGCTCTGACAATGGGCAGCGCAACGGTTGTTGCCGCTTCCACCTTGAGCGCTGACGACAAGAACTTCATCATCAATACAGCTCAAGCTGGAATGACCGAAGTAAAATTCGGTTTGATTGCGAAGCAGAAGGCAAAGTCAGACGCTACTCGCGGATTCGCAGAAACCATGATCACGGACCATCGCACAATAAATGCCAAGCTTAAGGCCATCGCCGAGAAAAAGGGCGTGGAGGTGCCAACAACTTTTGATGCTGAGCATCAAGTTGTAGTCGACAAATTTGTCGGGCTACACCCGACAGGGTTCGATAGAGTTTATGCCAATCAGATAGTCGCGCACCAGCGCAAGATTTTGGCTTCATTCGAGATTCAGTCGGGCAAGGGCGACATTGACCTACAGAAATTTTCGAAAGCAACCCTTCCGGTTATCAAACAACACCTGCGACTGGCTGAAGAGTTGAATGCTCTGTAGGGTGTTAGTTTGTCGCGCAGCACTCTAGGCAGATGCTATGGTTGTAAGAGTGGAGATTTCTGTTTAGGTGATTCGAGCCGATGTCCAAACCCAAGCACGGCTCAAGTGGCAAGTCTATTACTAAACCGCAGAAGGCTAACGATTCTGAGCTATCTTCTACCATCAGTGGGTGGTGTGATGACTGTCAGTGCTCACATGACCCATCCGCCTTGGACAAAGAATGGTTGGAGCTTCGCAAGAGTCTAAATGATAAGGAACTTCTGCAGCAGGGCTGGCATTGGTTGAAGCGAAATAAGTCTCAACCTGAAGCAGGCTCTGCTATTGTCGACCTTATTAAAATAAAGCCGACTGCCAAACTGTTGGCTATCGGCGATGCTTGGTTGCGTCAGCACTCCGATGATGATATGGCACTTTGGGTCGTTATAGAAATGTTGCCTATCGCGCCTTCTCGGCTGTTGCGCCGGATAGCCGGTGAATTGCTTGATCAGCCCGAGGAATTGCTAGATCTCTACGAAGTTTCTCCCTTGATCTGGGCCATACTCAAAGGTCCACCGCATGCTGGTCTCTTCAAGAAGATTGAAAAGCTGATTGTCAAATTTCCCCATTATCTACATTGGGCTAGTGACCTCACGCCTTTTGGCGTGGAAAGAAATTCGAGCATGGATGCCTTGCTTGTAATCTATCTGCGGTTGAACTTGAACAATCCTAAATTGGATATTCTGAGATATCTTATCTTCGAATCTTCGACCGAAGTTTTGGAAGCGTGTTTGAACTGGATGAAAGCAGGTGGTCGTAACGATGAGCTTATGGCGATGTCTATTCGTGCATTGCTTGAAACTCCTTCGAAAGGTAAACGATCGATACTGCCCCGTGCGCTGAGATTCGCAAGAGTGTGGGTTAAGGCAAATCCAGAAAACAGGCGCGTCGGTTCAGTGCATGCCGCAATAGTCTCGACTACTAGATCTAGGGCTGATATCCATCGAGCGAAGCAATGGCATGAGCAACATAAAGACAGTTTTTCGGCTTCAGCTGTACTTGTTGCACTGTTAGAGCTTGCGTACTCGGCCGAGATTAAGGCGGATGAGTATGTTGTGAAAGAGGCAAAGCTGTTGCTGCGTGATGAGGCCACAAGGCACAAAAAGCAGCGTCTCGTTGGTGCCCTGGTTGGTGTGTACCCGGATGAGGAAAGTATTGTTTGGGCGAAAGAAGAATACCGAAGGCTTAGGCCGCTGGAGATATTGATTCGCTTACTCAAACGTGCGCCTGATGCAGAGTCGATAGCCGCTGCTGAATGGGCTTATGATCGATGGAAGGACAAAGAAGACTTAGAGCCAAAGATGATAGAGGCTCTACTCGGCGCTGATCCGAAAAACAAATTGGCCCTGCGTCGTGCTCGCGTATGGAAGAAACGCAGTCCAAAGAATAAGTGGATAAAGGCAATCAACCTCTTTATTCTCGCCGTTTTGGCGCTGGTGTTAAATGTATTGCCAGTGATGGCGAGTGGCAAACTTGACCCTACTGCGGCAAAGGCTCAGGAATATTTCTATTTCCCATACCAGGACTGCATTCTCGGAACGGTTAGGGCTGTCACTGTACAAAAGGCGAAGGAGTCTTACAGCGCTTACACTGAGCTAACTGTCGATGTTGAAGATGTTCTGAGGGGAGATCTTAGAGCGGGCAAACGTGTAGTCCTTCATTTTGACCAGCCTATTTCAGATATTTTTCCCGGCCGCTCAAAAGTTGAGATCATCGGCTTGAGATTTGTTCTTGCGTTCCATTTGTACGGACTTTTCAATGGTCGCCGATCTGTCAGTAATATCTATTCGCCCTTCGCCAACCAGAAATTTAGCGATGTTGAGGTAGCAAACCTAAAGGCAAAACTGCAATTGCCTGGCTTCACTAGCAGAGAATGTGTCTTGCTGAAGGTGACAGAAGTGTGCACAAAAGCAACGTCGCATGGAGTGGGGGTAAAAGCTGTTGTAGAGGAAGTTTTACTTGGTGATGAAGATAGCGCTTTCGGTAAGATCTACAAGCAAGGGGGCGCGAAGACGACGCCAGTGGACCTCTTCTTGCAGCCAGCTGACTCGCCGGAAGTCGAGAGCGAACTAAAAAAGATTCGCGCTGGTATGAGATGCGTTTTGGGATTCGATAGGTCTTGGTTGGAGGGCAATGAGTGTAAGCTATGGAATATCGCAACTCCTTTTCCGTCGCAGCTTTTCAGCAGTTCAGATATTCAACACCTTCGCGTTAAATTGAAGAACGTGGTTGAAAACAACATAAAACTGAAGGCTATTCTTCAAAAATACCTTGAGGAGCGCTGGACCGTAGAGCGAGTTAGGAAGTTTTGTCAGCCGGAGCGACGCATTGCTCAGCCGTATCAGAACTTAATGTGCCGTAACAGCTTTGTGCTCTCTGGTGAGCTCTATCCATCGTTGAAGGGAGAGCTTGGTGATGTAACTTGGTATTGTGGAGTGGATAACAATGTGCCTGATCAATATTCTGTTTGTGTAAAGCGAAAGACCAATTCATCGGGCCTTAGTTCCCCCGATCTTTGGGTTTTAGGATCTGGCCAACCTGGTTTCTCTAGCTACACTGAAGATGATTTCAATAACGATTTGGTAGCTGAATCTTTATCTAGCTGTGCCCGCAATTACGATAGCATTCATCGCGAAACAACCAAACCAGATCTGACTAAATATATTCTGGGGCGGACGAATGAGCAAGTCATTAAGGAGCGAGACGGCAGTGTCACGGCCTACTCATGTGTTTTGTCGAACGGTGCGAAGCTGGTTGCCGAGCTAGATCAGAATCTATCAATCAAGTCTATTCTAATTGACGGAAAACCTGATAAAGACTGGACTAAAGCTGTAGCTTAGGCCTCCGAAAATATTGATATCTTAAATCGAATTGACCAAGGCTATTATAAGAGATCTGACTTGAAGCCCTGAGCAGGGGTGCTATTGTTGTAATAGCGAAATGCTTTTTTACTGGTGAATCGAGCCGATGACCAAACTAAAATGTGATTGGTGCGGCAACGATAGCGAAGAGGTTGATGAGCTCATCGTGGGTGAGGACAGCCGAATCTGCAATCACTGTGTCGTTCTTTGCGTTAAGCAAGTAGCCAAGGAAGGGGCCATAGAGTTTGCGTCAGACGCAGCAGCTGAAATCGTTAGAACTAAATGTTCATTCTGTGGGCACGACTCGATAAACCCCAATCCGATTTTGCTGCTAAGCTCTGGCGTTCATATCTGTAAATCTTGCTTGAATCTGTGCCTAGATATAATCGATAGTCGGTTGAGTCGATTGGTTATTGATGGCGAAGGGCCATTAGATTCTTCCGGTGCGCCCGCAGAGCCATCTGCTAAAGCAAAGGAATGGTCTCGCTTGGTCGATGATGCTTTAGATCAAAAAGATCTTGTGCGACAAGGCCGAATATGGCTGAGGAAGAACAAGTCGGACGAATCTGCTGGAGCTGCTTTTGTTATGCTCTTATCGATGAAGCCGACTGCCAGTCTTCTCGCTGACGGTGAGTCCTGGCTGGTTCTGCATAGAGACCATGAGTCCTCACCAGAACTTGTCGCTGAGCTACTTAAGACTGATCCATCACCGAAGATAGTTCGATTGGCCGGAAGATACCTCAAATCTTCAGACGATGTTTGCTACTTGCGGCCAATTATTGAAGCAATTATAGAGAATCCTCCACATAGGGGCTTGTACAAGAAGATTGAGGATCTTATAGAGCGAAATCCTGAAGACGGGAGTTGGTCTTCTGCTCTCTTAACTGATTCGAGGTCTAGAAGCAAGTATTCACACGCCTTATTGATGAAGTGGTTGAAGCTGAATATACACAACTCTAAGATCTGTGTGTCCCATCATATAATCGCGGCAAAGTCACCCGAGCTCATTGAAGCCGGCTTTGACTGGGTCCGAAACTGTGGCCGTACCGGCAACGATGTGCCTAGTTTACTCCGCGATTTACTCAGGACTACTGCAAGATGTCACAGACCACTCCTGCCTCGGGTTCTAAGTTTCGCCAGAGCCTGGTTGAAGAAAAATCCAGACCATGAGGCCGCTGGCCGAGTTTATGCTGCTGTGCTTTCAGCTACTGGTTCGAAACAGGACATTAGCAGAGCGAAGCAGTGGTACCAAGAGCATCGGAGCAGTGCCGACGCCTTTTATGTGATTTCTGACATTTTAAACCGTGGATATTGGGACAACACTAAGCCGGATGACTACTCGGTGAAAGAAGCTCAGCTTTTGCTGAGAAAGGAAACATCTACTGACCGCGATTTACTATTGGTAGGCACTCTGCTCGGCGCGCATACCGACGACGAGAGTATTGCATGGGCAAAGGAGGCGTATGCGAGGACCAAAGCACCGTGGATTTTATTAAGGTTGCTTAGGCGCGCACCCGATGCCGAAACGATTGCTGAAGCCGAGGCCCTTTTCGAACACGTGAAGGATGTTCAATTTATAGAACCAGAATTGATTTACGCTGTGCTTACGGCAGATGGAAAAAACAAATTGGCCTTGCGCCGTGCTCGTGTCTGGTTAAAACGCAGTCCAGAGAACAAGTGGATTAAGGCAGTCACTACATTGATTCGCAAAGCTGGTAAAAAGTGAGCATGAAATTTCTGTTCAATCGGCTGCTACCAGCCGCGGTCATTAATGCCACGCTAATTTTTCTTTGTGTAATTGTACCTTGGTACCCTGTGACCATCTTTATTTTTGCTTATGCGGTTTTTGAACCTGCCAACTCTTCTAACTGGTTCTTCGAATTTTGGAAGTTCTTTTCTCCAGGTGTAGCGCCCTTGCTTTATAGAGTAATTTGGCAAGGTTTGAAATGCGAGCGAAGCCCAGGCGAACAGTGGTTATTGCTTAATTGGCCAGTCGAGCGTCAAGGCAAGTTTCGTGTGGTTTTGACTGAGATTGCGACTGGCTTGCTTGCGACCTTGATAGCTTTTGCTGCAGTTGGCCCGTGCCAAAGTCTTGTCGGACGTTTCTGTGGTCAATCATCGAATGGGCTCTCGATTATAGCCGGCTGGACTATGGTGCCTCTCCTGTATTGCTGCACTCTTACTTTCATTTTGCTTTTGAGATATAGAACATTTTCTGCAAGTATATCTGCCATCGAATCTTTTCCATTATCTAGTTGTATGAAGAATCCTGGCAGACTGCGAGAAACGATTGCGATTTTTAGCGTGCCTTTCGTTTGCGGCATTGCTGGCTTCGGTCTAACGCCTGGTTACTATTCAACGCTTCTTTACCAGCCAGCAGCATGGCTGATATTGCTGATTGTAGTTATTTGGTGGGTTGCAGGTGCCGTTATTTTTAGGTATTGGGATAGTCCCAGGTCATATTTCTTCTATTTGTTTTTCTTTGCTTTCATCGGCCTCGGTTACCTCAATAGTCTTCCTGCCATTTCGACAATCTATAAGATTGGTCCCCTCAATGAGATTTATTGAAGGGGAGTAAATGAACTATTTTTCTAGGCTATTGCAGTCCTGCGACATCTGGCTTATGACGTTGAATGGCTTGAGAGTAGATCTTAAACCTGATGGTGAGCATCGCACCCTCGGTGGTCTACCAACGATTAAGGCGGCACTATCTGTCATTCCAGGCGTTGATTACAAGCTCTGGAAAGTAGCAAACAAACACGGTGGTTTTGACGAAATTATGGCGCCTTGGTTTGTCCCTCCGGAAAAGCTTTATGAAGAGTTGGCGGCTATTGGCTACAGTCGACAATGGTTTGACAGATCAAGAGCTTATGCCAAAAGCGGCAACTCTGATGTATTGCCACCAAATTTTGAGTAGACTTGTTATCGCTTATTCTTGTGATGCTAGCGGTTGGTAGAAGTCGGAAACGCGGATAAATGACTGGCCTAGGTCTAGACCTAGATTGCGCCGTTCTGATATCGCGTGAAATTCATTCACCCAGGCTGCTGGCGGCGGCAAAAGTGTTTTTGGAACTACTTTATGATCGCTACTGGCGGCGAATACCAGCCTGAGCGCACAACAGAGTTTTTTCGGTGTCTAATCCACTCTCGATCAGTAATGCTAAATCAACCAAGTCCTCAACCCGAGTGTTTTCGCTGAGTCTTGGTCTGGTGTACGCATGGATTTTGTTAGCAAAAATCTCTTCCTTTTGAAGCGTTTTCACTGGCTTGGTCTCAACGCCCGCGAACTCCAATATTGCCGATGGTGTCAAAAGCTCTGGCTCTAGTACCTGCTCTGGAACTATTGCAACATCAACATGAAAGCGATGATAGTCTTTTTTGTCAATTCGAGCTATTGCCAGACAGCGAACTCCTCCATCTGTGGGGCCATGCAATTTACCGAGTACTCGCTCAATTTCAAACGAGAAAAAATCGTCTACTTCATTCTCTGCTTGCTGGCGAAGAGAGTAGAGAATACTTTGTCGTTGCTCATCTTCGCTGATAGAGGCTAGCGTTAGATCGCGAATATACAAATCTATGTCGGTTGTTGATCTGCTCTTTGGTAGGCGGAGTTCAAGTGAATAGCCGCCTGTCAGAACGAATCTCTGTGAATCGAGGCGAGCTAGAAATCGATCGAAAACAACTTGTCTGTGTAGATCGTTTATTGAGACCGTTTGCTCGCGAGCATTTGATTTAAGTCTCTCATCGAGTGCTTGGCGAAAGGCTTTTGCGTTAGTGTATCGTTTCGCATTTGGCATTAAGCAACCTTCCGCATAAGTGCTTCAAGTAGTTCGCGTTCGTCTTCAGTAAGATTTGCATCGGCTATCTCGTCGTTGAGGATAAGATTCTGGTCACGAGCCTCTTCAAGTGCTTCGATGATGTACTTGCTTGGGGTCTGGCCATCGACGAGGAGATCTACAATTGTTCTAAGGGGCTTAGTTACGGGCACTCCGTAGCGAATAGTAATGTCTTTTTTTGATAGTTGTTGATAATGGAGGTAGAGAACCTCTGGTACGACCATTCTGCGAAACTTCGGCGGAACAGTCATATGCAGCTTTGGCGAGTTCCAGGAGGAGAGCGAGTAGACTTGCAGCGCGGTGGCGTGCGAGAAGACTGCCTGGGGCACTCCTTCCCGATTGCATGACCATAGATACCAGACCATTAGCTCTGGCTCTTGCACTGGCGGGTATGAAGACAGTCTGAAGATGCCTCTCGACTCTCTTACCCAGTCACCGTTTTGTACGTGGTAGGTTTGCATTCGGTCAGAATATCCGGATGCCAGAGCCTGCTTAGCCGTGAAGTAGCCATTTTGGCTTTCGGCTATGTCGTAGACCTGTTTAGCGTAGTTCTTGCTAAGTGCCATCATATTCCCTACGGTCATTGTAGGTATTATACACTAATTGCGTCGCTTAGCTCATTAGTTAAGGTTCTAGGCTTGGCGTCCCACAGCGGCGGCCGTTAAGGCCGACTTCGCTAAAATGACGCATGGTTTCTTTGCTGATAGTCCCAGAATCATGGTTACTCACAGTCATTAAGGCAGCCCGTACCAGGTTGCGCGACCGGCACCGTGTTGCACTAATAGCTTGTTCTTGACTAACCTGCGGAAATGCTCTTTGAGCGTGTTGCCGCTTGCACCAGTTGTGCGCACCATGTCGCGCATGGTCACGCGGCCTTGATCTCGGGCGTAGTCTATAATTTTCACAGCCAATTCTGGCAAGTCGGCGAGTACGATTTTTTCGCGCTCGACTTTAACGGCCAACCGCCGCATTTGCTGGTGCAAAGCGCGCATGAAAAATGTTAGCCAGGGCTGCCAGTTTGGTGCGTCGCTGTCAATGGTGCCTTGTGTCTGGCGCAATGCTAAATAGTAACTCTCTTTGTTGTTCTCGATGACACTCTCAAGCGAACTGTATGGCACATAGGCGTAGTCTGCCTGTAGTAAAAGCAAGGTGGTAAGAATGCGGCTCAAGCGCCCGTTGCCGTCTTGAAAAGGATGAATTTCCAAGAACACCACAATGAACACGGCAACAATGAGCAAGGGATGTAAGCTGCGTAGATCGCGGGCTTCTGTAAGCCAAGCGACTAGCTCAGCCATGCGGCGCGGCGTGTCGAAAGGCGTCGCTGTATCGAACACGATACCGATCTGCTTACCTTCCTCATGGAAGGCGGCAACGCTGTTGGACACTTTCTTGTATTCGCCACGGTGCCGCTCGTCCTTTTCGCTGTAGCGCAGAAGGTCGCGGTGAAGCTGTTTGATATGGTTTTCGTTGATGGGTATGTGCTGCCAGGAGCCAAAGACCGTTTCCATGACTCCAGCGTAGCTAGCAACTTCTTGCTCGTCGCGGCTCTCGAATTTCTTGATTTCCAGGTCTGCAAGCAAACGCTCTACCTCGCGGTCGGTAAGCTTGCTGCCCTCGATGCGGGTGGAGGAGCCGATGCTTTCGATGGTGGCAACGCGTCGGAGAGCTAGAAGCCGATCGGGCGCAAGGGTACCCAGGGCGCGCCAGGCACCTTTGAATTCATCAATTTCGGTCAGCAACGTCAGCAATTCTGGCGTTATCTGGATGGTGTCAGTTCTCAGCATCTGATTGACCTCACCTGTATTATCACCCGATTTCACCCGATTGTCCGCCCGCAAACGCACCTTATTGCACCCGATCCTTGCGCTATACTCGGTTAAAAGGAGGCTGCAATGAATGGCACCATAATTCGCTTTGGGCTTGCGGTGTCGGTTGCAGGTGTTTTGAGCGTCAATGGTTTAGCCTCAGCCAAGGACATAACTCCGCTATAGGTAGTTGCTCCTGATTTGGTCATCGAATCGGCAGAGCAAGGTGAGTTTGTGGATGATCCTGCCGATCCGCGTCATTTCAAACCGAGCAATACTGTTGGTAAACAAAGCGGTCTATTTGGCTGGCGCATGAAAGTTAGAACATCTAGAGAAGTTATTCTGGTTCAAGAAACAAGTTCAAGAAGCGGACAAGCCAATGCCTTTGCCGTAAAACGGACGCCGAAGTATGGTTATCTGTTTGTAGCTCGAGATATCGTACGGGGAGTTTCGCCAGGTGATTACTCATCGACAGTTTTAGTTGAAAACGTCCCTATTCGAACGTTCAAATGGACTGTAAAATAACTCAGCCCTTATGGCATTAGAAATATAGACAGGGCTTGCTGCAGAATCATTTGCGTGTCCTCATGTGCGAGCCTTAAACATCCCAACAGGCTTTGATACTTCAATGGATTTTGAAACTCTTCACAAAGACCAGCTCTATAAAGGGAAAGTGTATCCCGTAACTCCTGCCATCTTGAGGGAAAAGCTTGCGGCTGTGCCGCAGAACTTTTGTACCATGGATTTGGTATGGCTTTGCAGGATGGGGTTATTGAGTACATTGAGCGGGGCTCTTAAGCGCCTTTACCTGTTGCGCTAACCGGGCAGTGATGCATCGCTATTCATTAAGCAGCGCAAGTTGTCTCTTTGGCAATGTCTTAATTGCTTTATTCGATTGTCTAAGTCGTCTCGGCGTGAATTTATCTCTAGCATCATTCAAGAGTGCTATTGCCTCTGCATAAGCACGCGCGCGGATGGCTCCTTTAATTAGGCCAGCGTAGACGCGATCGCTGCATTCAATACTGAGAATCTTGGAGGCAAAAGCTGAGGCCACTCGCTTGTCTCCAAGGGCAAAAGCAACTTCACAGCACATCGTGCCGTCGCCTAGCGCATAGCGAACGTGCCTGGCAAGTTCATAACTGCGGTCTTTTTTACCTAGCTTTCGATGACCTGGAAATAGAACTAGACTATCGTATTCAACGACATTGAGAAGCAGATGAAAGCCGAGTGTCGGCAAATAATCTCTCAATATTTCGTACTTTTTTGCGCGGGCAATTCGCTGCCAAATAAGATAAAGAATTGAATGTCTAAGTTTCTTTTGGGCCCCACTTGCCTCTAGTTGCATGAATACGTCTAGAGTTCTATTCTTTTCGCCAAGGCAAGAGTTTAGTGTATCCCATTGGCCTATCAATTTTGAGTCACCGTTATGCTGAATCAGCAATTTCTCTTTGTCGTTTCGCCAGCGCTTTATCACAGTAGCTGCGGGCGGATAATTTTTGCATAGCTTAGTGATCTTGTTGCTCGGCAGAAAGAGATCATAGCTAGCATCGTTAGCGAATACCCACTTGAATTTCTTCAGAGCCTCTTTGTAGCGCTTTTCGTCCAGTAAAGTCTGAGCAATCGTGAATTCTTCGTCGATTTGCTTTTCGGCGTTGAGTCTCGCTTGGGGAGCTACTTGCTCCTTTAGTTCTTCTGGCAGTTCATCTTTCATACAAGCTATTATAGAGTGTGGACACAGATGGATTTTCAAAAATAGATTTTCAAAGATAGGTTTTAACGTGCCATGCCTCATAGCAGCTGCGACGAGAATAGACTGCAGTTATCTAACAAAGCAGAGCTGAAGCTGAAGCAAGCGCGTGAGTTGGCTGCGACTGATGATCATGCTGGTGCATTGGAAGCTTATCTATTTGCTTTTGATAATGGCAAGTATGTTTACGGCTGGGGTGGTGTGCGTCTTTCGTACATACCTGGTGAAATAGCGTTGCTAGGCGAGAAATACCCACCAGCTAAGTTGGCATTACAATCTCGGCGTGAAGCCAGAGAACAGCTTCTGCGTGGTGGCGAGACAGACTTTGATGTTCTGTCTGAGTGGCTTTGCCTCAATGAGTATTTGAATGAAAAGGATCGCGAGCTGGAGCTACTAAAGGATTTGGAGGCAAAGGGAATCTTAGATGATTCTGTGAAGGAGCGCATAGTTGAATCGAACTTTGAGCGATTGTTCGAAGAGCAGCGCTATGAAGTGTTAGCCGAATATCTTGATGAGTTTGGGCATAAGTTCATGTTTCAGATCTTCCATTATGATAACGAAGTGCTCTTTCCTCATAAGCGCGATCGCCAAAATGCTGGTGAATCGATGGCTGATTACTGGAAGAGCCATATTGCAATAGAGGGTGCCAAAGTATTCGAGCTGGCTCTGGGCGTGAACAAAGATTTGCAAGCCGATGAAATTGCAAAGCGAGTTCTCTTGGTCAACAGTACTGTCGAGACCTACGCTATGTTGCTCGTTGCCGCTTCGCGAGCCGGACGAAAGAACAAAGCACGTGAGTTGTTAAAGCTGGCTAAAGCTAATCTCGCAAAAGAGGAGTACGAGAGGCTGAGGAATGATTGAGCCCCAAAGGGAGTTGCCGTTTTGAGCGCGATGATTAGTTCTAGGCCTAAACAAACGACGCTAAAGGCCGCAGCTCTTCTGGTGCTGGCAATTGTGCCACTTACTTCTTGCACTTCTGCCTCACCTTCATCAGGTAAGGGCACAACTAAGCTCTCGCTAGAAGAGCTTGATGTATCAGACTACTTCGCTAGAGATTCTGGGGTTGACCTGAAAGACAGAGTTTATTTCGTTAGTGCGCTAAAGGAGCTGCACGAGCGGCCGTTGAATGAAGTTGGGAGTAAGGGAGTAGCCTATCGCTTTATCGCGCTCCCGTCTTTTTACAAGCCGCTCTGTGTGACCGCATACTTTCCTGATGACGGTGAGAGCCTTATCACTGGAAAGCAGATCATATTTGAACCTAGGGCAGGCAAGTCTGATTCATCTCGTCGCCAGATATTGAAAGCCCCTAAAATTCAATTGTCTGATGAGAAAGCTGCTGCCTTCAAGAAAGCATTTAAAAAGGTCAACTTTTTTTGGCTTGACCAATACGATCAATACACCCGCCCTCCTCTCTTCGAGTTCGATTTCAACGGCCGCCACTTCAGTAGCCCATCTGGAGATTGGTGTATTAAAGATGGCACCCTTTGGGTAGTGGAAGGGTGGGACCATGGGGCATATCGCGTTCTGCAACGCCAGATCCTGAGCGACGATGATCCGGTTCAACAGCTCGCAAATTCATTGCTGACAGAGTGTAAATTTCTCCCTGAGAATACTGGTGGGATTTATTGAATGGAGAAAAAAGAGCAGTCTGGCAAACGAAATAGTTTTGAGTAAGGTGCTGATTGGTTGACTTTGTTCATCAAAGAAATGGTAACTAGACCCCTTCAAAGTCCATGTTCATTGGTGAATTCGGCAAGTCCTCATGCTCTTCATTTGCCACACCATCCTTTCGGCCTGGGTGTCTATTCTTAAATTTGAAGCGAGAGATATTAGTGCTGACCACATCTTCTCCTACTGTTTCAAGAGCGGCGGCGTCAATCCAGGCAGTACCTGAGCCCGCGAGGAAAAGTCCGTAGTTTATGCGGCGACTATCTTTATCCACGTCTAAGACAACACTATACTGCTGCCAGTCTGTGGTGCCTTTGATTGGTCTGTTGGACATGTCGTCCAGCTCTGTTGGAAAGCCGTGTGTAGAAACGCTCAGATACAGTCCGCATCTGTCTTCAACGTCCAGAGTTTTGATGAACGCGGTGAAGCGAATGCGCTTGTTTCGGTAGTTTGTTGCGTCGATTATCTGATGTACGCCGGCTGAACCAGGTGCGGTTTCGCTCACAGCCTCAAGACGAGCCGACTGAGTGCCTTTGTAGAACACCCCTTTGTCGATGCTGGCGGTGTAATGCTCTTGGGAGAATCCGTAGAATTGCCAGCCTGGTGTTAGAATTTCGCTTGTCATAAATGGTTCGGCTTTATCGTCCGCTGCTTCGTGCGCTATGGGCTTTGGCTATCCTGAGTCCGGGCTTCATTGATTCGATGAAAACAAGGTCTGTAGGGTCGGCTGTTTTAAGAGCCAGCTCCAAATAATGCGCAGCCTGTTCGAAGTCTCGTTTGTTGTACAGGAGTGTGTATCCCAAACCGTAATAAACTGAAGCTAGATTTCTTCTGGCCCATTTGTAGTTTGGGTTGATTTTGAGAGCTGCTTGGAAGAATCCAATCGCTTTTGGAGATTGTCGGTCTTTCTCTGCTATCCCTTTCAAGTTTAGGCTGGCTTCTTCGCTCTTCTTTAGATTGCTTGCCTCAATTTTCTCTGCGGCTTCTTGTTCTTTCCGGCGGTTGTCCCAAAGAGTTGGGTCTTTGTATTCTTCATCCCTATTGGGGCCCAATTGAAAATCTGCAACTTCGATGGAATTCGCGCTGGTTCTTACCGCGACATTCACAAGTTCGCATGTGCATGTTTGCGTCGTTACGGGGAGTACCAGTAATTCTCTTACAGAGCCTGAGTCCGGTAAGCAAGTCAAGCTCTTCCTTTGGCTATCGGTTAGCGTAATTTTGTCTTTGCCATGAGCCAGCGATGATATTTGCTCTTTCGTAAGGGTCAAGACCGTATAGGGGCCGTTGACATGGCCTTGGGATATTAAGCCGTCGGCGAGCGCCGATGGGCACGCAAGCATGGCTAAGAGCGCGATAACAACTGTGACTGAATTCTTTTGCATCTGGAGCCTCGGCTCATGGGTTGAATTGATTATACTGCTCCTAGAATATTTTCCACTTAGAATAGGTATCTAGGTTTGGTTAGTACTGATCGTCTTAAGCGGTTTTGGCCAGGTGCCTTAAGGGTATAGACATGCAAGATGTGGACACATAATAGATGTTTAAATGGAAGGCAGCTGAGAAACTTGCGCAACCGAAGATAACGGAAGTTATTGCAGGGGATGAGTTGCTCACGACAGCTATTGTGGAAGAAGCTGAACCTCCTCCGTTGCCAATTGCAGAGCCACTGGCCGACATAGTCAAGCCCTCTGTTGCGGACGAAGGTGCGAATTCTAGTTCGGAAGCACAGATGCCTGTTGCGCTTCCAACCAAAGAACCAGCGACAGATCTCGGTGTGACAGCGGCTGCTCAGAAGTCAGAATTTGCTGAAACCCCGCCTGAACTGGGCGATCGCTATGAGGTCATAGAGTTCATCGGTAGCGGGGGCATGGGCTCAGTTTGGAAGGTCTATGACAAACAGCTAGAGGGAACCTTTGCGGTCAAAGTGCTAAAGCCCGAACTGCTTGCCGATGCAACCGCTGTTAAACGTTTCGAGAAAGAAGCGAACCTCGCCTCTGATTTAACCCACGCCAATATTGCCGCCATCTTTGGCCCCGGCACTGACAGCCAGGGGCGCCCATTCATCATCATGGGATACGTCGATGGTGAGAGTCTCGCCGACATTTTGGCTCGGGAAGGAAAGCTTTCCGAAGAGCGTGCGCTCGATATCTTCACTCAAATTTGTGAGGCACTTTCGCACTCGCACATGAAGGGAATTATCCACCGTGATATCAAGCCGAGCAACATCATAATTTCCAAAACTGAGTCTGGTGGCGATATGGTGCATATCGTTGACTTTGGCATTGCTCGTTGTATCTACGACGAAGTGACCAAGACCCAGGCGCTCACCAAAGCTGTAGACATCTTCGGTAGCCCGCGCTACATGAGCCCTGAGCAGTTTCTCGGAAGCAACGTCACTGGGCAGTCTGATATTTACTCTCTTGGTTGTGTTCTCTATGAAATGCTAACCGGTGCTCCGCCATTCACTGATGAGAACCCAGTCAAGCTTATTTTGCAGCAGATAAGTGAGACACCTGATTTGTCGAAAATTTCTATGAGATTGCAACTATTGCTCACCCTGTGTCTTGCTAAAGAGCCGGAGCAGCGGGTGCCCAGTGTCGATAGTTTGCTAGTGCGACTACCATCGTTAGATTCGAATTCATTTATTGCCGCACAGCCAGCGAATTTGACTCACGGTATGCTTGCGGTGATCTTGATTTTGTCTTATGCTCTCATTTCTACTATGGCGACTGGGCCTGGCTACCCCACCAGTCCGTGTAGTTCCTTCTTGCCGATTTTAGTTTGGCTTTATGTTGGATCTGTTAACCGAGATAATGCTGGCCGCTCAGTCAACTACAAAATTTTAGAGCTGAATCTTTTTCTTGCTTCTATAGCGGCTGTAGTAATAGATTGTGTAAGCTCCACGCATATTCAGTTCATAAGTCTGCTAGTAACTCCGTTTCTTGCGGTACTTAGTCTCTTGTTGATACGTCAACCAAGAGTTATAGAAGTTTATTCGAACTGCATTTCTGCAATTTCTAGCCGAATAATGAGTTGCAATTCTCGTCTAATTATTAGGTACGAAAAGCCGATTCACTGTATAGGCGAGGTGCTGACTTGTGCGCTATTGGCCCTGTGTGTTTTGATTACATCAGTGCTAATTGTTGTACCAACGCTATTTGTTGTTTGTGCTTCGGATTTTGGCGCTTCGCTCTTGAGTTCGATATTCATGCCTTGCGTTGCCCTCCTTGTCTTTTTCAATTTTGTGGCTGTTGCTGTGCGGCTTCTAGATGACCTAACAAAACCTGATCGAACAACCAGGCAAAGTTTGGTCTTGTCTGTAGGAACTCAGGCTACATTGGTTGTGACTGTGTTGCTTATAACTCTAGCCGCAACTTCTGCGTTGGGAGGCAATGGTTTCAATCAATTGTTGCGGCAGTGTTCGGCCGGTCAGTTAGTAGGGCAAAAGCAAAAATCTGTGCGCCTGGAAGCCTTGAGCTATCCTGATACACTCCTCGCAAATGACGCAAAGCTGATAGCTGCTAGCCATCTATGGGGAGGGAATAAGAGCAGTTCAGAAGCGCTTGCTCTCTGTAACCAGATTCTTGAGAGTAAGCGGGAGAAAGATCCGGTTACTTTGGCTTCTGCTTATGCATTGAGAGCTAGAATTAGGAGTTCGCACGATCGGAGCAGGGTTGATAATGCTGACTTATACAAAGCTATGAGTCTGCTTGAGGGCGCTCAGCAGCCATCATTCACTGATTTTGAATCAAATATTGTGCGACTTTTTGAAATACATTTAGTTGAAAACGAAGCTTTAAACTTAGTTGACCTAGGCATAAGGAACAATGACTTAGCTCTCAGCAAGCGAGCGCTAGCCTTGGCGAAGAAATACGGACAGAATGACCGTGCCTACAAGGAGCAATACAGGAAAGAATTGCAAGCGACCATAGATGCAATGTCCGCACCGAAGCCGTCCAGCGCTATTGAACGTAGGTAGGTTGACCTAGCGCCGCCCTCTATCGCTTGATTTTACCTCCCAATCCCCACGAAATACTCACAGTTAGGGCCTATGCTGTGTCTATAGGTTGGAGGTTGCTCCCGTGTTTATCAAAACCACTTCTGTTGCGCTTCTGTTGCTGCTCTTTGCTGCCGTGTCTTTCTCTGCCGCTGAGGCAAGAGGCTTTGGCGGTATGCGTGCGGTAGGCGGAATGCGAGCTGGTGGGAGAAGCGCTCTCGGTGGTCAGATTCGTCTAGGTCGTGGTCGCGGCGGTCGCCGGGGTGGTTATAACAGAGCTGCCAACATCGGTCCTTCGGTCGAGCAGCAGCAGGCCACTTATTTTCAAGAACGCCGAGCCGAGAACCCATATTCGCAGGTCGCTGCGCACGTCAATGTGAGCGATTACGTAAGAGTCTATCGATAGCTCTTCTCTGTAACTGTGGTTAAATTGAGTAGTGGTTTGAGGAAAGAGAGAATCTCATCAGCTCGACCTTGCCTTTATACAATTTGCTGGAGCTGCCAAATATTTTTAAGTCATCTCAAATAATATACAAGAAGCGTCTTTTGATTTTCACGGTTTGCGCCGTCATGTTTTCTGGAGGTGCTGCCTTAGCAGAGCGGCCAAAATACAGCGGCGTTGTAAAATTTACTGCTCCGTCAATAACGGGTTTGCATAGCGGTAAAGAATTGCCAGGGCCCACGACACCAGTGCCAGACCTGGATGAGAACATGAATCAGTGCGCTGGCACTGTTCAGCATTATCGCCTTCCTGCAACTGGCTATACTCCCCCGCCTCCGTCTAATGACAGTCGAGCTGGCAAGCTTCTATACGTTAAGCGCAATTGTGGCAGCTGTCACCAGACGGAGAACAAAGGCGGTACCTTGGGCCCGCCTCTTGACGGCATTGGCGGTGCCCGCGGAGAGCAGTTCATTACCGCTCATATTTTAGATCCTGAAAAACAGATGATTGAGTTTCCTGAATTGTTTGGCGGTAGATCAAATATAATGCCGCATTTAGGCATCAGGTTGAATGAGGCTAAGCTGATTACGGCTTATCTACTTACTTTGCCAGAGCCACAGAACGGTTTCCTTGTCAATGCACATCCTAAAATAGGTGCGCCCAGCAAAGAGCATTCGGCAGTAAAAGTAGTTGCAAAGCCTGCCACTGCCAATGATGCTAGTTCTATAAGTAAGGGCCGCGCTTTGTTTCTCAGCCGTGGTTGCGCTGCTTGCCACACAGTGGATGGTGGGCCAAGCAGGTTTGGTCCGAGGCTTGATGGAATTTCGACGCGGCGCACCCGACCGGAGTTAGAGGAAGCCTTGAGAAGCGGCTACGACGAACCTGAGATGATTCGCACACTGCACTTATCCAGTGCAGAAATGCAAAACATAATTGATTTTCTCAACAGTCTTCCGAGTGCAAAACCGGAAAAAGCCAGTTCGCACAAACCTAGTTTGCACAAAACTAGGTCGCACATAGCTGGGTCGAACAGCGCTGGAGCTGTAAGAAAGAAACAAAAGTGAGCTGTGGTATACGACGAAGCTTATAAGTGGCAAGCAGCGCTATTCGCGGTTTTGCTCTTTGTGCTTGTTTTCAATTTCAAGCCATTTGGCCTCTTCTTCGTCTTGTAGTGACTTGAGCAACAGCTCCGGATCTTGGCCGTGTGCATCACTGCCGGCTACGATTTGATTTCTCTTTTGCTGAGCTGCCGCTTTGTATTTTTTTGCAAGAGCAAAAACCTCTTCGGCTTCTTCTCTGCTGTTAAAAGCGCAGTATGGTACCTGTATGCCGTTGACCAAGGCAAGCACATAGATGCAGCCGTTTTTCATTTTGACTTCACGGATCTGGTGCCATTTGTAGTTGAACTTTATTCGTCCGAGTGAGTCTCTAATACCATCCTCATCAATAATTGTCGTACATGGGCCATAGAACTTGCTTAAAAACAGAACGGCTGCAGTGTGAACAAAGGCAAGGTAGAGAGTAGTGAAAAAGAGAAATATAGCCGTAGCGGCAAAAATGCCAAAAAATGTCGCTACAGAGGCCACGAGGGAGGCTACGAAGCTCACCTTGACAGCGAGGATAAGTGCAACGAGCATGCAGACGATCGTGTTAAAAATAAGCAACGGTCGCCTGCTGCTGAAATAGACCCCGCCTTCCCAAACCTCAGCCGGGTTTGTGGCCCGGTATTTCAGTGTATAGGCTGTTTTAGCTGGTAGGTTCAATAGGCGTTCCTTGTCACATTTTGTCTAAGCAATCCGTTTGAACACTAATGCTGAGTGTCCAAAAACTTCCCTACGACGTTGCCTTCTTCGCTGCCGTCTGGACGCAGGATAGTCCAATCGACCACATCTTTTTCTAGCACTAGTAGGGGTTCGCCCCGTTTGTAATTATTCAGTTTCACTTCGCTGTTTAAAGTGCCTTCGATTTGATCACCGTGCCAGCTAACCACTGTGACAAAGACTTGCTCCATCTTTTTGCCTTCAGTGTCATGAAGCCGCGTGGTTACTGAAAGTGACTGACCAGCAGGCAATCCTTTTAGATAGCGTGCTTTGACTGCTGGAAGGGTTTTGCGAGCAGCCTCCACATATGGTGCCAGGATGGCGTCCATATGGTCTCTGCGGTCCTGCACAATTCGATCTGGTGGAGGGCTGCCAATTGGGCGGAAACCTAGTGTTGTTGCTGTTTCTAGTTTTGTGGCGTCAGAGCCAACGGCTTTTTCCGCAGCTTTTGAAGTAGGGGTGGGGCCTGCTCCCGGAATGGCAATGACGGTTCGACCCGAAGGCGCGCCAACCGCTGAAAGTCTCAGCTCCGTCACGGCTTCTTTCATCTTTTTCTGGGCAAACAGTGCTGTGCCTTTGATTCTGTGGGCGTCTCTAGCGGCGCCCTCCGGTAGGTGCTCGCCTTTGTATTGAAGAATCTTGTCGGCATCGGCAATGGCCAAATCATATTGCCTGGCAGCAAGATAGGCTTGGCCGCGCATGCCCAGGGCAAGCAGTGCCAGGGTTGTATCTTTCTCTAATTCGATAGTGTGAGTAAAATCGACTATGGCAGCTGCAGAGTTTGCCAGTTGTAGCTCAGCTAAGGCTTTGAATAGATAGGAGCTGCTGTCGTCTTGCTTCAGCTCAACGGCTTTTGTCAGGTCTTTTAAGGCATTTTCTGGTTGTCGCGTCACGCAATAATGCATGCCTCGAAGCGCGTAAGCTCGTTCGAGTTTTCCATCGAGTTTGATTGCTTCATTGCAATCCAAAAGAGCACCAGTAGCGTCTTTTAAATTGAAACGTACTGTGGCTCGCAGAGCAAGAGCGTAGGCATCTGGTCGTTTTTCGATCACTCGATCCAGCTCTTCTTTGTAGGCATTGAGGCGAGTTTCGTCAACAGGGCCTTTATTTAGTTGGTTGTCTATAAGCTCAAGTGCCTTCTTATTTTCAGAGGCGTGCGCTGGTATCTGAGCCACACCAAGCCAACAGAAGCTGATCAAGGTTGAGGCTTGGGCTAAGACTATTAGGTCGCGCCCCAGAGCACGGGTACTGTTGCACAAGTGGTAAGTCTTTGCTGCATGCGCCTTAGTCACTTTTCACCCTCAATCTTTCGCTGCTATCTGCGGTGGGCTTGTCTTACCCTTTTTGCTCAGCATCATGATGATGAACAGTACACCAATCAAATAATATTTTTGCTCTGAGAATAATTGATAGCCTGTTTGAATCATGGCACCGGGCACGCTCAATAGATGAGCTATTAACATGGCTGTGATCCAGAGCGCGGCATTTAGTGGCTCAACGAACCACAGCAGTCCAAATACTATCCAGATACCATACTGGCCAAAACGATTCATGGCTTCTTGCGCGCCGCGGGGCAACCAGGGTTCGATCACGCCGTACCCGTCGAGGGGCGGAATGGGCAGTGAGTTGAGAATCAGGCAGACGATTTGTAAAAGCACAAGCAGGGCTAGCGCTGGCCAGAGGCCGTAGTCGGAACTTGGTTTGACGAAGCCGAGCATAAAAGGTGAGGCATAGACAAAAATCATTACTGCGCTGCCAAACGGACCTGCTGCTGATACTGCTGAGTGCCAAAATTTATTACGCAACTTGCTCCGGTCTATGTACACTGCCGCCCCAGGTAGAGCTATGCCGCCCAGCATTAGCATGATTATTGGAATCACCAGTGTCAGGCCAGGGTCAGTATATTTGATGGGGTTGAGAGTTAAGTAGCCTTTGTCTTTGACTGATTTGTCGCCGCCAGCGTATGCCACCGCTGCATGGCAAAACTCGTGGATGCACAAAGCGAAAATCCAGCCGATACAAACTACTAACGATAAGCCCATTTTCTTTGCCTTTATTTGTTCAATATAAACAGTAGCATAGCTTGTTTTGAAGCCCTAGCTCAGGGTGGTATTTATAGCTTTGGCTGCTTGGGCTTGGCCGGTCTCTCTTTGCCGATGTTTAGCATTTCGCCGAATTCATCGATAGAGCCTGACATACCTTTGAATTTAAAGCTGCTATCGATTGTTTTCAGTGCTTTGTAGTTTTTCGGTAATTCAAATGTCGATGCTGGTATCGATTCGTTTCGTACTACTTTCTTAGTTCGTATAAACCAATGTGGTTCATTTGTTTCTTTGATTTTTCCAATGCAGTTGATTAAGAGTCCATCAAGTTTTACGCAATTGAATAACTGGCATTGTATTGCCGCTACCTGTGGTGCCTTCGATAACTGGTATGAGTCTACGAAGTAGTTGCTCACTTCTCTCGGCTTCTCTGTTTGGAATATTGCCGTCGTAATTTTTTCACCAGGAAAAGTATATTGAAACGAGGGCACATTGACTCCCCTTAGCTTGATTGCTTTCTTTTCGATTGGCTTTTCCAGAGTGCATTCATCTGTTGCGCCCACGGTGGAGGTGTTGAATTGTCGCCATTGTGAGAGTTTGACGAAACCCATTTCTTTTGTATCAGGTCTGAAAACGCATATGTTCCAGTCTGGCGCTTTGGCAAGGACCGAGAAATAGCAAGATTGAATATCAATGCGTATGGCTTGGTCGGTGATGGTGCAGTTTATTGGGCCGCCGTTGCTTGATTCTTGAAATACCATCCAGCCTTTATAGCAATCTTCTTTTTTTGTTTCTTTAGCCACAGGGGCGGCCCAGGACGGCAGGTTTGTGACTAAAGCTAGGCCTAAGCTGCATACCAATCCGAGTGTGGTGCAGAGTGTTAGACCTAAGAGTTGGCGGAAGAGGGGTACTTTCACTAAGTATAAGTTGAGCGGTTTAGTCTCGGCAGATTTCAATTGCGAATGGTTCCTGTTGACTTAGCGGTTATGTGACTAGCTTCTTAATTGACTAGCTTCTTATTTGACTAACTTCTTGCGGCTGCCCACCACCCATTCGTTGTCTCTAATTATGGCTGCGGTGGCTTTATCTATTTTGTAGAGTTGGTAGATGATGGTATCAATTTCTAGCTGTATTTTCCTTTCAGTTTCAACTATTTCTCTGCTATCCAGGCCTTCCCCGTTGTCGTGCCAGTGGCGCATTAGGGATACTGCTTCTTTGACTAAATTGGCCAGGTGGGCGCAGATTTCTGCTGGTGGTGTGTTGAACGGTAAGCGGCGCAAGTCGCCAATTTGAAAATTGATTGTTGGATTTAGCACTCCTAGCAAGTAGATGGCTAAGGATGAGTTGAGGAAGCCGAGTAAGTAATGATGGTCAATGTTATTTGAGAAGATTGCAGAACTAGCGATATCGAATATTGAGTTTTCGCTCAGCAGGCGCGCTTTGAAGCCGGTGGTGCCAATATAAGAATAGGTAAGTCCGGGCTTGAAATAGTATTCTTCGCCGGGCAAGGCCCGCGATTGGCCTCTCTCTTTGCGATATTGGCGAATGCTATCGCCTTTGTCTGGCCAAAATAGACGGTAGCTGGTTTGGTGATACCACTTTTGTCCGCCGCCTTTATCGTAAGGCACATAGAGCTGCTTTTCGCTTTCGCTCAGCTGCGAATCTAGTTTGACAAATTTCTTGTTGTTACAGGTGAATAGTCCGTTGACGATGGCAATGCCGTCAATTTCACTTAGAGCTGGAAGTTCTTTGAAGCTATTTGCTAGAGCTGCGGGGCAGTCGAAAGCAAAGGGGTTGCCGCTAATTGCTGCCATTGTGGCGAGAGCTGTATCTTCAGCAATTAGGCTCGTGCTGAGACTTTTGTTTTCCATGCGGCCGACACGGATGGTGCGCGAGGGCGAATCTTGCTCACTTCGTTTGCGCTCTAAAGTTAGAATGGCGCTGTTAACTTTTTCTCCCGGGCAGGCGCTGAAGCTTCCTAAGCCTAGTGTCAGGCATGAGCTGATATGACAGTCTTCTATTAGTTTGAGGCGGAAGGCCCGGTAGCGTTGAACCGAGAGAAAGCTCTGCTGCACAATCATTGACAGCTTACCGCCCGGTGAGAGCACTCTTGTTGCCAGCTCTATGAAAGCGGTGTACAGGTCGCCAGCGCTATCAGGATAATTACGCTTGAGGAAAGTAGCCATGGTATCGCCCATGATGCGGGTGCTGAGATAGGGCGGATTCATTACGATTTTATTGTAAGTAGTATTGCTCAGTTTGGGAGCGGCTTTGCCATGAAGGTCAAACCAGTCTTTTGATTCTTCTTGTTCTATTTGTTCTTTTTGTTCTTCTTGTTCGGCTGTGTCTTTTGCCTTGGCGTGATTGCTATTTCTGCGTAAGCCAAGGTTGAGGCTTCCGGCTGAAGATTTGCTGAGAAAGAGGCGTGGCAAAGGTAGTTCGCACGTTGATTGTTCTAGTGATTGTTCTAGTGATTTATCTGTTAATTCATCCAGCGATTGGCCTGCGGTTTTACTGGGCGATTGCCGCAGCCCCGCTAGGTGATCTCGGGCAAGAAGATAGAAAGCAAATCCGCATAGCTGCAGTAATTTGTGGTCTACATCCAGGCCGGTGATTACTTCAGTAAACAGCTTGTTTAGCCGCTCTATGCCTGAGTCTAAGTCTGTGCGTGCTCGCGATAACCACAGCTCCGCCGCTGGAATGAGCAAGTGCCCTGCTCCACAGGCGGGGTCCAAAAGTCTAGCCGGTTCACTGTTTTCTGATCCAAAAACTTCGGCTGCCAGGTGTTGGGCGATGTTTTCGGGGGTAAAGACCTGAGTGCTCTGGCCAAATAGTTCTTGAGCCCATCCTGTCGATAAGGTGCTCTGACCGATTGCTCTTATTTCATGCCGCCAGGGCGTATTCGTTTTAGTGGTGCCTTTGTTCGACCCTTCCGGACCGCTCTTCTTTTTGATGCGCTCGCCTAGCGTCTGACCTACCCACTTTGTCAGTTCCTCTGGCGAGCCAGGCCAGTCTAAGGTGTCGATGGCAAGCGGGGAAGTCAAGGTTTCGGCGAAGGCGGTGCTGTCTTTTTGACTTCCTTTTATCTGTGATTCTGGTTTCTGGTCGCTGAAGTAGTTTGCTCTGAAATAATTGAACAGAGCGGTGCTCAGCTCTGATTTATTAAATGGCCCGGGAAAGAGATTGCGCTCGGCCAGATTAATGTGGGCGATTATTTTGACGGCTAAATGAAGGCTTTCGTCGCTTTGCTTCGGTGATTTATTGGCCAGCTTTTTAGCTAATTTTCGCAAAAATGCCAGATTAAACTCTGAAAGGCTCTTGGGCGGCCCTTCTTCGCTTAATTGTGGAAGCAGATTTTGCAAGTTTGCCAAGAGCTAATTACCTTTGCTGGGGCAACACCATGAAGATAAGGCTATTATTTGCCTGGGGATTGATGTCATTTGGTGTATAAAACTTGACAGTTCATACTTAATTTGGGGATCAGGTCATGGGTAAGGCAGGTCTTG
>Ga0209480_10000680_pt1 | contig 26870 bp, 19 predicted proteins | sample JI61114C2DNA_FD_187501 | JGI IMG/M metagenome (GOLD analysis project Ga0209480, IMG submission 187501) | Wastewater effluent complex algal communities from Wisconsin, to seasonally profile nutrient transformation and Carbon sequestration -... | ecosystem: Engineered > WWTP > Effluent > Algae... | reverse complement strand
ATTATGCCCGTTACATCAAATATTTTATTTACATCCTGGTTGCCGATGCACTGGCAGTAATTCCATTTGCGAAATTAAGGGCTGATGGCCGGTCGATACGCTATAGCATCATCAAATTCATTAATATATTAACGTTCATCGGCTTAAACCTGCTCTTCATATTTGTTTTTCCTCTGATCATAAAGGAAGGCTGGTTTGGTGCAGAATATTTAACCGACTGGTACAGAGAAGGCTGGGTAGGTTATGTGTTCATTTCCAACCTGTTTGCCAGTCTGATTACTCTCCTGCTGCTTATACCGGAGCTGTTGAAATTGACATTCAGCTATGATATTTCTTTATTGAAGGAAATGCTTGTTTATAGCTTACCTGTTTTGATTGCCAACATATCCTTCATCATCAATGAAAATATAGATAAGGTATTTCTGGGACAACTTTTACCTGCTGAAATTGCCGAGCAGGAGGTAGGAATTTATGCAGCCTGCTACAAGATCGCTGTATTTCTGAGCATCTTTATTAATGCTTTTCGGCTCGGGGCAGAGCCTTTCTTCTTTAGTCAGGCAAAGAATAAGAACGCTACCGAAACTTATGCCCGTATTATGGATTACTTTGTCATTGCCGTTTCCCTGATCTTTGTGTTCCTGGTTGCAAATATCGAGCTGCTTAAGTACTTTATTTATAAAAAGGATGCTGCAGAACAGGCGCTGTATTGGTCGGGTCTAAGAATAGTACCTGTATTATTATTCGGTTATGTAAGTCTTGGGATCTACATCAATTTATCGATCTGGTATAAATTATCCGATCAAACCCGCTATGGATTATACATCTCCGGAATTGGGGCGATTTTAACAATCGTCCTCAATATAATCTTCATACCAAAGTTTAGTTATATGGCTTCTGCATGGATCTCGCTTACTGCCTATACTGTGATGATGATCCTGTCGTATTTATGGGGTCAGCGAAATTACCCCATCCCATATAAGCTCAAAAAGAATATAATTTATCTTCTGGCTTCCATTTGTATTGTTTTTGTAGCATTTGTAGTATTTGATCGTAATCTGATCGTAGGAAATGCCTTGTTTCTTATATTTACAGTTACGATTCTCTTCACAGAAAGGAAGGAAATAAAGTTAATCCTTGGCGCAAAATGAATATCCGTATCATAAACAAAACATCTCATCAATTGCCGGCTTACGAAACTGCAGCATCAGCAGGGATGGATCTAAGAGCCAATCTTTCGGAAGTCATAATTTTGAAACCGATGGAACGGAAGCTAATTCCGAGCGGTTTGTTTATTGAATTGCCCATAGGATTTGAGGCACAGATAAGGCCCAGAAGCGGACTTGCATTGAAGCATGGTATCAGCATCCTCAATTCTCCGGGAACAATTGATGCTGATTACAGAGGAGAAATAAAAATCCTGCTAATTAATTTCTCCGACACTGATTTCGAAATTAATAATGGTGACCGCATTGCTCAAATGATTATTTCAAGGCACGAACAGGTAAGCTGGGAGCAGGTTGAAATATTAAGCGACACAGTTCGCGGAGCAGGTGGATATGGTCATACTGGATTGTAATGACATGATAAAGGGGGGCATAGCTATATCGTTTTTTTTACTTTGCACATTTTCTGCATCTGCCCAGCGCAACCGAGCCGAAAAGACTGAACCTGTAATTGTTATTGGAAAGACATTAAATCAGAGGGATAGTATTCGGGTAAAGGAATTATTTTTTGATGGACTGCAGGAAAAGCTCTCAATGAATTATGCCCAGGCTGCAACATGTTTTTCAAAAGTTCTTGATTTGGATCCTGCAAATGATGCGGCATTGTATGAGCTGGCGACTATCAGTTTTGCAGATAATAAGCCGGAGGATGCTGAAAGATTGATAAGAAAAGCTGTTACCGTAAGTCCTGAAAATGAGTGGTACTGGGTATTGCTCTCTGATATTTATAAAAGAACCAATAAAATCGATGATCTGGTTTTTGTACTGGAGGAGCTATCCAGAATATCACCAAAGAATGAGGCATATTACTATGACAGGGCAAATGCCTTATTGATACTAAAACGTGTGGAGGATGCGGAAGATGCATATGATCAGATAGAAAAGCGATTTGGCTCTTCTGAAGACCTTGTGTCAGCGAGGCAGCGAATTCTTATGCAACAGGGCAAATCGGCTAAACTTACTGATGAACTGGAAAAGCAGATTCGGTCAAAACCGGAAGACCTGAGAAATTATATTTATCTGAGTGAAGTTTATGTCAAGGCAGGGGAAAGACAGAAGGCGGTTGAAATTTTGAATAAGGCAAAGCAAATCTCACCGGCTAATGCGATGGTCCGACTTGCACTTGCCGATAATTATAAGGCACTCAGGCAATTTGAAAACACATTTATCGAGCTAAAGGTCGCTTTTGAAGATCCTGATCTAAATATTGATGAGAAGGTGAGGATCGTACTTTCCTTTTTTCCAATGTTTGCCGATATGAAGGCCAGAGCCTATGCTAATGAGCTGGCTTCGATCATGGTGAGAGTGCATCCTGAAGAGGCTAAAGCACATGCGGTTTATGGCGATGTCCTGTTTCAGGAGCGAAAATATCCCCAGGCTCAGGAATCTTACAAGAAAGCGCTTGCAATTAATGATCAGGTCTATCAGATTTGGGAGCAATTATTGCGGATAGAAGTTAGCCGCGGTGAATTTCAACAGGCAATTGTTGATGGAGATCATGCCCTCAGTATTTTTCCTAATCAGGCTGCACTCTATTTATACACAGGCATTGGATACGCACAAACTCAAAAGCATGAGAAGGCAATAACTTATTTGAAAAGTGCTTTAGATCTGGAAACTGATGAGAAGGAGATACTTATTCAGATCTATTCAACTATGGGAGATTCATATAATTCCCTGAAACAATTTAAGGAATCGGATCAGGCCTATACCAAAGCTCTCGAGCTTGATTCCAGAAATTCTTATGTTTTAAATAATTATGCATATTATTTATCGTTAAGAGGGGAGAATCTGCTTGAAGCCGAAAAAATGTCAAGGCGTTCAAACGAACTGGATCCTGAAAATGCATCTTCAGAAGATACCTATGCCTGGATTTTGTTTAAACTTAAGAAATATGCCGAGGCAAAAACATGGATTGAGAAAGCATTGCAGCACAATTCTAAAAGTTCAGTACAAATAGAACATTATGGGGATATTTTATATTTCCTTGGTGAAAGGGATAAGGCCCTTGAACAATGGAAAAAGGCGAAAGAGATTGGATCACGCTCAGAAACACTGGATAAAAAAATAAATGAAAAAAAATATATTGATTAATACGGTTTACGTGTTGGTACTGTTATTGGCCTTAACAAGCTGTAAGGCTAAAAAGGTGATATTGCCAGTACCAGTAGTCCCCGAGAGCCCTGCTGTTCCTGCTGAGCCGGATAATACCAGAAAGAATAAGTTGAAATCCATTAATGAAAGTGATATGGTATTCAGCACACTCGCTGTTAAATCAAAGGCGGTGCTAAGCATCAATGATAAAAGCAATGATGTGAATATGAATTTCCGTATTAAAAATAATGAGGTGATATGGGTTTCGGTAACAGCCCTTGCAGGACTGGAGGTCGCCAGAGCACTAATCACACCTGATAGTGTCAAAATACTGAACCGATTAGACAATGTTTACATTAAGAAACCATTCAGCTATATCTATGAGTTTACCAATGAGCAGATCAACTTCAGGACCCTTCAGTCTATCCTGGTAGGAAATACTGTTTCAGAATTCATCACTGATTCAAGCGAGCTGAATATGGACAGTGATGAAGCTAAACTCATAAGTATTTTGGGGGTATTGACTTATAATTTAAAGGTTAATTCGCAAAATAAAGTTGTGTATACTAACCTGAAGGATCAGGTAGCAAAACAGGAACTTACTGCGAACTATTCTGATTTCATAATGGTCAATCAGCAGCAGATTCCTCATGCAGTTGTCATGGATTCCAAAGTTAAGACCAAAAAGTTTCTGCTGGATCTTAAGTTTTTAAAAGTCGATCTGGATGGACCTTTAGAACTTCCATTCAGGGTTCCTGAGCGTTTTTTGATTAAAAATTAAGTATATTTGATAGAATGAAGTGTTTGAAGTGTATCCTTTTTCTTGTATTATTTTGCTCGGTAAGTTCTGTATTTGCTCAGAGTAGTTCAGAGCTGAGAAGACGTAAAGAAGCATTGACAAGGGAAATAGAATCTTTGAACCAAAGCCTCAATCAGACTGCAAATAACAAGAACTTATCGCTGAAGGAGATTCGTGCCCTCAATGCCCAGATCAGGCTGCGTGAGAAAAAAATAAGCATCATCAATTCGGAAGTAAAGTTACTTGATAATCAAATCTCTGATAATACGAATACTGTGCGCTCCCTTCAGTCGCAATTGGTTAAACTAAAGAAGGAATATGCGGCGATGGTACTTTTCGCTTTTCGTAATCAGAGCTCATATAGTAAACTCATGTTCATTTTTGCCGCTCAGAATTTCAATCAGGCTTATAAACGTTTAAAATACCTTCAGCAATTCAGTGAATACAGAAAGAAGCAGGCACAGTATATTGAAGGAACTCAAAAAGAATTGAATGTTAAGATCAGCGAGCTTGACCGGAATAAAAAGGAGAAAAGCGAAATTTTAACAGATCAACAGAAAGAAAAGCGGACACTGGGTCTACAAAAGAATAGTAAATCAAAGGTTTTGAACAGCCTCACCAGTCAGGAGAAAAAGCTAAAACAGGAACTTACCCAAAAACAAAGGGAATCGGCAATATTAAACCGGGCGATACAGAATGCCATCAACCGCGAAATTGAAGAAGCAAGGAAACGGGCTGAGGCTGAAGCCAGAGCTGCAGCTGCCAAGGCGAAAGCAGAGAATAAGGATGCACCTGATTATAAGCCTGTTGCGAGTGGTTCGAGTATTCTGGCGGCAACACCTGAATCTGCGAAGTTATCTTCCGATTTTCTGGGTAGCCGGGGGAGCCTTCCATGGCCGGTAACGAATGGAATGATCATTGAAGATTTTGGAAACCATACCATCGGAAGAAATGTAACCACCGAAAATAATGGGGTTGATATTAAAACGGCCCCGGGTTCAGCGGTTCGTGCTGTATTTGGCGGGGAGGTCGCTGCGGTTCAGAATATTTCAGGTTCTTATGCTGTTTTGATCAGACATGGCGAATATTTTACCGTATATTCGAATTTGAAGAGTGTAAATGTATCAAGAGGTCAAAAAGTTACGTTAAAGCAAAATATAGGTGTGGTGATTACCGATCCTATTGACGGTACCACTGAAGTTCACTTTGAAGTTCGCAAAGGTGCAACTCCAATGAATCCTGCCGGCTGGCTGGCGAATTAATTTTAAGAAAAAGGCATTTTATTGCCTATATTTGTATATTGTATTATGAGTATGTATAGTTCTGTGTTATTGTTTATGAATATCGGAGGGCCGGAGATGATCCTGATATTCCTCGTTGTTCTCTTATTATTTGGGGGTAAAAAACTTCCGGAGCTTGCCCGTGGTTTGGGTAAAGGCCTCAGAGAGTTTAAGGATGCCTCTGATGGAATTAAAAGAGAAATCCATAATAATATCAATAGCGTAAATGAGGTTGCTGATCAGGTAAAATCTGAAGTTCAGTCAGCAGCAGATTATGTAGATACAGAAACCTCTGCTGTAACAGGTTATCCTAGTCCTGATGAGGCTGTTTTGGAGCATGGATATGCATCCCAAACAGAACTAGAACAAGATAATCATACCCCTGTTGCAGGATATGAACCTGAAAATACTTTTGTTGATCCGGGTTCAGAAATTACAAATAATCCCGATGAAAAGGGCCTAGAGAATACAAAAATCGCACATTAAATAAATTATTATGTCAAATTCAATTTTATTATTTGCAGGACTGGGAGCCACTGAAGTTATCTTAATTGTCGTGGTAGTACTGTTAATGTTTGGAGGTAAAAAAATCCCTGAGCTTATGCGCGGATTGGGTAAAGGAATTAAAGAATTCAAGACTGCTCAAAACGGTGAAGGTGAAACTCCTGCCTCTACTTCAAAAGACCAGGAGACCAAATAATATAATCAATCTGGAACTAATTTCCTCTGGCGATATCATTGCCGGAGGAAATTTCTATTTTAAACTTAATTGCCTTATTTGGAATCTATAGAGACGATAGAAAGCCAATCCTGGCTTAACAACAGTTATGAATCTTGTTAACATCTTTAACAGAATCATAAATTTAGATTTCTATTAACACAATATTTGAGGCATGGAAGGTATTTCTTCTCTTTCCAAAGTTCAGTCTGCTCTGGCAAAGCACGATAAAGAATTTACATTACCCTTTCTGGTTGAACATTACTTAAAACGTATTGACGAAAAGCGGGAGCTGAATGCTTTTGTAGAGGTCTTTACTAATGAAGTGCGTTCTGAAGCCTTGCGGATTCAGCAAAAGCTGGATGCCGGTCATGCAGGCAGACTTGCCGGCATGGTAATAGCCATAAAGGACAATATTTGTTATAAGGATCATAAAGTCTCTGCCTGTTCCAGGATCCTCGAAAATTATGTTTCGCCTTTTTCTTCAACGGTTGTCGAACGGCTTCTCGCCGAAGATGCATTGATTATTGGGAGACTTAACTGCGATGAATTTGCAATGGGAGCATCCAATGAATCTTCTTATTATGGTCCTGTAAGAAACAATGCAGACCAGGCAAGGGTTTCAGGCGGTTCCTCCGGCGGCGCAGCTGTCGCTGTTCAGGCCGGATTATGCCTTGCTGCTTTGGGTACTGATACAGGTGGTTCGGTTCGTCAGCCAGCGGCATTTTGCGGAGTGGTTGGATTGAAGCCCAGTTATGGCAGGGTTTCAAGGCATGGAATTATTTCTTATGCTTCCTCGTTTGATCAGGTTGGACCGATCACAAATTGTGTGGAAGATGCAGCTATTCTGCTTGAAATTATCGCAGGCTCAGATAATTATGACAGTACGGTTTCCCAAAGGACAGTACCTTCTTATACCTCAGAGCTTAAAGAAATCAAAAAGGAAAAGATTGCCTATTTGTCAGAAGCACTTCATTCAGAAGGGCTTGATCCTGAAGTTAAACTTGCATTTGAAAACAGTATCAGTTCTTTAAAAGCTGCCGGTCATGTTGTCGAGCCTGTTTCTTTTGAATTTTTGGAATATGTTGTTCCTACCTACTATATCCTGACAATGGCCGAAGCCTCTTCAAATTTGGCAAGGTATGATGGGGTACATTATGGTTACCGCAGTGAGCGTGCATTTGATCTCGAATCAACCTATAAGACTTCCCGTTCTGAGGGTTTCGGACCAGAAGTGAAGCGAAGAATTGTGCTCGGTACCTTTGTTCTTAGTGCCGGATATTATGATGCTTATTATTCAAAAGCACAAAAAGTACGCAGGTTGATCCGCGACAAGACGAATAAGATATTAGAGGAGTATGATTTTATCATGCTACCCACTGCACCTACACCAGCTTTTAATATTGGTGAGGAGAGTGATGATCCGGTGGTGAATTATCTCGCAGACATTTTTACAGTACAGGCTTCATTGGCAGGCATCCCTGCAATTTCCTTACCAGCAGGCAATAATACTGCCGGTTTACCGTTAGGAATGCAGTTTTTAGGCAGGCGATTCGGAGAAGCTGATCTGTTGGCTTTTTCAAACAAATTCCAGAATATGCTAAAAGCATTATAATATTCTGGTTTCTATAGGAATGTTTTTTAATCCGGTAAATTTACCGTACTCTATTTTTAAAATATGAGAGAAACGATAGTTACTGTATTTTTTGCAATAGTATCCCTGATGTTTTCTATACAGGCCTCAGCTGGTCTAAGACAGGATTCTGTTCTTCTGAAACATTCTGGCAAGATTATAAGCCAAAGGGATACCCTTTTTACCCCAAGCACTGTACCTGATCCAGTCCTGAGCTATCAGAACCTTGTTTATAAAAATAGGCTTGAGTCTATCCAAAAGGACGTTTCTTTGAGCTATAATGAGCATGTTCAGCACTATATCGATGTTTATACCGGTAGGAAGGAACAGATTGGAAAAATGCTCGGCTTATCTGAATACTACTTCCCGATTTTTGAAAAAGCATTGAAAGAGGCTGGTATTCCTGAAGAACTTAAATTTCTAACGGTTGTGGAATCAGCACTGAACCCTCAGGCAGTTTCCAGATCGGGTGCGGTAGGCCCATGGCAGTTTATGTATGAAACAGCAAAGGGTTATGGATTGATCATGGATAATTATACCGATGAGCGTAAGGATCCGGTGAAGGCAAGTTATGCAGCTGCAAGATATCTGTTTGATGCTCATGCCAGAATTGGTGACTGGCTTCTGACCATTGCCGCATTTAATTGTGGTACCGGTGCTGTAACCAGGGCTATCGCAAAATCTGGCGGAGTAGCTGATTTTTGGAAGGTAAGACCGTTTTTGCCTGTTCAAACTCAGAATTATGTTCCTGCTTTCATTGCTACTGTTTATTCGATGAAGTTTTTTAAGGATCATGAAATTTCTGTTAAACCTTCGGGCTTCAGTACATTGACTGATGTGATTCCGGTTAATAAAAGGATTTCAATCAGTAGTATAGCTGCCGCAACAGACCTGGATGTTAAGGAGCTACTCCTTCTAAATCCTTCATTTAAAAAGGAGATTATCAATGGGTCTGCATCAACACCAATACCACTGGTGCTTCCTTCAGTAAAGAATAATTCCTATACATCTTTATATGATCTTTTTAATGGAACGACTGAGATGGCTGAACCGGCACCTCTGATTGCTGAAGTAAAAAAGCCCGCTCCTTCAAGAACTGAACTTTCAAAAAAAGCAAGTCCGTATTTATACTATACCGTAAAACCAGGCGATACGCTTTCTGAGATAGCTGAAAAAAAGGGTTCAACGGTAAGTAAAATAAAAGACCTTAACGGACTTAAAAAGTCGTCGATAAGTGCAGGAATGAAGCTTAAAATCAATAGAACTTAGTTTTCGGAGATTCATTCCTGCTCGTGTTTGTTTATTCCAGCCATAACGAAAAGAATTGTAATTTTGCCCAACTGACCAATTCCTAAACTTAATGAGCAAAACTAACCGTAAACAAGACGCATTGGACTACCATTCTCATGGCCGTCCCGGAAAAATACAGGTTGTACCAACCAAACCAACAAATTCTCAGCGTGATTTATCGCTGGCCTATTCACCCGGTGTAGCAGAACCATGCCTTCGGATTGCAGAAAATAAAGAAGATGTCTACAAGTATACCGCCAAGGGGAATCTCGTAGCGGTAATCAGTAATGGTTCAGCGGTACTTGGGTTGGGGGATATTGGCCCTGAAGCAGGAAAACCGGTGATGGAGGGTAAGGGATTACTCTTTAAAATATTTGCTGATATCGATGTGTTTGACCTCGAACTGGATACCCAGAACATTGATGAATTTGTGACTATTGTTAAGGCGCTTGAGCCGACTTTCGGGGGTATTAACCTGGAGGATATCAAGGCTCCGGAATGCTTTGAAATTGAACGTCGTCTCAAGGAAGTGATGTCTATACCGGTTATGCATGATGATCAGCATGGAACCGCAATCATTTCTGCAGCGGCACTGATCAATGCCTGTGAATTGCAGAAGAAAAAACTGGATAAAGTTAAAATTGTAGTAAATGGTGCTGGTGCGGCAGCAATTTCATGTACCCGATTATACGTAAGCCTTGGGGCCCGAAAAGAAAATATTGTAATGCTTGATCGCTCTGGAGTGATTCGTAGTGATCGCGCAAATCTTGAAGGTACTAAAGCTGAATTCGCCACTGCCCGTAAGATCAATACTCTTGCTGAGGCTGTTAAAGATTCAGATGTATTCATTGGACTTTCCTCTCCGGATGTATTAACTGCTGAAATGCTTAAAACAATGGCAAAAAATCCAATTGTTTTTGCAATGGCAAATCCTGATCCTGAAATTGCCTATGAACTGGCAATTAAAACCCGTAAAGACATTATCATGGCTACCGGCCGGTCTGATTATCCGAATCAGGTAAATAATGTTCTCGGTTTTCCGTATATCTTCAGAGGAGCACTTGATGTGAGGGCTACCGGAATCAATGAAGAAATGAAAAAGGCAGCAGTTATCGCAATCGCTGAACTGGCAAAGAAAACGGTTCCTGAATCGGTTAATCTTGCTTATAACTTAAAAAATATAAAATTCGGGAAAGATTACATCATTCCGAAGCCTATTGACCTCCGCTTAATTACTTCAGTATCACCCGCAGTTGCCAAAGCAGCGATGGATTCGGGTGTCGCACGCAAGGGGATAAAAGACTGGGAAGCTTACAATGAAGAACTGAAAGCCCGTCTGGGTCTTGATGATAAATTGATGCGGACGATTACGAATAAGGCTAAAAGTGCACCTAAGCGTGTTGTTTTCGCAGAAGCTGATAATTATAAAATTCTAAAAGCAGCACAAATTGTTCGTGATGAAGGTATTGCCATTCCAATTCTGCTTGGGAATAAGGGGCTCATTAGCCGGATCATGCTTGAAAATGAGCTGGAACTGGATGGAGTAAGTATTATCGATCCGCTTGAAGAGCTTGATAAAAGTGCAAAATTTGGCGAATACCTATACAAAAAGCGCCAGCGTCGTGGAATCACCTTGTTTGAGGCTAAAAAGTTGATGCGGGACAGAAATTACTATGGTGCTGCCATGGTTCAGTTTGGAGAAGCAGATGCTTTGATCTCCGGACTAACCAAAGATTATCCTTCAACAATCAAACCTGCCCTCCAGGTGATTGGTATTGAGGAAGGAGTTAATCGTGTTGCAGGGATGTACATGATGCTGACAAAAAAGGGTCCTGTGTTTTTTGGGGATACCACAGTGAATGAGAATCCATCTGTTGATGAACTGGTTGCAATTACTGTATTACTTGATCATTCTGTACGGAAGTTTAACATTCAGCCAAGGGTTGCAATGCTTTCTTATTCAAATTTTGGATCGAATGATGGAGCAGTCCCCGAAAAAGTGCGTCAGGCAGTAAAAATACTGCATGAAAAGCATAAGGAAATTACTATTGACGGAGACATGCAGGCAAATTTTGCAATGAATCCCGACTTGCTTAAAGATAATTATCCTTTCAGTACCCTGGTTGGTGCCCCTGCCAATGTATTGGTATTCCCAAATCTTGAATCGGGTAATATTGCTTATAAATTATTGCAGGAAATAGGTGGTGCTGAAGCAGTAGGTCCAATCTTGCTGGGACTGAATAAACCCGTGCATATTTTGCAATTGGGTAGTTCAGTTCGTGAAATTGTGAATATGGTTACAATAGCTGTAGTGGATGTTCAGACAAAGGAGGAAGAAAGCTCGGCACTTGTTAATCCTCGGGTAAAAGGTATATTTAAACGGGTTATAAAGAAGGAATAAATTTTAGCCTACTCAATTATTTTGTATTAATATTAATCTGAAAAGATGTACGCATATATAAACGGTAAACTGGTGTTCAAGTGTCCAACCTATCTGGTAATAGATGCTGGTGGCATAGGTTATCACATTAATATTTCGCTGAATACCTATGCCGCACTGGAGGAGAAGGAACATTGCAAGCTGTATACCTGGCTTCACGTGAAAGAGGATGCACATACTTTGTATGGTTTTTATGAGGAGGGTGAGCGCCGTTTGTTTTTGCACCTGATCTCTGTTTCAGGAATCGGACCTAATACAGGCAGAATGATCCTGTCGTCGATCACACCATCTGAGATTCAGGCCGCCATTGTTAAAGGGGATGTGCCTCTGATTCAAAGGATTAAAGGGATTGGCCCCAAATCTGCGCAAAGGATGATACTCGAACTGCAGGATAAGTTAAAGAAGGAAGGTCCTGATTCACTGATCTCTATGCCTGTTCATAATACGGCGAAGGATGAAGCGTTATCAGCTTTGGTTATGTTAGGGTTTAATAAAAATATTGCTGAAAAGTCGCTTGAAAGCGCAATCAAAGCTTCTGCAGAAAATTTATCTGTAGAAGCTTTGATAAAAATTGCCCTTAAAAGCTTATAATTAAATCAATATCCTTTTAAATTGAGAAGTGCTGCTACTTTCTGCCTGAAGAGTTTTTTTTGTGTCTTCGTTCTTCTGTTTGCAGGACGGGTAATGGCCCAGAATACTCCTGCTGCAAAAGACACAGTTAAACTTATTTATCCTTTTAAGGATTCCAAAACGCTGCAGTTCAAGCCGCAAACAGGGATTATTCTTCCCAACCCATCGAATATTCAGAGAAGTGTTGAATTTGATCCGGTATCGAAACGGTATATCATACGCGAAAAGATAGGTGAGCGGCTTTACCGTGCTCCCCAGTATCTGAGTATAGAAGAGTATCAGAGATATGAAAATGAACTGATCAAGCGCAATTACTGGCGTGAACTGGCAGATCTTCCGCTTTCCGAAGCTCGTGAACCAGGGTTCATCCCGCCCGTGATGATAAACAGTAAATCTTTTGAAAAGTTATTTGGGGGGAACACAATAGAAATCCGTCCTCAGGGATCCGCTGATCTTACTTTTTCTGGTCGTTTAAGCCGGAATGAGAACCCTTTGTTTAATGAAAGGCAGCGCAGGCAGGGCAATTTTGATTTCGACCAGCGTATACAAATGAATGTGGTGGGGCAGATTGGTGAAAAGATGAGAATCAGCACCAATTATAATACTGAAGCCCAGTTTGATTTCGAGAATCAGGTTAAACTTGACTATACAGGGAAAGATGATGAGATCATCAGAAAGATAGAGGCCGGTAACGTAAGTCTGCCATTAAGCTCTTCCCTCATCAGCGGCAGCCAGGCTTTGTTTGGATTGAAGACCCAATTGCAATTCGGAAAATTAAATGTAACCAGTATTTTTTCGCAACAAAAATCACAGCAGAAAGAAATTACAATCACCAATGGTTCACAGCAAAATGAATTCAGTATTTCGGCTGATAATTATGAAACCAATAAGCATTATTTTCTGGCCCAGTATTTCAGGGATAATTATAATAAAGCCCTTGAAAATATTCCGCTAAATAGCTCCAATATTAATATTACAAAAATAGAAGTCTGGGTAACCAACCGAGCAAACAGTACAGTAAATTCAAGAGATGTCCTCGGCTTACTTGATTTGGGCGAAAATAAAGTTTACAATACTTTTCAGGTTCAGGGTGGTCAGGGTTTTTCGGTTCTGCCTTCAGGCTTCGCTGGTCCCGGATTCGGTCAGCAGTCAAATAATTTGCTGCAGGTTCTCCCGCCTGGGGTACGGCAAACCAATTCCAACGATGCGATTTCCTTTTTTCAGGCGGCGGGCGGCGGCACTGACAATTTTGCAAAACTCACTTTTGCCAGGAATCTTACCGATAAAGAATATATATTAAATCCCCGGCTTGGGTATATTTCGCTGAATACCCAATTAAATGCTGATGAGGTACTTGCGGTTGCTTTTCGATATACAGTCAATGGAGTTGAATATCAGGTAGGGGAATTTTCAACAGATAATCCAGTGAATAATTCAACGCCGGAAGTCCTGTATGTCAAGCTATTAAAGAATGAAACTTTGAAAACCAGTCTGCCAACCTGGGACTTGATGATGAAGAATATTTATACTCTTGGGGCATATCAGGTTAGCCGAAACGACTTTAAACTTAATATTTTCAGGCTTGATGAGGAAACCGGCATAGAAAAACCACAGATCACTGAAGGGCAGAATACCAGTAATAAACTATGGATACAGATGACCAATCTGGATAATCTGAATCAGCAGAACGACCGTAAGCCGGATGGTTATTTCGATTTCCTGGAGGGTATTACTATCGATCCCCAGAATGGCAGGATCACCTTCCCTCTGGTAGAACCTTTTGGTTCTGATCTGGCTAAACGTTTTAATCCGGTATCTGAGCGTAATCTGATCGATAAATATGTTTTTCAGCCTCTTTATGACTCTACAAAAGTTATCGCTCAACAACTCTTTGCCAAGTTAAACAGATACCAGATCAAGGGTACCTATCAGTCGCAGGGAGGTTCAGAATTTCAGCTCAATGCCATAAATGTTCCACCAGGTTCGGTACAGGTGGTTGCGGGATCAATGCCATTGCAGGAAGGGGTCGATTTTACGGTCGACTATAATATCGGTGTGGTCAGAATTTTAAATTCGGCCCTTCTGAGTTCAGGCCAGCCCATAAGAATCAAACTTGAAAACAATGAACTTTTTGGATTACAACAGCGTTCACTTACCGGTACACGTTTTGATTATCGTGTAAATGATAAACTGAATCTTGGCGGTACCTTCATGAATCTGACTGAAAAACCGCTCACTCAGAAAGTGAATATTGGGGAAGAAGCCATTTCAAATACCATTTGGGGTATAGATGCAAGTTATAATTCTCCGTCCAGATGGCTTACCAGGATGGTAGATAAGATTCCATTCATCAATACCAAGGAGCCTTCCAGTATCACTTTTAACGGGGAATATGCCAGTCTGGTTCCCGGGCATCCAAGAGCACTGAATTTTGCCGGAAGCAGGAATGGAGCAAGTTATCTGGACGATTTTGAGGCAAGCAGGTCGATGATCGATATAAAAAGTGCTATTTCCTGGCAGATATCGGGCACACCACAGCATTTCCCTGAATCAAGGCTGAATAATGACCTGTCATACGGTTATAACCGGGCAAGACTAGCTTTTTATAATATTGATCCGATATTTTTTCTGACCGGAAATTCACTTACACCTGATAATATCAGAAGGGATAAGAATGAACTATCGAATCATTATGTTCGTCAGGTTTTTGAACGGGAGGTTTTTCCTTTCAAAGATTCCAATACCGGGCAGGCAATCATTCTTCCAACCTTCGATCTGGCTTTCTACCCTACAATCAGGGGACCATATAATTTCACTACTTCTGGCCTGACTTCTTCAGGTACGCTCACCAATCCGCGAAGCAGGTGGGGTGGGATATTCAGAAAATTAGAGACGAACGACTTTGAGGCATTGAACATTGAGTTCATAGAAATGTGGATGCTTGATCCATTCATTTACAATACAACCAGCGCAGGTGGTGATCTCTATTTCAACCTGGGTAACATCACCGAAGATATCCTGAAAGATGGAAGGAAAAGTATGGAAAATGGCTTACCAATAGATGGGAATACTGCAAAGACAGAAAGCACAATATGGGGAAGGGTTCCAAAACTACAGCCGGTTATTCAGGCATTTGATAATAACCCTACTGCCAGGCAGTTTCAGGATATAGGTATCGATGGACTGAGCAGTGAAGAAGAGAGACAGCAGTTCAACTCCTTTTTGAATCAGGTAAAGGCCAGTATCAATCCTCAGGCTGCAATTTCAATTGAAAGTGATCCGGCATCAGATGATTTTCAATATTACAGGGGATCAAATCTGGATCAGGCCAATGCCGGTATTCTAAAGAGGTATGAAAAATATAATAATCCCGAAGGAAACTCAAAAACCGCTCAGCAATCACTTGATCAGACTGGAATTGAGAATACAGCAGCAACATCTTTTCCTGATGGAGAGGATATCAACCGGGACAACAATTCCACACAGGCAGATGAATATTTTCAGTACAAGGTCTCCATTCGGCCTCAGGACCTGCTTACAGTAGGTACTAATTATGTTTCAGACATTGTTCCCGCAACGGTAAGACTGGCTAATGGAACACAGGAAACGGTGAGGTGGATTCAGTTTAAAATTCCTATTGCAGAATATTTGCAAAAAGTTGGAAATATTAATGATTTTAAATCGATTCGCTTTATCAGGATGTTCATGACTGATTTTACTGATACCACTGTCATGCGTCTGGCGAAATTGCAATTGGTTAGAGGAGAGTGGAGAAGATACAATTCTGAAAATAACCCATCCAAAGTTATTGCTGATCCTTCACTAATCAATCCGGGTCTCGACAATTCAATAATTGATGTCAGTGCAGTAAATATCGAAGAGAATGGCAAACGTACCCCTATCCCATATGTACTTCCTCCGGGAATTACAAGAGAGATAGATTATACAAATTTCAGGGGTGAATCCCGTCAGAATGAACAATCACTGGCATTGAGTGTCCGGAATCTTAGGGATGGATATGGACGTGCCGCATTCAGAACCACCATGAATGATTTTCGCTCCTATAAGCGTCTGGAGATGTTCATTCACGCAGAGGGAGATCAGTTACGGGATAATGACCTGCGGGCATTTCTAAGAGTGGGCACTGATAATCAAGATAATTATTATGATTATGAGATACCTCTAAAAGTAACAAGTCCGGGAACCAGTGCCCCTGGCCTGATCTGGCCCGACCAGAATAAAATAGACCTGGAGCTGAGATTATTTTTGGAAGCAAAAGCTGCTCGAAACAAGGCAGTTTTTAACGGACAACCATGGCCGATTAATCGTCCTTTTATTTATCAGGACGGGCAGAACATTATTACCGTCAAAGGACAACCCGATCTGAGTAAGGTTCGGGTTTATATGCTTGGGGTTCGTAATCCCTTGCGAAGTCTGGCAAGTCCGGGTCTTGATGACGGATTAGACAAATCAGCTCAGATCTGGTTTAATGAGATGCGGTTAACTGATTTTGATGAACGCGGAGGCTGGGCTGCAACCGCCAGGATGAACGCAAAACTTGCAGATTTTGCAGATGTTACCATCTCAGGCAGCAAGAGTACTATTGGCTTCGGTTCTATAGATCGCAGGGTAAGCGAGCGAAACAGGGAAGATGATATGCTATTTGATCTTTCCGGAAATGTGGAACTTGGCAAATTCTTCCCTGAACGTACCGGATTAAAAGTACCCATGTACGTGAACTTCTCAAAACAGGTAGCATCACCTCAATATGATCCCAGAATTATGGATACTGAGTTTAAAACTACCCTCCAGAACTCTTCAAAAGAAGTCCGGGATTCATTGAAATTCATTACTGAGGATTATACGGCAAGGAAGAGTATTAACTTTACTGATGTTCGTAAGATCAAAACCAATCCTGACAGTAAAACCCACCTCTGGGATATTGAAAATCTGAGTGCCACTTATGCATTTAATGAGTTTAATCACCGCGATTTTATCAATGAGAGTACAATTCAGAAGACCTATCGTGCCGGATTGCAGTATAATTATTCGAAACAAGCTAAAAGCATTGCTCCTTTTGAGAAATTGATCAAATCAAAGAATCTTTCATTGATCAGGGATTTTAATTTCAGCCTTTTACCATCAATTCTGAATTTCCGGATAGATGTTGACCGATTATATTCTGAAAATACCTTGCGGGATAATGACCCCAACAACTTCCTTCCGATCAATACCAATTTTAATAAAAATTTCCAGATGTCACGTCTCTACGGCATCAGTTGGAACCTGACCCGTTCCATGCAGATAGATTTTAATGCAACCAATTATTCTATAATTGATGAGCCTGAGGGTAGAATAAACGGGTTAAAACGGGATACACTCTGGCAAAACCTCATGAAACTGGGCCGGACAACAGATTACGGTCATACCATGAACCTGACTTATAATGTTCCTATTAATAAAATCCCGGGGCTCGACTGGATTACACTGGCAGCCCGTTATGGTTCGGGGTTTAACTGGCAGACAGAGCCTTTATTGACAATGAATGACCCAAGGATTAATGTGGGAAATACGATTCAGAATTCACGCACAGTACAGCTTAATCCTACCTTGAGTATGGTTGCCTTGTACAATAAATTCGGCTTTGTCAGAAGTATGAACCAGGCTGATAAAAGCAAAGCAGCAGGTTTCCTGATTAATCTGATTACCAGCCTGAAAAATATCAGTGGGGCATATACCAAAACCGAGGGAACATTCCTGCCGGGCTATCTTCCAAAAACAGGTTTCATTGGGCAGGACCTTAGTTTAAATGCCCCTGGTTATGATTTTATTTTTGGCGGGCAGCAGGACATCCGAACCCGTTCTCTGGATAATGGCTGGATCACCCGCGACTCATTGCTGAACCAGTTATACATCAATACAATAAAAGAAGATATGAGTTTCAGAGGCTTGATTGAGCCTATCCGTGACCTTCGTATTGAACTGACCGCTACCAAAAGCCAGAGTTTTAATTATTCAACAAATTTCAAATTCCTTCCATCGAGTAATAGCTTTGAAAATTTGAGTCCGGTTACTACGGGCGACTTTAATATTTCCTTTTTCTCGTTGAAAACCGCATTCAGTAAGGAGAATAAGTTAAACAATTCTTCGAGTCTGTTTCAACAATTTCAGGAGAACAGAGCCATAATTTCTCAGCGTTTGGGAGCACAAAATCCAAATTCCGCAGGTTCTGCCGGAGGATACGCTGATGGTTATGGCAAGAGCTCACAGGATGTTTTGATTGCTTCTTTCATGGCAGCCTATACCGGCAAGGATGCAAATAAAATTTCACTCAACCGCTTCCCTAAAGTGCCAATTCCTAACTGGAGGCTCAGCTATAACGGACTGACAAAATATTCTTTCTTTAATGAGATCTTTACTTCTATTGATATAAATCATGCTTACCGTTCACTTTACAGCGTGAACGGATTTAATTCGTTGGTACGTTACCAGGAGTCAAATGGTGCAGTTAATGTGAAAGATGCCAGTGGAAACTTCCTTCCGTTTTATCAGTTTTCGCAGATCACCTTGTTTGAGCAGTTTCTTCCATTATTTGGGGTAGACGTCAGGCTGAAGAATAATATGACCCTGAATCTGGAGTATCGTAAATCCAGGGCTCTGAGTTTTAGTTTGTCAAACAGTCAACTGGCACAACAGAAAGAAGACGGAGCAGTTTTTGGTTTGGGCTACCGTACCACTAAATTCCGTTTTCCTTTCGGATTGTTCAAGTCATTGAAACTTGATAATGACATGAATTTTAAAATGGATTTCGCCTTAACTGACCGTAAGCTGGTGATCTACAGGGCAGATGTTGAAGATGCAGAGGTTTCATCAGGCGCGAAAAATATTACCGCCCGACCATCAGTAGATTATGTGTTAAATCAGCGCTTTACGATGAGATTATTCTATGATGGCAATATTACCAAACCATATACCTCACAAACCTTTAATACTTCGTTCAGCAATTTTGGTGTTAATTTGAGGTTTAATCTGTAATAAGCTGGCTGCAATTTAGAATTGCAAGTCTGCAATTCTTAGAGTATTTTTGAAAAAACTAAAAACCAAAACACAATGAATTTTCCGGCAGAATTAAAATACACTAAAGATCACGAATGGGTACGCGTTGAAGATAATCACGCTTTTGTTGGTATCACTGAATTTGCACAGCATGAACTGGGCGATATCGTATATGTTGATATCAACACACTCGGAAAGGAAGTAGCCCGTGAAGATGTGTTTGGAACGGTGGAGGCTGTAAAGACAGTTTCAGATCTGTTTATGCCTTTAACGGGCAGGGTTCTTGAAATCAATAAAAAACTGGATGCAAAGCCGGAACTGGTTAATAGTGATCCTTATGGAGACGGCTGGATGGTTAAGATCGAGCTTACAGATACGGCCCAGGTCGAAGAATTATTATCAGCAGGAGATTACAAAGCACAGATAGGGGTTTAATGTTAAAATCCTTACGATACCAGTATCTTTCAATTCTTTGGGCCATTTTCGTGGTTATACTCTGTGAGATGCCCCCAACTGATACTAGTAAGGTTGGCTTTACCTTTTTTGAGGGCTTCGATAAATTGGCTCATACCGGCTTTTTCTTCGTTCTAACAGTATTTTTATTTTATGGGAAGATCAGGCAGCAGGCAAGTTATTCTTATCGCCCCTTGACGATCCTGAAAATTCTGGGAATTACATTATTTTTAGGTGCCGGGATTGAGATTTTGCAACTCGAGGTTTTCACCTATCGTTCTGCCGAATGGTGGGACTTATTTGCGGATATGACCGGAGTTGGAATGGGAATCTTTAGCTATATTTTTTTACATAGAGTTCGATTCAATGAAAAACTGCTTTAAAATTGCCTTTTTACTGGTTTTCCTGAGCCTGAGTTCATGCAGTATATTTAAGAAGGGTTGTAAATGTCCAAAATTTTACCGGGCTCCTTCTCCTGCCGGCATTCCCCTTCAACCATAATTTCTAATTATTTTGTAAAATCAATTTTCTTATTTGGAATTAATTCAAATAAGCATTATTTTTGATTCAGATTTAAACATGGATATGAAGCTTTCACAATTAATACCAGGGCAAACAGGAATTATCAAAGAATTCACTGATCTTGAAATGTCTGTTAAGTTGATGGAAATGGGTTGTTTGCCAGGTGAATCTATCGTTGTTGAACGTTTAGCTCCACTAGGGGATCCTATGGCTATTACGGTTTCAGGTTATCAGCTTACTCTGAGAAAAAAGGAAGCTTCAACTATCATCATGCAATAATCTCCAGGTGAACGGCGATTTAAAAATTGCATTAGTTGGTAACCCCAATTCCGGAAAATCTACACTTTTTAATGTTCTAACCGGTTTAAACCAAAAGATCGGCAATTTCCCGGGAGTAACTGTTGAGAAAAAGACAGGATATTGTAAACTCCCCGACCAGCGTACTGCTCAAATCACAGATCTTCCCGGTACTTACAGTTTTTATCCCAAAAGCAGGGATGAGCGTATCGTACTTGATGCACTTAGCGATAAATCAGGCGCTGACTTTCCCGATCTGATCATTTTTGTTGCAGATGCATCTAATCTTAAAAGAAATTTACTGCTTTTTTCTCAGATCGCAGATCTGAATATTCCCATTATTATTGCCCTGAATATGATGGATCTGGCCGATCGATCAGGAATTGAAATTTCTGTAGATGAGCTGGCACTAAAATTGGGAGTTCAGGTTATTCCAGTATCTGCCCGAAAGCAGGAGGGAATTGATCGCCTGAAGCAGGCCATACTAAACAATAGTTCGATTCCTCTTCAATTACCTTCCATTGAAGTTGAAAGCATCGCTCCTGAGCTAATTAATAGAATTCAAAATGAGCTGAAAATTGATAAGCCATATACGGCATTGCAAATCGCTCATCAATATGAGCACCTGGTTTTTCTATCCGAAAAGGAGAAGCAGAAGGTCGCCGGGCTCAATAAGGAATTCAACTTTCACTCACAAAAAGCACAGGCTGCCGAGACTATTGCCCGGTATAATTTCATCAATGATGTGCTTTTCGACACCGTGAAAGTGCATTCTGACCCCAAACAGGAAACAATGAGTAACCGAATTGATAAGGTTCTTACCCATAAGATATTTGGTTTCGTCATTTTTTTCGCAATACTTTTTATGATATTTCAGGCCATATTCTCCTGGTCCGAGTATCCAATGTCATTGATAGAGGATTTGTTCCTTTGGTTAACAGAAATAAGTCTGAAGATCCTGCCTCCCGGAGTATTTACTGATCTGCTGGTGAATGGGGTACTTGCCGGATTAAGTGGGGTTGTAATTTTTATTCCGCAGATCGCAATTTTATTTGCCTGTATCTCTGTTCTCGAGGATACCGGATATATGTCGAGGGTTACTTTCATGATGGATAAGATCATGCGCAAAGTGGGCCTGAGCGGGAAATCTATTGTTCCATTGATCGGTGGATTTGCCTGTGCCGTTCCTTCGATCATGAGTGCCCGGAATATTGAGAGCTGGAAAGACCGGATGATTACCATTATGGTGACTCCGCTGATTGCCTGCTCTGCACGTCTTCCGGTATATACCTTATTGATCTCACTGGTGGTGCCAGATGAGAAGGTCTGGGGCTTTATTAATATGCAGGGATTGGCATTGATGTCATTATATCTTTTGAGTATAGTTAGCGCAATTTTAGTAGCCTGGGTAATGAAGTACATGATCCGGGCACGCGAACGCGGATACTTCATTATGGAGCTACCGGTTTATCGTATGCCACGTTGGAATAATGTGCTCCTGACCATGTATCGTAGTGTAAAAGCTTTCGTAATTGAAGCCGGGAAAGTCATTATTGCAGTATCCATTATTTTATGGGTTCTTTCATCTTACGGACCATCAGATCGCTTTGATAAAATTGATAGCAAGTACAACGAAGTTTCAATAAGAAAACAGCTTCCACCTGCAGAAATTGATCGCCTTATTGCTTCCGAAAAGCTTGAGAACTCCTATGCTGGAATTTTAGGCAAATCCATTGAGCCGGTGATCAGGCCGCTGGGCTTTGACTGGAAGATCGGCATTGCATTGATTACTTCCTTTGCAGCTCGTGAAGTATTTGTAGGAACTATGGCAACTATTTACAGTGTGGAAGGCGACGATTCGCATCTGGAATCTGTACGTGAGAAAATGGCCTCTGCCCGTAATCCGGAAACCGGATTGCCTGTATTCACTACTGCCATGGCCTTTTCACTGATGATGTTCTACGCATTCTCAATGCAGTGTATCAGTACAATTGCAGTGGTTTACCGGGAAACCAAGGGCTGGAGATGGCCTGCAATTCAAATTGCTTACATGACCTCTTTGGCTTATCTTGCCAGTCTGATTGTATACCAGCTTCTGAAATAAAATTGGATAAGATTACTGTACTGAATAATTATCTGCCGCCGGGCGCTGCTCCTGTTATCGCGCGCTGGATAGATTATTTTGAATGTGAGTTTAAAATCTCCAGAAACCGAAGTACCAAGCACGGTGACTATCGCCACCCTTTTAAAAATGCCGGCCATCGGATTTCAGTTAATTATGATCTCAATCCTTATGCCTTCCTGATTACTACAGTGCATGAGTTTGCGCATTTATTGACCTGGAATGAATATAAGCGTAAAGCAAAGCCCCACGGACAAGAATGGAAAAATAACTTTAAACGGATGATGAAGCCCTTCTTTGAGCAATCCATCTTCCCGCCTGATATTAATCATGCCATTCAAAATTATCTAGAAAACCCGGCTGCTTCCAGTTGCGTTGATCTCAAACTTTACCGGGTCCTGAAGCAATATGACAGTAAACCTGACCATATTGTTTGTGTAGAAAAACTTCCAATGAAAACCCTTTTCTCACTACCCGATGGACGTGTGTTTAGAAAAGAAGCTCTGGTCAGAAAACGCTACCGCTGCGTTGAAATTAAAACCGGAGCTGTGTATTTGTTCAATGCGCTATCTGAGGTTACCGTTATTGAGCCTTAAGCTAAAAGGGGAAAGCCGAAAAAGAAGCTGAAAGGGTAATGCTGAAAGCTAAAAGCAGGAATCTCTTCTGAATTTCCAATTTTGTGTCATTGTGAGGAGGAGGTACGACGACGTGACAATCTCGTGTTATTAAAATTCATTTTCTTGAAATAATTCAACTCTTCCACATAAATGTTGCAGCTTAAAAATAACGTTTACTAAGAATGTTCCATCAAACCAAACAAAATCCTTGTTGTTACCAATTAATCTGGATTCTGGCAGTTTTATTGCACTGGATCTTGTTTAAAATATTTAACAAACATCATAATCATGAAAACATTTAATATTCTAATTCTAGCAATTCTCCTGGCTTCCTGTAATACTCAGGTTAAGGAAACAGAAACAAACAATTCGGCAATAGTAAATCAGCAAAATGCTTCAGTAACAAATTGTTATTTGTATGCTAGCGAAGCTGATACGGTTAGTATGAATCTGACTCATTTAGGAGACTCAATTACCGGCTCCCTGGTTTATAATTTAAAAGAAAAGGATAAAAATACAGGAACCATAAATGGAAGGATGAATGGCAATATTTTAATTGCAGAGTATACCTTTCTTTCGGAAGGTATTCAATCCTGCAGGCAGGTGGCATTTAAGTTACAGGGGAACAATCTTGTAGAAGGTTACGGAGAAAGCTATAGCCAAAATGATAAAGTCTTATTTAGAAATACAGACTCTTTAAGTTTTAAGGACTCAATGAAATTAGTCGAAACAGCCTGCCAATAATTTCCTGTTTACTATCGTTTTCATTTTGTTTCAGATAGACCTGAGTTCTGATTTACATTATCTGGAATCTGTTCATTTGTATCATTTAAAAAAGTATCGTAGCAAATTGGATTGCTTTTGCGAATAAAAGTATCAGATAATAAATAGAAATATGAACTATTTTTATTTGAAGAAAGGATATGCAGATTCCTGAGCCCTAATGGTAAATATGACCACTCTTAAAATTGGATAAAATAACAGATCATACCTCTCAGTTTAAAGAAAATTACTTATAATAGTCAAATATTAGCGATTCAGGCGTTTCTTGCCAGACTGAAGCCTTGCAAGCCAGAATTTTCTGAGATTTATAACATTTGTAACGATAAGAATACCCGGCTTTTGCCTGGAATTAAACGAATAAAAATTATTTAAAACAGATAGATGAATAGAAGAGAAGCAGTCAGAAGGGCTACCTTTTTATTGGGGGGAGCAATTACTTTTTCAGGCTTTGGAGCATTCGCAGAAGTGCTGAGCCCGGTTTCAGGAAATGGAATTGAATCAAAATCAATAGCGTCACAAGAATCATTGATCGCAGAAATTGCCGACACGATTATTCCGGATACCAAGGGAGTACCTGGAGCCAAAGCTGCAGGCCTTGGCCCATTTATAGTGATGATGATGCAGGATTGTTATACCGCAGATATTCAAAAGCATTTTGCAGATGGTTTAATGAGAGTAGATGAGGTCTCACAAAGCCAGTATAAGAAATCATTTACATCATTAACTCTCAAAGAACGCGAAGAAATCTTTAAATTCTTTAAAGCTGAAGCCCAGGCACAGATCAAAGCAGGCACTACACCTTCACACTTTTTCCAATTAATGTACGAACTCACCTGTTTGGGTTATTATACCTCAGAAATCGGAGCGACACAAGCTTTGCGGTACGTTCATATACCGGGCAAATATGAAGCCTGTATTCCATTACAACCTGGACAAAAGGCATGGGCTACTTAATTATTGATTAACAGAATATTGAATAACATAGATGAATATTAATATAAAAGCAGAGAAGCAGAATACCTATGATGCAATAGTAGTTGGTTCGGGTATTAGCGGTGGTTGGGCAGCCAAAGAATTGACGGAGAAGGGATTAAAGGTAATAATGCTGGAGCGCGGCCGTAATGTTGAGCATGTGAAAGATTATGATACCGCTTTAATGAAACCCTGGGAGTTCAAACACAGGGGAAGAATCACTCCCGAGGAGCGCAGCCGGCATCTGGTACAAACCCGTGCCGGTCAGTACAGCGAATTTAATGCAAAGTTTTGGGTAGATGATGTTGATTGTCCTTATACTGAAGTAAAACGATTTGACTGGTATCGTGGCTATCATGTAGGTGGAAGATCCCTTACCTGGGGACGTGGTTGTCTCCGTTTAAGTGAAATGGATTTTTCGGCCAATGCAAAAGATGGTTATGGTGTTGACTGGCCGGTACGTTATAAGGATATCTCACCATGGTATGATTATGTGGAGCGTTTCGCCGGTATCAGCGGACAAAACGAAGGGCTTGCTCAATTGCCTGATGGCATATTTCTTCCGCCATTTGAGATGAATTGCGTGGAGAAAGCAGTGAAAGAGCGAATCGAAAAACATTATAACAAAGAGCGAATGATGACCGTTTACAGGATGGCCAATCTGACTGTTCCGCATAATGGCCGAGGTAGCTGTCAGAACAGAAATCTTTGCAGCAGAGGATGTCCCTTCGGTGCTTATTTCAGCACTCAATCTGCAACACTTCCCGCTGCAATGGCCACTGGTAACCTAACCCTTCGTCCTTATTCTATTGTTAGCGAGATTCTTTACGATAAAGAAACCCGCAAGGCAAAAGGAGTTATGGTGATTGATTCGGAGACAAATGAGCATATTGAATATTCTGCAAAGGTAATCTTCATGAATGCCTCAACTCTGGGAACTACGCAAATCCTTCTGAACTCAACTTCTGACACCTTCCCTGATGGCTTAGGTAACAGCAGCGGGCATTTGGGTCATAACCTGATGGATCATCACTTTCAGATCGGAGCATCAGGAAGGGCTGAAGGCTTTGATGATAAATATTACTATGGTCGTCGCCCGATTGGAATTTATATCCCACGTTACCGCAACCTCGGTGATAAGCCGGAGCGTGATTATTTACGCGGCTTCCATTACGGAGGAAGTGCGAGCCGTACAGGATGGCAACGCGCTATTCCTGAAATGGGTTTCGGTCAGGACTTTAAAGAGGATATGACAGAACCGGGACCATGGGTTATGGGACTGGGATCTTTCGGTGAACATTTACCGGAGTTTAAAAATCGTGCTTTCCTTGACAGAACAAAGAAAGATAAATGGGGTCTTCCATTACTGGCAGTAGATTGTGAATTTGGTGAGAACGAGCGGAAAATGCGTATCGATATGAAAAACGATGCTGCCGAAATTCTGGAGGCTGCAGGGATGAAAGATATTCAAGCCTTCGACAGACCTGCAATACCGGGAATGGCAATCCACGAGATGGGTACCGCACGCATGGGGCATGATCCTAAAACATCAGTCCTTAATAAGTGGAATCAGATGCATGATGTAAAGAATGTATTCGTTACCGATGGAGCTTTCATGACTTCAAATGCCTGCCAGAATCCATCACTTACTTATATGGCCTTCACCGCAAGGGCTTGTGATCATGCGGTAAGTGAATTAAAGAAAGGAAATTTGTAAACGCTGACAGGGTTCAAAACCCTGTCAGCGTTTTGGCGCAATAAAATGATAGAATTAATAACACTAAATATGTCAAATCAAATAAAACCAATACGTGTCCTTGTCCTAGGCTGTGGAAACATGGGCGCTTCCCATGCCATGGCTTATCATACAAATCCCGGATTTGAGGTCGTTGGACTTGTATCCCGGGGAAAATCCAAGGAAATATTGAATGCCAGAATGGG
>Ga0209480_10000678_pt1 | contig 26963 bp, 29 predicted proteins | sample JI61114C2DNA_FD_187501 | JGI IMG/M metagenome (GOLD analysis project Ga0209480, IMG submission 187501) | Wastewater effluent complex algal communities from Wisconsin, to seasonally profile nutrient transformation and Carbon sequestration -... | ecosystem: Engineered > WWTP > Effluent > Algae... | reverse complement strand
AATCGGGGGTTCACATAGTCGCGCATGATCCATTCAGCTTTGCCGGCGCTCTGCAGGCGGCCGCGGCAGTGGTGCTCCAGGAAAGATTCGGACAATTCGGCGATGGTCCCGCGCCGAACGGTGGCGGCGTTCTCAAGCCGTTCGATCGGATTGACGCCATTGTCAGCGTCAGCCAGCATGGTCGCGGCCTGGGCCCGCGCCTTTAGCAGGGAGATCGCCGGGTATTCGCCGAGTGTGATTCGATAGAACTTGCGACCGGCAAGCTTTTTGCCGCGTTCGGTGACACCGCCGCGTCCCTTGACGGTATAGCGCAGCGTCCAGGTTGGCCGCCCCCGCGGGCCCACCCGAAGCAGGAGTCCGGAGATCGTCCCGTCGTTTAGTTCAACGCGCTCCGCCGGCGGAGATGAATAGAGGGATTTGAGCTTCGCATCCGTGAGCATTGGGGCACACCAACCTGGCTGAGCGCCCTGCAAAAACCGACAGCAGAACGCGTTCAAGTCGCAGGTCTAGCTGGGTGGAATTGGGGCACACAATAGGGCCGCACCCACCAAAACCGATTAGAAAAACAAAAGAACGCATCTGCACGCAAAAGCCCCTCGCGTGCTTGAACAGCAAAGAGAAAACTTGAATTCATCGACACGCTTCCGACTTTAGGCAATCTTATAGATCGGGTTTTGCCAAGGTCGGGGTCGGGCGTTCGAATCGCCTCGCCCGCGCCACTTCGGTATAAAACTGCGAACGCCAACAGCCGCCGATTCTACGCTTGCAGCGGCGGCAAGTGTGCGTAACAGTTCGGTTTTCGAGCCCATGATCCGAATCTCGCTCGGATCGACGACCTCGACGCGTTGCGCGAGCGCGCGCAAATGGTCCCGCCGATAGGTTCCATCTTCGTTCCGCAGCTTGCGTCGAGCGGCGAGCGCGAACCGCCGCAAGCTGTCCGACGTGATCGCGGGCCCGAGCCGTTCCACCGCGGACGTTGCGCGCTCCGCGTCAGCCTGTGCCTGGTCGCGCACCGCGGTGAGTTCTGCGACGCGATCTTTCAGCGATGGGTCGGCCATGTCGACTACGCCGTTCTCGATCGCTTCGTAAAGACGCTTCAACTTCACTTCTGCTTCGACGGCGCGCTTGCGCAGCTCCGCGATGTGCCCGCGACGGCGTTCATTCCATTCCTCACGTCGCTCAAGCAACTGCTCCATCATCGTCGTCAAACGCGCCGGATCGAGCAGCCGCCATTCCAGGTGATCGACGACGGCGCGGTCGAGCTTGTCCATCGGCACTGTCAGACCGCGACAACCACGCTCGCCCTGCCGCGCTTTCGTCGAGCAGGTGTAGTAGCGATACATGCCGCCTGCGCTGCCCTTGCCGGTCCGCAGCGTCATCGCGCCACCGCAGGACGCGCAGAAGCAGATTCCAGTCAGCAGGGTTGGGCCGCTAACAGCGCGCGGCGGCATCCATTGCGGACTACGCGCCTTCAGCGCCGCCTGGACCGCGTGATACTCCGCTTCGGTGATGATCGATGGCACCACCATGACGGCGTGCTCGGCGTCGGGCTTCGCCACGCGGGTCTTATGGTCGCGCCTATTGAACCGATGCTCGCCGATGTAGGTCGTGCGCGTGAGGATCTGATGCACCGAGGCGATGCCCCACCGGCCGCCATCGCGCGTGCGGATGTTGCGCTCATTCAGATGGATGGTGATTGACTTGATCCCCATCGGCCCGCGGTCGCCGTCGCCTGTCAGCGCCAGCCTGTAGATCAGGCGTACGGTGTCGGCGTGGATCGGGTCGATCTCCAGCTTCTTCTTGATCTTCGCGCCACGCTGCTCAGCGGCGACAATGCGGTAGCCGATCGGTGGCAGCGCGCCGTTCCAATAACCCTGGCGCGCGTTCTCCTTCATGGCGCGCAGCGTGTGCTTGGCGTTCTCCTTCGACTGGTATTCGTCGAACAGCGTCATGATCTGACGCATCATCACGCTCATCGGATCATCGCCGAGGTCCTGCGTGATCGAAATCAGCCGCACGCCGTTCTTGGCCAGCTTGCGGACGTAGAACTCAAACTGGAACTGGTCGCGGAAGAAGCGTGAGAAGGAGTGGACAATGATGACGGTGAAGGTCGGCGGTTTCACCAGCGCCGCGTCGATCATCGCCTGGAACGCCGGCCGGCGGTCGTCGGTGGCGGTGTTGCCCGGCTCAACGAACTCGGCCGCGACGTCCCAGCCTTTGGCAACGCAATAGGCGGTGATTTGTCGCCGCTGATCGGGAATCGACAGATCGCTCTCCGCCTGCCGTCCGGTCGAGACGCGCAAATAGAGCGCCGCCTTGGCGACTGCGCTTGCGACCGTCACGTCAATGGATGCGGGTATTGCATCGGTCATGGCTCCACCAATCGTTGGATCGCGTGCATCGGCAGCACCAGCCGGAGCGAGTCCGGCAGCCGCACGAAGCCGTTTCCTTCATAGAAGGCGGCGGCGCGCTCACTGATGGCGTCCACCACCAGCATCGATGAACCCACCGTGGCCGCGCTCGCATAGGCGCGTTGCACCGCGTCGGCGAGAAGCATCGCACCCAGGCGCTCGCCCTGCCGGGCCTCCGAGACCGCCAGACGTCCAACCAGCGTGGCGCTGACCAGCGGATAGCGCGGGATGTGCTTGCGGGCGGCGGCCGGCACGTCGCCCTGCGCAACGCCGGTCGCGCACAGCGTATAATAGCCCAGCACGACATCCGGCTTGTCAGGTTCGACCAGGATGAAGACACCGTTCGCCTTGCGCCGCACATCCTGGCTTGCCTGCGTCCGGAGATAACGATCGAGGCTGTCGACGCCACAGGCAAAGGCCTCCCGGTCGTGGTGCGACGCGAGCGCCTCGATCTTCAAATCTGGCCGAGACGCCACCATGCTCAGGAAGCGACCCGGCGCTTATGCTCGGCCAGGGCGCGGACCAGCCGCTCGCTCGGCTCAGGCGGGTTGACCAGCGCGTCGAAGAACGCCGCGCGGTCACGATCGGACAGCACCAACGTCTCATGCTCGGCGATCGTCCGGCGTGCGGTGTCGGTGAGCGCGGTCACGCAGAAGTCGCTGACCTTGCGCCGTGACAGATGGGCCGCCCGCTCGATAAGATCCTTCGTCTCTTCATCCAGCCGAAATCCGAGGCGTTCGACGCGATTGGGCGTTTCCCTTTCGATCTTGGGCTGTTTGCGCGGCATTGGGGTCACTCCTGACATAGCCTACGTTTACCTAACAATGTGCGTCATATAGACGAACAAATCAAGCCTTTTCACTCATGCTCAAGCGCGCGGTCCGAAGATCGCGTCAAGCTCCTCGGCAAAGTGGCCTTCCATTACTCGCAGCTCGGCCTCAGTGATCGGCACGATCTCGGGCCAGTCGTCTGTCACCCTTATCGGCTCCTCGGGCCACTCGCGCGACCCGCCCGCACGCGGCGCGGGCGGCTGGGTATAATCGAAGAGGTCTTCAGGAGCGCCAGACCATACAGGTAGAGCCCGGCGCGAATGTCGCTTTTGGGCCATGCGCCATCATGGAGCGATGCGCGCCACCCGCTGCAAGTGCAACGACGAGGCGTCGTGCTGTGGCGTACAACGACAGGGGAACGGCGGAGCGCTCGTCTGATGGCGAGCCTGGCCGCGAAAGTGGCAAAGCCATCGATCCCGCTAAGCTCGTCGCACCGATGATCGAGCGTTTCATGGCGACGGATCGAGGGTTCGCGAAATTCCGCCAAGCGGGCCGTTCCCGTTCGCAACCGGCGGGTAGCGCTCCTCCAGAAGCCGGATGAAATTCCGAAGCGCGGGGTTGTCGTTGCCGTCCCGCCAATAGGCGCGATACCCGATCCGGGTCGAGCCGTTGCCGTCGCGGGCTTCGCGATAGACGACACCGGCATAGGTGGCCCCCATGCACGCCTCACACATGAGGCTGACGCCCCGACCGGCGCCGACCAGGCTCTTGATATTCTCGGGGCTGACATCGTGCCGGACGACGTCAGGCAGGTCGCCGGGCGAGGAGAGCTTGGCCACAAGGATGTCTTGGATCTCCGGACCAGGATCGCGCTCGCTCAGCAGGAACCGTTCGCGCTTCAAGTCGGTCCAGTAGATAATGTCGTTCGCGGCAAGCGGATGATCCTCCGGTAGGGCGACGATGATCCGTTCGCTCCACAGAACCATTGATTGGCTGCAGCTGGGAGGAGGTTCCCCGGTGATTATCGCGATGTCGATAGTGCCGTTCTGAACTCCATCGAACAAACGCCTCCGCGACCCTTCGACCGTGCTGATCTCCACCTGGGGAAAGCGACGGCCGAACTCGACGAGGCTCGCCCTGAGATTGCCGGCCGAGAGGGAGGTGTAGAAGCCGATCGTCAGGTATCCGGCCTCGCCGCGGCCCACAGCCTTCGCCCCGTCGACGACGATCTGCAGCTCATTGAGGACCCGACGAACTCCGTTGACAAAGTTGCGGCCTGCCAAGGTCGGCCGGACGCCGCCATTGGTCCGCTCGAACAATGCGATCCCAAGCTGCTCCTCCAGATGTCTGACTCTCCGGCTAAGATTGGACTGCTTGATCGCCAAGGAATCGGCAGCTTTTCGGAAGCTGCCACAGCGCTCCGCCACTTCAGCATATCGCAAATGCTTAAGCTCGATCGACACGAGGCCGCTCGTTTCGTTGCGCTGGAACGGCGCAATCGAAGAACGCACCGTGTCCTGCAGACATCGGAAGGGTGTGGCAAACGTCGGCCATGCATGTGATCATCTCTACGACTCTCCTCACGCAACTCGCTTGTCGCCTGCCCTCGACAGCTGTGCTCCGCGCCTCCGCCAAACCCTTCTGGCCCGCGTCAGATGAGCCAAGTATGGCGTAGTCGTAGTAGGCCATAACCAGCATCCATGCAGATCCCTCCTGCTGCTGGGTAGCCAGATGGCGAAGGTGAACAGCAAGACCGACTGCCAGCGGCGGATGGCGCCAGCCTCGTCCCGCACCGCATCAGCGCATCATCATTCCGCCGTCGACGGCATACTGGCTACCGGACACGTAGGAAGAGTCTTCCGAGAGCAGGAACAGAGCCACGGCCGCAGCCTCATCCGCTGTGCCCATCCGCTGAAGTGGCACTTCATCGACAACAGCCGCTTCAAACTGCTTTCGGGTATCTTCGGGGAGGAACCGGCGGAAGTTGGTGTCGATCGGCCCAGGTACGAGGCTGTTGACCCTAATCCGGCGCGACGCAAGCTGCCTTGCCCAGCTCCGAACCATGGCAACAATCGCACCTTTGGTAGCTCAGTAAAGACTGGTCAAATCCGCACCCTCATATGTGGAACTCGATGAGGTCACGACGATCGACGCACCCGGATTCAGCAAAGGCGAGAGCGCAGCCAATTGTAGCATCGGTCCGCGAACGTTCACTGCCATCATTCGATCGAAGCCGTCAGCCGTGGTCTGTTCCAGGGGGCCAATCCTTGCGAAGCCGGCGTTGAGCCAAAGCCCGTCCAGGCCACCTCCCATGCCGCGGACGGCCTCCACCAATGCAGCGACAGCGGCCGGGTCGCCAGAATCATTGCGAAGGACGATTGAGCCGTCGGGAAGTTCTCGTCGCACCGCATCCAAATGCGCTGGCGTCTGCCCCGTCACCGCGACCGTGCCACCCTCGGCCACCACGCGCCTCGCACCCGCTCGCCCCATGCCGCTTGAGCCGCCGGTGATGAGGACGCGCTTTCCCGAAAACCTCGCTGCTGAATTGGAGCCCTGAGCCGCTGCAGACTGCAGCGCCCCGCTTGCACTCAGCGCCAGACCGAGACCAGCGCTCTGGATCAAAGTGCGTCGTCCGATGGAAATGGAGTCTGGCATCTCTCTCTCCTGAGATTGAACGAGGATGGCTGTAGCAGGGCAGTCCTGCGGAGGTGGTGGGCGATGTCAGAGGGATGAAGCCGCCGTTCTGAACGCATCAACACCGGTAAGTTCGGCCGAAAGCCTCCAGAGGCGCGCTGCCTGCTCGGGATCGACTGCGTAGTCGCGCACGCCGACCATCGAGCCGTCGTCGCTCTCGGCAAGTCCGGCCACATCGCAATCCTCGCAATAGAGGCCGCCGAGGCCGTCGAGCTGCGGCGAGGTCGCCGCCCAGACCGCCGTCGCCGCGCCTTGCTCCGGCGTCTTGAAGGTTGGATCGGCTGGCGCGCCGCTCTCGTCGAGCCAGCCGGCGCCGATCATTTCGCCCTGCGTCAGATGCCGCTGGAGCGGCGTGAAGATTTTGCCGGGATGCAACGAGAAGGCCCGGACCCCCGCGCTGCGGCCCAATCGATCCAGATGGACGGCGAAAAGAGCATTCGCCGTCTTCGCTTGGCCATAGGCGAGCCATTTGTCATAGCCATGCTCGAACTGAACGTCGTCCCAGCGGATCGCCGAAAGATGGTGGCCTGCGGAGGAGACCGACACCACTCGCGCGCCGCCTGTCAGGGCCGGCCAGAGCAGATTGGCCAGCGCGAAGTGCCCGAGATGATTGGTCGCGAACTGCGCCTCCCAGCCCGGTCCGACGCGGGTTTCGGGACAGGCCATGATGCCCGCGTTGTTGATGAGGATGTCGATGTGCCGGCTTGAGGCGAGGATGCGTTCGGCGAGGGCGCGGACGCTATCGAGATCCGACAGGTCCAGCGCCTCGACGCTCACGCCGACGACGCCGCCCGTCGCAGCGTGTGCGGCTTTGGGATTTCGCGAGGCGACGATCACTTCAACTCCCGCTACTGCAAGCGCCTTCGTCGTCTCGAGACCGAGACCCGAATGTCCGCCGGTGACGATGGCGCGTTTGCCGGCGAGGTCGAGGCCGTCGAGAACCTGTGCCGCGGTGGTTCGGGCTCCGAAACCGGAGCCAAGGGGTTTTTGCTGGTCGCTCATGGTCATCCCGAAAATATGGGCGAGCATCGCCCGAATTTATTCCAGGGAAGATGAGCGATGGCGCCCGAACGATCCATACTGTATAATACGTTTATCTCCCCCAATCGTCCGGGTTTGCCGCTATGGACCCGTTATCCGATGTCCTTTCGCTGTTGAGGCCGAGAAGCGCGATCAGCGCCGGTCTCGATGCGGGTGGCGATTGGGCGATCCAGTTTCCTCCGCACGAAGGCATCAAGTTCAATGCCGTGATGCGCGGCGCCTGTTGGGTTCAGGTCGAGGGGGAGAGCGAGCCGCAACGAATCGAAGCCGGTGACTGTTTCCTGCTGACGCGCGGGCGGCCCTTCGTCTTCGCCACGGACCTCTCGCTTCCGGCGATCGAGTCGCCCACGATCTATGATCAGGCAGTAGATGGGATCGCTACCTGCAATGGTGGCGGCGATTTCTTCCTCATCGGCGGGCGCTTCTCCTTCGATGGAGACCATGCCGGCATGTTGTTCGACACGTTGCCAGCCGTGGTTCATGTACATGACGCCTCGAACCAGGCGGCTGTGCTGCGCTGGGCGCTGGAGCAGCTCGCATCGGAACTGAAGGAGCAATCGCCTGGGGGTGCGCTGATGGCGGAGCACCTGGCTCAAATCATGCTGCTGCAGGTCTTGAGGCTCTGGCTCGCAGCCGGGACACAGAAACCATCCGGGTGGCTCGGGGCGCTTTCGGACCCGCGTTTGGCGAAAACCATAGGGGCGATGCACGCCGAGCCAAGTCGCCACTGGACGCTTGCCGAACTTGCCAGCCTTGCCGGTATGTCCCGAACCACCTTCGCGGAGCGTTTCCGCAAAGCGGTGGGCCAACCGCCGGTCGACTATCTCATCCATTGGCGAATGCGGCTTGCCGCCGACCGGCTGCGCCGCACGAGCGACAGCGCCGCCAACATTGCCTTTTCCGTCGGCTACGACTCCGAAGCTGCTTTCAACACCGCCTTTCGCCGGGCGATGGGGCGCTCGCCCGGCCGCTATAGGCGGAACTCTTAGGCGTGCTCTGAAAGTTGCGAGACGACAGAACCTCGACATTCCGCACCACGTTCGTTTTGGCTGCATCGGATAGTTTGCCGATGCCGCTGAGAACGAAGACACCGGGTCGAAGATCGCAGCTACGGCCCGAGACCCTCCGACTACCGAACTGCCATGACAACCGATTCGCCCTGCGCAACGCCTATGATCTCGCGGCTGAGTTGGCGGTCGTTGACCAACGAGGCGTGACCGTGCTCGAACGGATCGCCGACGCGTTTGGGGTCGAGCCTGCGGAGTCAATAACGCGGTCAAGCCGGCGAAGCTGAGCGGCAGACCTGCCCGGCGAGGTCGAGGAAGCTGCGGAGAGCGGGGCTGCGGTTGCGGCGACGTAACGCGGATTCGGTGCCAGCTTGCGGGCGATGAACTCGCCAGAAAACTGGTTGCCGATCCGAACCGAGACATCGAGTCGCCGATCGACCAAGTCAGCGTAGCGATCATCGAAGTTGAGCTGCAGCGAAACCTGTGGATGCCGGGCGAGATAGCCCGGCAACAGCGGTGCGATTCGCAGTTGACCGTAAAGGTTGGGCAGCCCCACCCGCAGGACCCCTCTTGGCTCCATCGCAAATGCAGACGCTGCGGCATCGGCGGCATCCGCTTCCCGTTCGCGTCATCGTCACTCGAACCCGACGGAGGCTAGCCGATGGGCAAGCTAAAGCTTGGACCGCTCGAAGACGACAGGCCGGTGAAGTTTCCGGCACCCGTCGGCGCGAGCGGGAGTGGCGGGCCGCCGATGTCCAGTTCAGCGTTCGTCGAATCCAGGACCGCCTCGATAGCGGCAAACAGCTTGTGTGCTTCGACTGGTTTGTTGACAAAGGCCTGCATTCCCGCGGCTCGGCATTGGTCGACGTGGTCGGCGGACGAAGACGCCGTCAGCGCGATAACGGGCGTGTTTCGATTCATCCCGTTCGAACCTCGCAGCCGCCGCACCGCTTCCAGGCCGCCCATTACCGGCATGTTCATATCCATCAGCACGACATCGAATTCGCTGATCGCCAAGAGTTCCAAGGCGGCCTGACCGTCTTGAGCGGTGACGACCTGGCTGCAGAAGGGCTGCAACATCAGGCCAAACGCTCGACGATTGATCTCATGATCGTCGACGATCAAGACCCTGAGATCCACGCTGGGCGTCACCGGTTGCTCGTAACCCTCCGGTTTGAAGCTCCCGTCGAGCCTTGCGAGCGGCAGCTTCAATGTGAAGGTAGTGCCTCCGCCAGCGTCGCTGACCACCGCCAAGTCCCCACCCATTAACTCCGCCAACTGCCGACTGATGCTCAGTCCAAGCCCGGTGCCGCCGTGAGTACGGGCCGTGCTCGCGTCCAGTTGCTCGAACGCGACAAAGAGGCGTTCGAGCTGATCGGGGGTCATTCCAGGTCCTGTATCAGTCACCTCGACCTGCAGGAGTTCCCCGTGCGCGTCCACGGGCGTTGTGACCCGCACCACAACCCCGCCATCGTCGGTGAACTTGATTGCATTCGAAAGCAGGTTGTTGAAGATCTGTCGAAGTCGGGTGCGGTCACCCCGAGCCCAGCCAAGTATGGCTCCGGCCTCCAGCCGGAGTGAAATGCCCTTCTTGTGCGCCTCGGCGGACCAGAATTGCACGGTGTCTCCCACCAGTGCTTGAAGATCGTAGGGGACATCTTCTGTCGTCAGGCGGCCCGCTTCGATCTTGGACATGTCCAGCAGGTCGTTGAGCAGGCTTTGCATCATGCGGGCGGAGTCAAGGATGAGGCCCGCGCCGGAACGATCGCAAGCGTCGCGAGATCGATCCTCGACTGCGGCTGCGCCCGCCAGAATGGCGCTAAGCGGCGTGCGGAGTTCATGGCTAACCATCGCGACGAATGCTGACTTCGCGGCGGTGGCGGCCTGCGCCTGCGCCTTGGCCTCGCGCTCGGCCGCCAGAACCTTCTGATAGAGTTGCCAAGCCAACACTGCAGCTGTGACGTTTAACCCCGCCGTGACGGCCAAAGCGACCGCCTGGCCGAGCGACGCGCCGAGGGGCATGGCGAGAAGGGCGAGAATGACAAAGTAGCCGATCTGCGGCAGGAGGGCGGCGGTGAACACCGGGCGGCAACCCACGCTGGTCAAGACAGCGTTCAAAATCGCGCCCGACACCCACAGCGCGCCGCAGGCTACCCCCCAAGGTCCGCCGAAGACGGCCACGACAACGCCAAACGAACCGAAGATCACTCCATTTGCAGCCACAATTACCAGGGCGGCGCTCCGCCAGCGAGCATCTTCCATCCGACGCTCAATCAGCACGCGGGGAAAAATCCCGACTTCAAGCGCCTGCAACAGGAAGTAGCCGAGCACCCACGCCGCCGGGGCCACGAACGACCCGGTGAACACTGTATAGATCGGGGCGACGATCACCGGTAGAAGCAGACGCATGACGATCTGTCGCCGCCGGGTCGAAATGACAGCGGCGAACTGTTGATCAGACTCCCGTAAAGCCGTGCGCATCGTTCAGTCGCCTCTAAAGGGTCCGTCGCACACGATCTTGCATTCGCATGATCCATATTTGGTTAACACTCGCCGAGCTTTGCGGGCTTTGCCAACCAAAGTCGCAAATCTCCTCACGTGGGGCTTATGGCTGGGGCGATCCCAAAAACCGGCGCCTGGGACTTGGCCTGGCAACGCTGGCGCGACGCAGCTGGGGCCACCTGGTATCACCGAAGGCCGCGGTCGCGAGGGCTCGGTCACTCGCCCCTGCTTCTCCCGTCCCATTGTGATGCGTCGAGGTCTCGGTTGACGCTGCGAAGGTGCGTACGCAAGCGCGTGAGGTTGCCTGTGAGCGATATCATTTCCTCGTTGGTGAGGACCCCCAGGGTACGATCTCTGAGTTGCGATGCCGTCTCCGTGAGCGCCGGAATGATTTCCCATGCGCTCGCGGTCAGATGAACTCGCCAAATACGCCGGTCGCGCGCGTCGGCTCGGCGCTCAACATGCCTGCTTTTTGCCAGCCGATCGATCATCTGGCCAAGCGCCACACGGCTCACCTCCAGCCGCCGGGCCAGTTCGATCTGGGTCAGCCCGTCCTCTCTAGCGAGGTTGGCGAGCACCCGCCAACTCGCCCCGGTAAGCCCAAGGTCACGCATCCGTACGTCGAGCGCTGCGCGCAGCAAGCGCGTCACCTCTGCCAGGAGGTAGCCAGCTTCGAACAGCGCCACGGCATTGGGAGCCGTCTGGGACCCGCTCAGCAGCGCGTCCCGATCCAGCAGTAGACGAGTGTTTGATGTGGCCATGACCTTTTGTTATATACTTTACAATTAACGTCAGTGCAAAGAGGTGGAGAGCATGGAAGAGCCGCGCAGGCGAATCTTCGAAGGCGCAGGCGGCGTCCGTCTGGTCGCGGACGTATATGGCGAACCACGGCGGGGCACAGTCCTTCTCGCCCACGGCGGAGGTCAGACCCGACACTCATGGACATCGACGGCGAGCGCCTTGGCCAAGCGGGGTTGGCAGGCCACATCTCTCGACCTGCGGGGCCACGGAGACAGTGACTGGTCGTCTGTCGGCGACTACCGGATGCAATGCTTCGCCGAAGACATCCTCGCGGTCGGCCGGATTCTCGGCGGGCGACCCGCGCTGATCGGCGCCTCGCTCGGCGGACTGGCGGGCCTCTTTGCCGAAGCCGAGATCGCGCCCGGTACCTTCAGTTCGATCACCTTGGTCGATATCGTGCCGAATATGGATCCGTCAGGCGTCGCGAAGATCATGGGTTTCATGGGCGCTCACCTGGAGGAGGGGTTTGGCACGCTGGAGGAGGCGGCGGACGCCATCGCCGCCTATCTTCCCCACCGTCCGAAGCGGACGGACAGGTCCGGTCTCGGCAAGAATCTACGGCGCGATGCGAACGGCAGATACCGTTGGCATTGGGACCCCCGCTTTGTCACCGGCATACACAGTGGTCGAACCGCCGGCGATGCGGATCTGTTTGCGGCGGCGGCGTCGAAGCTGTCGCTACCGGTGCATCTCATTCGCGGCCGGCTCAGCGAACTGGTGTCGCGTGAAGCGGCCGAGGCCTTTGTCACCCAGTTGCCGAACGGCGCGTTCACCGATGTCGCAGGCGCTTCGCACATGGTGGCGGGCGACCGAAACGACGCCTTTCTTGATGCCGTGCTCGAGTTTTTTGAGCGTCCGGCCAACGAGGATGGGGACCTTTCGCCCGGTGGATCGCTGGAGATGTGACGGCGCTGAGGCCGGTTGTTTCAGGTCGAGTCCGGCGCAGCGGCGTCGCGCCTCGCGTCTGTTGGGGGCTATTTCACAAAGGCCCTGGCCGAGCGCCGCGCCCCCGGGGATGACCTGTTCAGCGACATGGCGCGGCTGCAGGCCGAAGGCCTGCAGTTGAACGACGAGGAATTGCGCATCAGTCTTTCGGCCCTGCTTGTCGGCGGCAATCTCACCACGACCGACCTGATCAGCAATGGCGTGCAGCTGCTGCTGACCCACCCTGCGGAACTGGCCAAACTGCTGGCGGATCGTCGCGCCGAACCCGGCTCTCCAGGTCCACATACGAAAACAACGCTCCCGAACGCTGATCCCAACCCCGTATCGCCCGCTCCCGATGGACATCCCCGCCCAACGGTTGAATCATGCGTCGCACACCCAAGCGAGCGAGTTCTTCCTCAGCCTGCTAGTGTTGCCTTACAGGCAACCGAAGCACCAAGCCATCCAAGCTGATCAGAGCGGCTGCCGCCGGGCTGCCAATCAACAAGCTCGTGCTGTTCGGCGCGCCGATCATTACAGATGACAGCAGACCACCGCTGGCTATCGATATCGCGGCGCGGGTCAAGGCGCTCGTCGATGCTGGCCGTCGCGGCGAGGCGGTGGAGCTTTTCCAGAGCGAAGCGGTCGGCATCCCGCGGCCGGTCGTCGAACAGATGCGCAACACACCTTTCCGGCCGGCGCTCGAAGCCATGGCACACGCTCTACTACGATCTCAGCGTCATGACGGCCGAGCCCGATCCGCGCTCGCTACTTGCTTCGATCACGACGTCGGCGCTCGTGATCGCAGGCGGCGACGGTCCGCCCTGGATTCGTCATGGCGCCGGGGCGATCGCCAAAGCGCTGCCCAACGGTTCGCATCTTTTAGTCCCAGGCCTCACGCAAGACATCAAGGCGGAACTCCTAGCGCCGCCGATGAGTCGGTTCCTATCAACCTAACCAGGACTGTGCGACGGGACCGCATGGCAAACACGGTTTGCCAACGACGCCTGGAACAACATCGGCTGCGGTAAGAGCTTGCGCTTTCGACTTGGCAGTCGAAAGGCGAAAGGCACCATCGCCTGTTCATCACCGCTTCATGGCAAATCGTAGCGCAGCGGCGGGTTCCGCCCCGTTGCAGGCGGTGCTGGCGTAGAACAACGCTCCATTTCATAGTGCTCCAGCGGAAACGTAGTTATCAGTTTCGTCTACGCTGGGGCTCCAGGTACTTTTCGTTGTCCGCATTGGAATGAAGCTCAACCCCTCCGGGGTTCGGGAGCGTTGCCCGCAGAGTTCGGATCCTTCGGTCCATGATTGGGTAACAGAGATCGCTTATACAGTGCTATTAGCACTTGTAGGAATCTCATGGGCCGCGTCTTCGACTGTCTGGTTCAGGACCACGATGTCCGGATCATCGCGCTGGCCGCCCTGATCTGCGCAGCTGGTTGCTCGGCATTCGTCGCGCTGGCGACGCAGCAGACAATGCACGTCTCCCGCACCAGACGGATCCTTCGCAACCTCATTGATGCGCTGGTCCTCGCGCATACTGTCTGGACGACGCACTTCGTTGCGATGATCGGCCATCGGCCGGAAGTCGCCAGCGCCTACCAGATCGAACAGACGATAGCGTCCTATATCGTAGTCTTCATCTCGTCCTACATCGCCGTGCTGCTGCTCGAACGGGCCAGCATCAAGTATCGCGTCGCCGCTGGGATCGTCTTCAGCCTTGGCCTTGCCAGCATGCATTATGTCGGCATGGCGGGGGTGACCTTGCCGCTGCTTGTCGCGTGGGATTCCGGCATGGTCGCGGTGTCCCTTCTGCTGGGCGTGACGGCGGGGCTTCCTGCATTTGTCCTGATGAGGAGGCAGGGCCCGCTCGCCCAGAAGGCGGCGGCGATCCTCCTGCTTGTCGTGTCCATCGCCGGCCTGCACTTCACAGGCATGGCGTCGCTGACGCTGGTCGCAAATCCGCTTGCCCGGGATGTGGTCGCGAGCAGCAAGGAATTGATGGTGCTGTGCCTGCTCGGCACGACGCTGATCGTCATGACGGGAGGCCTGACCGTCTACATGAAGCGCGGCCCCCAGGACATCTGGAGGCGCAACGTCCTGGTTGTTATCCTGTTGTGCATCTGCGGCACCACCGCCTTTGTGCGACAATCGCAGACCCGCGAGCAGCTTGATGTCTACCACACGTTTTCAGACCTGATCCTGGATACCCAGGCTGTACGCGCCGAGCTGGATCAGAGGTTCTTTGCGCTCGTGAATTCGAGCGGGCCCGATACCCAACCGGGCGCCCGTGCACTCAAGGCGCAATTGTCGCGTAACGCAGACGACATGCGCGCGATCGCGCTGGGTCCGACAATGGCGCCGCATATCCGCGATCGCTACCTCGCCGATACGGCTGGCAGCAACGACCGCATGACGCTCGACCAGGACCTTCGTCACTACGTCGCGCTCTACGACTCGCAGCTTGAAGGAGCCGGACGCGCCGGCGACGGCGCGGCGTTGCGATCAACCGGCCTCAATGCCCGATTCGATCGCTTTGGCGATGAGATCGGGCGACTGATCGTCGATGCGAACCACCGGTTCGAAACCGAACAGATGCTTGTCCTTGTCGGCTTCCTGCTGATCTCCGCTTATCAAGGGTTTGCAATCGCATGGCCTGGCCATCGATCCATCAGGAAAACGATCAGCGAACTTGAGCTCCAGAAGCGCTATGCTGAAAAGCTGGCGTTGATTGCGGAGCGGACGGCCGACGCCGTGTTCACAACCACTCCCACCGGAACGATCACCTGGGCCAACGATGCATTCGCGGGAATGATGGGACGCGAAGGCGAGGAGTTCGCGGGAAGGAGCATCGTCGCGTTTGGAGACGATGAGCATGCGGGCCCTGCTGCCTACGCTGAGGCGCTGGCCGGGCTCAGGGATGGCCAATCCATAGCGCTTGAAATGAGCCTCACCCGAGGCGACGGTCAGGAAGTCTGGCTGAGCCTGGCGATCACGCCCGTCGTCGACGACACGGGGCTGACAGGGCAGGTGATCCATACGGCGCGTGACATCACGATCAAGAAGCGCCTGCAGAGCGAACTGAAACAGCACCGCGATCATCTTGCTGCGCTCGTCGATGAACGGACGCGCGTCATCCAGACTCAGGCTCTCGAACTGGAAACGGCGCTTGCGGCCGAACGCGAGGTGAACGCCCTGCAGACCCAGTTTGTGGCGATGGCGTCGCATGAGTTCAGGACCCCGCTCGCCATTATCGACGGCATCGCCCATCGCGTCGAACGGCGCGCTCACATTCTGTCGGCGGCCGAACTTCGCGATCGGATCGTAGGCATACGCGCGGCGGTCAAGCGCATGACCATGCTGATCGAGCGCATGCTGGACGCCTCGCGCTTGTCCTCGGGCCGCATGCAGCTGATGCCGGACAACTTCGATCCGCGCAAACTCATCCTGGAAGTCTGCGCCCGCCAGCAGGAAGTGGCGCCGGGGCATGCGATCAACACCGATCTCGCGGGCTTTCCCGAAGAGCTGTTTGGAGACGTCCGCCTGCTGGACAACGTGTTCTCGAACCTCCTGTCCAACGCCGTCAAGTATTCACCGCACAATCCACAGGTTCACGTGCGTGGTTGGGTGGAGGGCGGCATGGCGCACCTCAGCGTGCGCGATCATGGCGTCGGGATTCCATTGGCGGAGCAATCCAGGCTGTTCGAGAAGTTCTTCCGCGCATCGACTGCCGCGGGCATCTCCGGCACCGGCATCGGGCTAAACCTGGTGAAGAACATCGTGGATATGCATTTCGGCGAGGTGTCGCTGACCTCGGCGGAGGGTGAGGGGACCGAGATCGTGGTGTCCCTGCCTGTTGATTCACCGCTGCGAACGGCTCCGGCGGCGCACGATGCGCCGCATGACGGATCAATGATCGAGACCGGGGGTTCAGCACCCCTTGCCGTGCTGGCGAATTGAGGAGACGCGAAATGGCCAAGGCTAGAATCGTTGTTGTCGAGGACGAGCGGGACCTGCGGGATCTGGTCGTCGAAGAGCTTCAGGATCTGGGATACGAGATCGCGGTCGCCGCAAACGGAATGGAGGGCCTCGAAGTCATCAGCTCGTTTCGTCCGAACCTGATCCTGTCCGACATCACCATGCCGGTGATGGACGGGCACATGATGCTGAAGGCGCTGCGGGACCGTTACCCCGGGATGCGATCGGCGCCGGTCGTCTTCCTCAGCGCTCTGGCGGACCGCAGCCATATCATCGAAGGCAAGCGCCTGGGCGTAGACGACTATGTGACCAAGCCCATCGACTTCGAACTTCTCGCCGTCACGATCGAGACGCGCCTGCGAGAGGTCCAGCGCATCACGGTGCAGAATGAGGAGCAGATGCTCAAGCTGTACACCTCCCTGATGCAGCTTCCGAAAGAGCGTCGCCAGGCCGACCCCGCGCTTCTCGTTTGCGACCAGTGGTCCGACGTCTCCGCCATTCGCGACTGCCTTGAGGGCATTCCGCTTCCCGTTGTGACGCTCAATCGCGGCTCGCAGCTGGACGCCTATCTCAAGGACAAGTCTTATTCGCTCATCGTCATGACGCCGCAGTCGGACGATCATTCCGCCAAGCTGGCCGTAATGAATAGCAAGCTGTTCAAGGACTTTGCCGCGCCCAAATTCCTGTTCTTCGAGGAGCGCGGCCTGCCGCCGGATGCGGACCTTCGGGCCTGCTTCACAAAGGTTGAACCCATCAAGACGGCGCGGCAGGTCCTGTCCGGTGCGAAGCTCGTTCCCGCCTGACGCATCAGCGGCCTTCTGCAGGTGAAACAACGTCGCAAGGTCGGTTCCTGGAGTGACGCCGGTCACTGACCGGTCTATTTCCCATCGCATGAAGATCGTGATCGCAGGCGGAGGCATAGGCGGGCTCAGCGCGGCCATCGCGCTCAGCAAGGTCGGTTATGAGGTTGAGGTTGTGGAGCGGGCCGCCGCCCTCACCGAGGTTGGCGCCGGCATACAGCTCTCGCCCAACGCCGTGATGGGCCTCACGGCGCTTGGCCTGATCGATCCGATCCTCGCGGTGTCCTCGCGACCCGAGACGCTCGAGATGCGGATCGGGCGGACGGGGGAGAAGGTGTTCTCCATCCCCATCGCGCGGGAATCGAAGCAGCGCTATGGCGCACCTTACTTGCACATCCATCGCGCGGACCTGATCGAAATCCTGAAACGCGCGGCTGAATTCGCCGGTGTGAAGGTGCGGCTTGGCGCGCGCGTGTCGGCCTATGTGCTGGACGGGGCGAGCGTGCGCGTCGGGCTCGACACCGGAAACATCCTGCCGTGCGATCTGCTGGTTGGCGCCGATGGGGTGCGCTCCACCGTGCGCCAGCAGATGATCGGCCCGGAAGATCCACGCTACACCGGCGCGGTCGCCTGGCGCATTACAGTTCCCGCCGATGTGGCGCCGGACCTGCCGCAGGCAGCCATCGTGTGGGCGGGACCGGGGCGGCATGCCGTGACCTATCGCATCCGACGTGGCGAGCTGATCAATTTCGTCGGCGTGGTCGAGACCGAACGCTGGCGGGGCGAGAGCTGGGACCAGCCGGGTGATCCGGCCGATCTTGCGCATGACTTTGGCGACTGGGCGCCGCCCATCCCGGATCTCATTGCCTCTGCGGGGACGTGTTTCGTGTGGGCATTGTTCGACCGAGACCCTCTGCCGCGCTGGTGCGATGGCGGGCGCGTCACACTGCTGGGGGACGCCTGCCATCCCATGCCGCCCTTCCAGGCGCAGGGTGCGGCCATGGCGATCGAAGACGCGGTGATCCTCGCCAAATGCCTCGGCCAGCACGGCGTCTCGGAGGCGTCTCTTGCGCGCTACGAGGGACTGCGGCGGCCGCGCACGGCGCGCGTGCAGGCGAGTGCGCGAAACAATATGGGCGTGTTCCACCGCTCGAATCCGCTGACGCAGGCGGCGACCTATGGGCCTATGAAATTGGCCGACCGGTTGTTCCCAGCCTTTGTGCGCACGCGGCAGGACTGGATCTATGCCTACGACGTTCGCAAGATCGCGGTCTAGGGAAGCTTCGGCGTATCGGCGGGAAGGGCGGCGCCTCTTGCTTCGCACGTAGCCAGCGAAAGGCGCGGCTTGTTGGCGGTGTAGTCAGCCAAGGCCAGATCACCGTGCGCGTTGGCGTAAGCGACCCAGTCGATATCCTTGGCGAGGCCTTGGGCCCGGAGCTTCTCTACGCCAGCGCCGGCCAGCATGCGGCTGTGTTCGATATTGACGCCCGCCTTGGTCACCCCCTCCTTTTCGAGGAGGACGGGGAAGTGCGCTTCCAGGAGGCCGGCGCAGTAGAGATCGTCCTTCGCCGCCTGACTGCCGAGGGCTGCGTAGTTGACGGTCACTTCGGGCTCGACGGGCGTGGTGGTCGCAGCCGGCAGATCGAGGTCCGTCAGCGGCGGAATGTTGGGTATGGTGACGTCCGGCAGCGGAAGCTCAAACGCCGATTGCGGGACCGTGACGGGAGGAAGGCTCGCCAGCACGCGATCCATTTTCTCCTTCTCGCTCGGCGTAGTCAGTCGCAGTACGAGGATGCTGCCGAACACGACGATGGCGCCGAGGCCGATGATCTGGCGCGGCTTCAGTTTCACCGAGCGACTCCTACTGCGGCACCGGCACAGCATGCGCGCGGGCCATGCAGTCGTCGATTGATATGCGCGGCGTATTGGCGCGCACATCCTTGGCGACCTGGGCGGTGTAGGCTTCGGCGATGGCGCGTGCGTGCGTAGCGTGCGCGGCCTTCTCGGTCATCAGCCGGTTGATACCGGATTCGCCGATGACGAAGCCCATCATCTGCGCCTTGCGCAGCAGCGCCTCGTCGACCGGTGCGAGCGCGTCCGACACGTCAGGGTTCTCGTTGTAGATCATCGCGGAGCAATAGAGATCGTCGCGCGCTTCCTGCGAACCGATCGCGAGCAGGTCTGGCGGCAGGGGCGGAGCGCCGGGCGGCAGCTGGGAGACCGGCGGGGCGGGCGCTTCAGCGGGCGCTTCGACCTTCAGCGGCGCCTCAGGCGTAGCGGCCGACGGTTCCACCTGCGAACAGCCGCTGCAGGCGCCGAGCGCCAGGAACGCCGCCAGCATCAGCGTCGGATTCCGCTGCCAAGTTGCGATACCGCCAGTCATGCCGCCTCCCGGAAATGCCCCCCCACCTGATAGCCCAGCGGTCAGGCTAGGCAACTGCTCCATGCTGGCGCCTGACACACGTCCGCGCGAGGCCTATAGGCCAAGCGCATGGACGTCTGGGTGTGGCTCAACTTCACATTGCTGTTCCTGGCTGGCGGGCTGACGCCCGGCCCGGCCGTTATGCTCGTGACCACGGCGTCGATCCGCTATGGCTTCTGGCCGTCGGTTTCACCGGCGCTGGGCATCTGCTTTGCGAACCTGATCTGGATCACGCTTGCCGCGTCCGGCATCGCCGTTGTCGCGCGCGCATTTCCTGAAGCATTTCTGGTGCTGAAGATTATCGGCATAGCCTTCATCGCGTGGCTGGCGTGGCGAACTGCGTTCGGCGCGCCGGTGGACCTGTTGCGGCGTGAACCTCCGCCGCGCTCGCGCCTGTTCATGCATGGCGTCGGCCTGCAACTCGCGAACCCGAATGCGCTGGTCTATTTCGGCGGCCTGCTGCCCGCCTATTTCAACGTCGAACGCGACCTCATTCCCCAGGTGATCATAAGCATGATCACTGTGACTGTGTGCGAGATGTTCGGGCTGATGGTGTATGCAAGCGGCGCAGATGCGCTGGCGCGCCGCTTCAGGTCGCAGGCGTTTGCGATGTGGTTCTTCAGGATCGCCGCGCTCGCCATGCTCGTGTCGGCGGGCTTTGCGGTCTACCTCACCTGGTCAACGACCGGGCGCTGACAGAGGAGAGATCAGTCGCCCATCTGTCCGGTGCGGATCGGCAGCTCCAGCGGAGCAACGTCGGGCGGCGTTTCACCACGCACCTTGGGATCGAGGCGGCAGCGATCACGCTCCACCGGATCGTTCTCGAAATGAGCGAGGCACACCTGTTCCTGCGACAGTTCCGTCTCGGGCAGGCCAGTGTTGGCGCAGCCGGCGGCAAGGGCGGCAAAGGCGGTCAGCAGGAGGGCGGTTTTCATCATGACGGCTCCTTTACGCGCAACTCGTTCGGCAGGCTAGTGTTCCGACCCAGCGAGGGGTCGGTCAATCAGTACGGCCAGCAGCAGGGCGGGGCCGCCGATGGCTTCCCAGCCGTGGCTGGTGCCGCGCTGGATCACGATCTGGCCCGGCTTCACGCGTGTGCGCGAGGTGTCGAGGATCAGATCGACCTCGCCCTGCAACAGGCAGATGACGTCGATCGATTCCGTGCGGTGCATCGCCGGATGTTTTGATTGGTCCGTCAGGTGATCCTCGGCGTCGAAGGCGGCAAAGCGCTCGCGGGCCGCCGCGTTCAGCGCTTCGACGGGCACGCCGGGCGGGCGCGGCGGAATCACGAACCAGCGCACCTTCACATTTCCCGATGCGGGCGAGAGAACGCAGCGCTCAGGGCCGAGGTCGGCGTGCGCCTTCGGATCAAGCGGACCGGAAGCAGCATCGTGCCAGATGTCGAACAGGCCGCCGACATTGGGATCGCCACTCGCGGCGGACGGCGGCCCATCGATGATCACAAGAGACTGCCCATCGGCGTCGTCGCCGGTGACGATGCGGCGCATGATGTTTTCGAAGTCGGCCATGTCGATCCCGGAACAGACGTGGATAGTCTACACATGCATCGCGGGAATGCAGAAGCGAATGTTGGGTCGCGTCACTGCGAGCGCTGTTCGGCCCGGCGTTCGCTCGCGTTGCGCTCTGCTTTCGCGATACATGCCTGCCGATCTTCGGCCGAAATCACGTCATCGCATTCGCGGCGCGCTATGTTGTCATAAGTGGCCTGCCAGTTGATGCAGCCGGCAAGGCAGAGCAGGGCGGTCGACATTGCCGCCAGCCTGATCATTTCGTCGCGCCGCCGAAATCAGCTTTCTGGCCCTTGAACAGCGGAGGATACGTATCCTTGTCCTCTTCGCCGGCGATCTTCTCGTTGCGCTCCTTGTCGCGCTTCCAGATTTCGTATGCCGTGTCGGGAATGCGATCGACCTTGTACGGGTTGATCGTGTCAACCTTGGAGGCCTGGGGCGGGACGTGCGGATCGTAGCGCGAGCCGGGATCGAGGATGCAGCCGGCAAGGCTTGCTGCGGCGGCAAGAACGAAGATGTGGCGCATGGCGACCCCCAATCAACCGACGCCTAAGTCTCTCACATGCGACGGGATTTTTCCAGCTTCTGGATTTCCTTGTGGCGGGGGCAACGGACCTCGTGGTCATTCACCATGCCCATGGCCTGCATCACGGCATAGACGATCACCGGCCCGCAGAACTTGAAGCCGCGCTTCTTCATGTCCTTGGCGATGACCTCGGAAAGCTCGGTCTTCGCCTGTACATTGCGCCAGTGGTCGAGCTTGTTCACGATCGGCTTGCCGTCGACGAAGCCCCAGACATAGTCCGAGAAGTCTTCGTCCCGCTCGGCCATGTCGAGATAGACCTGCGCGTTCCTGATGGTCGCTGCGATCTTGATGGGCGAGCGGATGATGCCCGGGTTCTTCATGGCGCGGTCGATACGTTTCTGGTTCCAGCGGGCGATCTTCTCCGGCTCGAAGCCGTCGAACTCCTCGCGCATGGTCTCGCGCTTGCGCAGGATGGTGATCCAGGAAAGGCCGGCCTGGTGGCCGTCGAGCTGGAATTTCTCCCACAGCGCGCGGCTGTCGCGCTCGGGCACGCCCCATTCCTCGTCGTGATAGCGGCGATAGAGATCGTCGTGCGCGGGCGCCCAGCCGCAGGGTATGTCGTCCAACTTCTTCATTACGCCTTCGCTTCGTTCATCGCGGCCAGTTCGCCAGCCAGCCACGGCGGATCTTCAAACATGATGGCCGCGCCGCCCGCCGTTATCGTCTCGCCCTTGGCGCGGGCTTCCGTCAGGCGGTCGATGCGCACACGCGCGAGGGCGGTGCCGCCGGAAATAGACGTCAGCATTCCGATCTCGAAATCATCGACGACGACGGGGGCGGGGGCCTGAACGTCACCGACAACATGCGCCTTGAGCGTCCGCCTGCGCGCCGTTCCCCTGCGCTTCATGCGCGAGACGACTTCCTGGCCGACGAAACAGCCCTTCCTGAAGTCGACCCCATGAACGATGTCCATGTTGATGTCGGCGGGGAAGACTTCTTCCGGCCCGAAGTCGAAGCCTTGCTCGGGTAGGCCAGCGGCGATGCGGGCGGTGTGATAGGCGCCTAGGTCTCCTGCCGGTCCGCGCGGACCGATCAGGCGTGCGGGCGCGAGGGGAGAGCGCGGATCGGGCGCACCCTCGAATGCGGTGACACCGAGATCATCGCGCAGGCCTATGGAAACCGCCGCGCGCAGCTTCATCATGGTCAGCCGCCGCACGACAGCGGGCGCAGCAATCTCCGCGCAGTCGATCAGAATTGCATCGTCCGCACGCGTCAGCAGCATGTCGGCGATCACCTTTCCCTGCGGCGTCAGGAGTCCGCCATAGCGAAACTCGCCGGTCCGCAGGCCCAGTGTCGTGGCCGTCACGATGCCGTTCAGGAAGGTTTCAGCGTCAGCGCCGCTAACCGAGATCACCGAACGATGCGCGAGGGATACGGGATTAGTCATGGGCCTCAGTTAGGCATGATCGCGACAAACAATAAGGCGCCGCAGCGCACTGTTGTGCCTGCCGGGCCGACTAAACTCTAGTTCACCCGTGGCGCCGCAGCTTTTCAAGCATTCCCGTTTATGCGATATGGGGCCCGTCGAATTCTGAACAGGTTCGGTTGCTCTCCTTGCTCTTGAGATGGGTCATCCATCGGATTGAGCTCCGGATCTGGCCTACCGGACAAGTACAAGTTTGACGGCCCCCGGGGACGCGGCTGCAAGCGTTCTCTAATCCTTCTGCGGGTCCCCCCGGTCCCGTGGATGCCTATCGAAAGACTAGTTCTACATGGCTACCGGCACCGTTAAGTGGTTCAACGAGCAAAAAGGCTTCGGCTTCATCCAGCCTGAGCAAGGCGGCGCGGACGTGTTCGTCCACATCTCCGCCGTTCAGCGCGCGGGTCTCGCCGGCCTTCAGGAAGGCCAGCGCGTCAGCTTCGAGCTGGAAAAAGACAAGCGCTCGGGCAAGATGGCCGCCACGCAAATCCAGCCCCTGTAAGGCTGGCGCGACGGGTCGCCCAAGCGGCGGCGCCATTCGCAATCAACTCTGGAACGGGTCGGCCTCACAGCCGGCCCGTTTTTCATTTCGGAAGAGCCGTTACTCGGTGTGGGCGCTGGTCCAGTCTTCATCGACCAGCCGGCGCGCCTTGAGCTGTGCGGCGAGCGCAGTTCCCGAGCGTACGAAAATTCGGGTCATCCCTGATTTGCCGAGCCGATCGAGCGCCTGCTCGAAACTCTCGTCGCGCAGCAGATCGAACTCCGCGTCGTAGGTGGCCGCATCGCCATCGACGGCGAGCCAGGGGCGGCCCGTCGCCACCAGCTTGAAGAAGCCTGCGTTGAGACGTTCCGCTTCCGCCTGCATCACGCCGCTTGTGACGCTGGCGCCGGCAGCGCTGAGCCGCGCTGCTCCGTGTGCGCCTTTCGGATGTGGATCGGGACAGGCGACCACCACGCGCGTAACGCCAGCCGCTAGGAGCCGCTGCGAGCACGACGGGTCTCCGCTCGAGCGCTCGCTGCAGGGCTCCAGCGTGACATAGGCGGTTGCCCCGCGCGCGCGGTCGCCAGAGGCGAGCAGCGCGATCTCCTCGGCATGCGGGCGACCGCCATTTCCGGTCGCGCCTTCGCCGACGATCTCTCCGTCCGCCACGATCACGCAGCCGACGGACGGATTGGGCGCTGTCTTGCCTAGTTGCGCGTGCGCAAGCTCCAGCGCGCGCTGCATGAAGGTCAGGTCGGGAGAATCGACGCTCACACCGGGGGCAGCGGCTTGGCGCGCGCTGCATCAAGATAGCGGGCCGACTTCACTTTGAGCGAAGCATCGAGGTCGATCAGCAGCGGGTTGCCGGTCGGGATTTCCACTTCGGTGATCTCGCTGTCGGGCACCTGGAACAGGTGTTTCACGATCGCGCGCAGGCTGTTGCCGTGGGCGGCGACCACGATGTTTTCGCCGGCTTTCAGCTTCGGCGCGATCTCCGCCTCCCAGTAGGGCAGCACGCGATCGAGGGTCGTCTTGAGGCTTTCCGTGTTGGGAATGGTGAGGCCCTGGTAGCGGCGGTCTTTCGACAGGTCGAACTCGCCGCCTGCAACCATGTCCGGCGGCGGAATGTCGAAGGAGCGGCGCCAGACCTTCACCTGGTCATCGCCATGCTTGGCCGCCGTCTCTTTCTTGTTGAGGCCGGTGAGCCCGCCATAGTGACGCTCGTTCAGATGCCAGTCCTTGATCACGGGCAGCCACAGCCGGTCCATTTCCCCAAGCGCCAGATAGAGCGTGCGGATGGCCCGCTTCTGGACGGAGGTGTATGCGCGGGCGAAATCGACGCCGGTCGCCTTCAGGAGCTGTCCCGAGGCCTTGGCCTCGCCCTCGCCAACCGGGGTCAGGTCAACGTCCCACCAGCCCGTGAACCTGTCCTCGAGGTTCCATTGGCTCTGACCGTGCCGCACCAGCGCCAGTTGCGCCATTCATCGTCTCCGTCGGTTTTGTCCGTAGGTTTGCGGTGCGTTCCAAGCACGTTCGGGGCCACGGGGAAAGAGCGTCAGCGGCCGTCGGCGAAGACTTCGCCATCGAGATCGTCGAGCTTGGCCTGCAGGTGGGCCCGCACGTCCTGTACGGCCTGATTGTAGATGTCCGGGCCAAGCGTACCCAGCATGAGGTCGATGACCGCCTCGGCGCGGAACTCGCTCAACGGCTCATCGAACTCGCCGGAGAAGAGAGACCTGAGACTGCCGACAGCGCGCGCCCGGCGGACGGGATCGAGTTTGATCTCCACGATCCCGTCTCCCGATTATCGCGGCGTTGTCGCCACCAGGAAGTCGTCAGCCACCTGTGCGCCCGGGTTGTTCTCGCGGCGCTTGTAGGCCTCCAGGAGCGAGCCATAGGGCGGGGCGTACTGCCAGCCATTGGACGCCGTGTTCAGCTTGATCTCGAAATGCAGGTGCAACGTCGTCGGCGTGCCGCCGAAATCGTTCGAGACGTAGCCGATGACGTCGCCCTTCTTCACCGTCTGGTTGGTCGAGACTTTGAGCTTGGCCATGTTGAGGTGGAGGTAGCGATAGATCCGATCACCGGAATCGGCGTGCAGCGTCACCGAATAGCTGCCGACGTTGGAGATGAAACCGTCTTCCACCGCGACGACTTCATAGCGCATGCGATCAGCCGCCTTGGTCGAACGTTCGGCCTTGCAGCCGTCCGGCGTGCCGACGCGGATATCCTGGCCGAGGTGCACCCCGGTCTTTTCGCACCAGGGCGTCTTGTTGGTTGTCGAGCGCGTCTCGCAATAATTGTCGCGCCACGGAGCAGCGAAATTGCGGACGTCGCACTGGTCGCCGCCCTTCACGCCGCCGCCCCAGCGATAGACCTGGGTCTGCGCAACTGCGGGCGCGCTCTTGATCGGGAACATCATGTCGGGGACGAGCACCGCCATCTCAGTCGAGCCCGTGCCGCTTGCGGGCGCGAGATTTCCGGCGCGGAAATAGTAGAAGGACGGGGTCACCGGCTCGGGCGTTGTCGGCGTCTCGGTGGGGGTCTCGACGGGCGCCACAGGGGGCGGCGTGTTGGAGGCCTCCTCAGTTGGCGGGGGAAGGGGAGGCAGCGGCTCGCCGGTTTCAGCGCTTTCCAGTGGCGCGCCATCGCCGGTGTCGATCGCGGGGTTCTCCGGCAGGCCGTCGGTGAAAGGCGTGCCGTCCACCGGCGCGCCTTCATTCGCATTAGGATTGGGGAATGTGCCGACATCCGGCGGCGGCGGGCCGGAGCCGTTGCCTTCCGGAATGATGGGCGGTGGCGGGGGCGGTGGCGTGCTGGAGTCCGCCGGCACGGGCTGTTCCTTGGCGGCGATATCGACCCACGGCCACAGCAGCACGCTGCCATTGTCGCAAGCGCCGAGCATCACGACGCCGGCCAGGGCGACCGCGCCCAGCTTGGCTGCCCCAAGTCGCAGGTCCCACCGTTTCATCACCACCACTCCCCGCTCATTCCTTGCGTTCGCCTTGCGCTAGCGATCACTCGCCGGCGATTGCCTGCCCCTTATTGCGACTGGGCGACAAACAGGCTGTCGGCAAATTCCTTGGCTTCCGCTTCGGTGATGCAGCCCTCGGGGCCATCAACCTGGCGGCATTCGAAGGCGATCTCGTAGCTCGCGCCGAAACGCGAGAAGACGAGGCGTGCACCGGCTTCGATCGTCTCGAACTTCGGCGTCTCCTTGTCGGCGGCCGATTCGCCGCCCGTCACGATGGCTTTCTGCGATCCGGTCACGATCACGTCGTAGCGCGGCAGGTGATAGGTCGCGAAATAGCCAGCCTTCGTGATGCGCGGCGGCGTCGGGCGATCACTCTGCGTCTGAACGATGCCGCCCGGCAGCAGCATGGGCACAAGCAGCGGGCCGTCGCCGACCGATTGCGGGATCACGACATCGCTTGGGCGCTGGGCGGCGGCATCGCGCGCGGCCTGCCAGTTGATCGTGGCGTCCACCGTGGGCGGGCCGGGTATCGCGCTGGCAGCCGGCGGCGTTGCAACGGGCTGGCCCGCTGCTGGCGTCACGGGCGATTCTTCCGTGCAGGCCGACAACGCGACAAGGGT
>Ga0209480_10000677_pt1 | contig 26966 bp, 15 predicted proteins | sample JI61114C2DNA_FD_187501 | JGI IMG/M metagenome (GOLD analysis project Ga0209480, IMG submission 187501) | Wastewater effluent complex algal communities from Wisconsin, to seasonally profile nutrient transformation and Carbon sequestration -... | ecosystem: Engineered > WWTP > Effluent > Algae... | reverse complement strand
CCCGTTCATGCTCGCCCACGGCGCCCCCCTCAACGGCCAAGCGGTCGCCCCATCGAGCCCACCCGGCACCGGGCCAAGCGACCCTGGCGGCCAGCAAGGCGGCATCGGCTTCACACTGCCCCCACCTGGCACCCCGCGCCTGAACTCACTGTCCAACCCGCCCCAGCCCATCCCCGCCGACATCAAGACCCTCTACCTAGCCGCCGCCGACCGATACCACCTGCCCTGGACCCTGCTGGCCGGGATCGGCATGGAAGAGACCGCACACGGGCGCGCCACCGCCACCAGTTCAGCCGGCGCCCGGGGCCTCATGCAGTTCATGCCCGCGACCTGGGCGCTGTACGGCGTCGACGGGGACGGGGACGGCCGCGCCGACATCACCAACGACGCCGACTCGGCAATGAGCGCAGCGAACTACCTGACCGCCTCGGGAGTCACCGCCGGCCCGGACGGCGTGCGGCGCGCGATCTTCGCCTACAACCACGCCGACTGGTACGTCAACGACGTCCTCTATTACGCCGCCGCCTACGGCGGCGGCACCGTGCCCGGAGACCCCAGCGACTGCGGACCCGGCGGCGAAGGCAACCCCACTCTGCCCCCGATCGACAACGCCAAGATCAGAACCATGCTCGTCTGGGCCCAGAGCCACCGCGGCGACCCCTACCGCTTCGGCGCCAACGGGCCCCACGCCTGGGACTGCTCCAGCTTCACCAAAGCCGCCTACGCCCGGATCGGGATCTCCATTCCTCGTACCGCGTCAGCACAACGCAACTGGCTGGCAGGTGGACACGGCCACCGCATCCCCCGAGGCCAGGAACGACCCGGAGACCTACTCTTCGTCGACTCCTACCTCGGCCCCAACCAGATCGGCCACGTCATGATCGTCCTCGACCCCACCCGACATCTCACCGTCGAAGCAGGCGGAACCAAGGTCGGCAACTACAACTACAGCCACTGGGCCGACCACCACATCTACGAGTTCTGGCGTGTCGGAGCCACCCACTAACGTGCTCTATAACTGGGGCGAGTTATAGAGAACAAGGAGAGGGCGGGAGTGGTGTGAAGCCAAGGATCTACACCCCGGGAGCAGGACACGAGCCCCCGGTCCTGGCCGGTCGCGACGACCAGCTTCGGGACTGGAGCCTGATGCTGAACGACGCAGCAGCCCGGGGGAGGGTCGCCGCCAGGGACACCATCCTGGTCGGCCCCCGGGGGGTGGGGAAGACCGCGCTGCTGACCGCCTACGCCCGGATCGCCCAGGCCCAGGGGACGGTGGTGGTCGACCTGCAGGCGGTCCGGGGGGAGGCCGGACTCATCGAGTCCCTCATGCAGTACGCACGGCGGCTGACCGCTGAGGAGGCCGGCCCGTGGCGTCGGGCGCGGGTCTCCTTCGAGCGGCTCGCCGGCTTCAACATCGGCCTCGCGGGAATCGGTGCCGGCGTGAGCCTGCGCGACACCTCGACTGCACCAGCACGCCCGGACGCCGGATCTTTGGCCGAGGCCCTCGCCCGCCTGGCCGCCGAGGTCGCCAAGGACCACTCCAGCGGTGGGCTCCTGATTACCGTCGACGAGCTGCAAGTCGCCGCCCACCCAGACCTTGCCCTGCTCGCCGCCACGTTGCACAGGCTCAACGTCGACCACTCAGGCGCCAACGTCACCTTCGCTGCCTCCGGCCTGCCCTTCACCACATCCGTGCTCAACGCGGCGGGAGTAACCCACCCCGACCGGCTCTTCGAGGTCGTCGACGTACCGCTGACCCTGCCACCGAACGACGCCCGGTACGCGCTCGTTGAGCCCGCGCGCGCAGAGCACGTCGCGTGGGAGGTAGCGGCCCTTGATCGTGTCCTCACCGTCACCAACGGCTACCCCGCGCATCTGCAACTGGTCGCAGACGCGGTATGGCGCGCAGCCAAAGGCCCCGACGCCATCACCCTGGCGGACGTGGAAACCACCCTGCCGGGCCTGGTCGACCAACTCGACCGGCGCACCTTCGGCCCCCGCTGGGAACGACTGACCGACCGGCAAGCAGAGTTTCTCGCGGCCCTGGCCCTGCACGGCGGTCGGGCCGGCATGGCTGGCCTCGCCCGCACCCTCAACCGCACGAGCACCGAGTTGAGCTGGCTTCGCGACCAGCTGATCAAGGAAGGCGACATCTACCCGCCCCGCTACGGCCACGTCGCCATGGCCGTGCCCCTGTTCACCGAGTTCGTCCTGGCCCGCTACCCCCAAGATCGGCTCGTCCCCAGCAGTGAGCTACTCACCCTCGAGCAGATGAAGGAGAACGCTGGCTACCCAAACCGAGATTTCAGCAGCCTCCATGTGGGTCAGCCCAAGCCTCGCCCAACTCTCCCTCCCGGCCCATCGGCTTCGCACGAGAGAGGGCGATGAGGTGACAAGGCAGGACGGGAAGCCCGTCGATAGGCCGACACAGCCGGACTGCTTGGCGTGCGCGGACAGGCCAGAACAACCATCCGCGAAGCCAAGGAGTGCAGCATGGACGACCTGACGGATCTCGAATCCCTCCCAATCGAGCAACTCATCGAGATGATCAGGGAGAAGACCGGGGCCGGTGTCAACCTGTCGTTCCCTGGGAAGGTGCTTGCCCGTCAACTCGGACGTAGGGTCCGACCGCGTACCCTGCGCACCGTCAAGGCCCATGGGGCCGGTGACGAGGATGCGCGCGCGAAGAACTTACTGATCGAAGGCGACAACCTCCAGGCTTTGGCGTCGCTGTATCGCGAGAAAGGTCAGGTGGACTTGATCCTGACAGACCCGCCGTTCCCCGGACAGTTGGCGTGTTGCGCGCTAGGTTGTGGGTGTGCCAACGACCGAGTCCTCGCCGATGTGGAGGCTCGGTCGGTCGCTGCCTGAGCGGACCGTCGGCGCCCCGAAGGTGGTCGGCGAGGAATCGCTGAGGAAGCGGGAGGTGGCGTTGGGTCTGCGACCGGGTCAACCGTTCCTGTTGCCGCCCGACGGGGGCCCCGATCTTGATGTTCTGGCGTACTTCTTCTCACCGAGTTTCGGCTTGTTGTCGGAGCAGAGTCAGTTGTCGTACGCCAAGGATCTGCGCCTCTTCTTGAGCTTCATGGAGGGCCAGGGTCGTCAGTGGCGCGAGGCCTCGGCGGACGACGGTTTGGATTACGAGTTCTGGCGCCGGCGCGATGAGCGGAACCCGCGTCGGGTGTCGGCCAGCAAGTTCGCTCGGGAGTGGGCCGCGTGCCAGCGGTTCTATGCGTGGCAGGAGCGCCGCGGCGTACTGTCCTCGTCTGGTGGAGGTCTGGCCGGCGTCGTGGATCTTGCGCTCAGGCCTCACCGCGAGTCGCGTAGCAACAGGGTCAAGTGGCTGCTGCCGACGGCCTACACCCAATGGCGCGACGTCGGCCTCGCCGGGCTTGGGCCCGGCGGCGACCGGGATCCGAGCTGGCGCGGCCGGAACGGAGGTCGCAACGCGGCGTTCGCCGACCTGCTGTGGAGCAGTGGGCTCCGCTTGCGCGAGGCCGGCTCGTTGCTCACGGTCGAGCTCCCCGAGATCGATTCGGCTAGCCACTATCTGCGCGGCCGGGTCGGGTCGGGCGTGGCGAAGATGCGGCGAGGTCGAGACTTCTGGGTCAGCCGCACCGCTCGACAGGGCATTCAGGGATACATGGTTTCGAGCCGTGGGCTGGCGGTGGACCGAGCTCGTCGCGCCGGCCGGTACGACGTGGCGGGTCGCCTACTGATCAAGGCGCGCCAGGGGCAGCGGCTCACCGTCGAGGACGAGGCACGTGGTCAGGAGCGGACGGTGCTCGTCGGAGACCTCGCGCTGCGGGACCGTATGCGGCTGTTCGACAGAACGGACGCCGGGTGGGAGCCCACCATGGTGTTCCTCGGCGAGTCGGGTCTGCCGATGGCTCCCGACACGTGGGAACGCGTCTTCGCAGGGGCGTCACGCCGGTGCCTGTCGTTGGGGGTCCCGGTGACGTGCCACCCGCACATGCTGCGCCACTCCTTCGCGTTGCGCATGCTGCTCACGCTGACGCATGCCTTCGACCGGCGGATGGGGCTCACCGCTGAGGAGAGGCGTGAGTACCGCCTCCTGTTCGGCGACCCGTGGGTGCTCGTGCAAACACTGCTGGGGCACACCAGCCCGGAAACGACCCGCAACATCTACCTGGAGCCGGTGAGCGGGCTGCAGGTCGACCTGTTCCTCAACGACGACGAACTCCAGGAAGACATCGCCTTCTCCACGACCGTCACCAAGTACCTGGCAGGCACCGGTCTGGTCAATGTCGGAGGCCAGGAATGAGTAGCCGAGCGATCCTGCCGGAGCGGGGGTACCGGCGTCAGTCGCCTCTGGACGCCTCCGCTCTCGAAGTGACCATTGTCGACGGGGCGGGCCGCACCCACGGACCCTTCGGGTTCGCCGACCTACCCACCCACGGGCAGGTTCGCAAGGAACTCGTTGGGGCGTTCGTCGCCGCGACGAGCGCTGACGGGCCTTGGCAGTCACCGTCATCCGTGCGCACGGCCCACAGCACCGTCCGGCACTTCCTGAGGCAACTCGAAGGGCTGGAGGTCCGGATCGGCACGCTGGCCGACTTCACGCCAGAGCACTGGTGGGCATGGCGCGCCGATGTTGAGTCACGCAACCGGTGGCCGGGCCAGATCTCCATCATGCGCACCCTGCTGCGTCATTGCCCCGAGGTCGGCCCACTGACGCTCAAGGCGATGACGCACCGCACGAGCAAACCCAAGCGCCGCCTCTACGGGGCGTACACCCCCACGGAGTTCGCGGCGGTCCGCGCGGCCGCCCTGGACGACCTGCGGACCGCCGAGGCACGGGTACGCCGCAACGCCGCACGTCTGCACGCTCACTGGGCGGGTGACCCTGTTGACGTCCCCGGGACTGTCTTCATGAATGGTCGGCACTGGACCGCGGGAGAAGTCCTCGACCGCCTCTACCGGCTCGGCCGGCTCTTCCCGAAGCACGGCTACCGCAAACCGGTCGCGTCGGTGAGCGAGTTGCTCGGGCACCCCGAGGTCGCGCCCACCAACGCGATGTTTCCCACCAAGCTTGAGATCTTCTCTGCCATGGTCCTGTTGGTCTGCGACCGCGGCTACAACCTGTCCACACTCGCCTCCCTTCAGGTGCCCGAGTCGGCGGGCGAGGACTCTGACGGCGGTGCAGTCCTCATCACCCACCTGGACAAGCCGCGACGCCGCTCGCTGCGACACTTCACCCATTCACACGCCGGGCCCGGAGCACGCGCCATCGAACTGGTCGTGTCGTTGACCGAACCAGCCCGCACAGCTCTGGAGCTGTTGGGCCACCCCACGGACCAACTGTTCATTGCGGCCACGCCCAGGGGCACCTCCCGGCATCCGACGGGGACATTCGTCACCGAGAACTTCACCAACGGCGGAACCGCCCGTGAATGGTCCACCCGTCATAACCTGCGAGGCGAGGACGGCGCCCCGCTCCTGGTGTCGTTGGCCCGGCTGCGCCTGACCGAGCAGGTCGTCAACCGCAAAGCAAGCCAGAACACCGACGCGGTCAGCGAGGACATCTACCGCTCTCCCGAGGCACTCACCGCGGCCATGGTCAGCGACGTCATCCTCGATGGACAACACGACGCCATCGATCACGCGAACCAGACGGTGAGGATGCGGTTCGTCGCCGACCCGACCGAGCTGGCGGTCTCGGACGAGACCCGTCAGGCCTTGACCGAGGGCCGGATCGACACCGCCACCGGCGCCTGCCTCGACCACCTTCACTCACCGCACACACCGACCGGATCGGCATGCACCGCGTCCTTTCTGACGTGCTTAGCCTGCCCGAACGCCGTCGCAACGCCCGCCCACCTACCCCGCTTGGTCACCCTCGAGAGAGCCCTCGGCAATCTCGCCACCGTGGCACCGGCTCGGTTCACCCGGCTCTACAAGACACACCGTGACCGCCTCACCGACGTCCTGCACCAGGCAGGCACCCCCACGGAACTCCAGCAGGCGTCAGCTCACGCCACCGATGAGGACCGCGACATGATCGAACGCCTCCTCAGGCGGGAGCTCGACGGATGACCGCCATCCCCGCGGGCGCACCCGCCCCAAGGCCGACGACAGCAGTTGCCGCGCTACTCATCCCGAAGGCCACCGCCTCGGTCGTCCCCGACGGCTCCGCGTACGGGGACATGATCTGGGACCTCACGCCGCTGTCGGGTCGCCCCACGGCCAGATGGCTCACCATCGACTTCTCCCGAGCCCCCGAACCGGTACGCGAAAGCCTTCGCCACTTCATCTACCTCGTCCTGACCACGGACACGCCCATCGGCGCGCTGGAGCGACCGGTCTCGACACGCGCACGGCTTACCCCGACCAGCGTCAAGGCCCTGTGGGAGGACCTGAGTCCCTTCCTCGACTGGCTCGACGAGCGCGGCACCCAGCGGATCGCCGACCTCGACGAACACGACCTACGCCACTACGCCCAAACCGTCCAAGACGCACCCGTCACCCAACCCACCCGCGGCCGGCGTCTGTTCGCGGTCACCCGCCTCTGGCTCTACGCGCCATACCTGCGACCCGAGGCCCGACTGATTCAGCCGTTCTGGGAACGCGACGGCGTCGCCGAGATCCTCGGCCCCAACCAGTGGTCCCCAGAGAACAAGACCCCGCCGATCCACCCCGCCACCATGTCCGCACTGCTGGTGTGGTGCCTGAGGATCCTGGAGGACGCACCCGCCGTCGTCGCTCAGCACGCCATCGGCACGACACCCACCGCCCCAGCACCGGCCGACCATGCCCTCGCGTGGCTCGATCCCCCGACCGCCACCAACCCCCGCAGGTCCCGCCAACTGCTCAGCGCAGCCTCCCTGATCGTCACCGCCTACCTGACCGGAATGCGCGCCGACGAGGTCCTGGCCCTGCGACGTGGCTGCTGCACCCCCGCCGCACGCGGCGGCTTCACCATCCGCGGCCGCACCTTCAAGTCCGCCGTCGTCAACGGGCGCGCCGTCGCCGAAGGCCTCGACCGGGAGCACCCGTGGGTGGCCATCAAGCCCGTCGCCGACGCCATCACCGCGATGGAGAACCTGCACGACTCCTCGCTCATCTTCCCCGGCAGCCTGTTCCGACGCACCCGACAGGCCCCCGTCAATGACACACCACCGGCGTCCAACGCCCGCGGCGTCGCCATCGAGGCCCTCATCGGCTGGGCCAACACCCGGGCTACCCAACTGGGCAGGGACCATGAAGCCATCCCCGAGGACCCCGACGGAGCCGTCAGCCTGCGCCGCCTGCGCCGAACCCTCGCCTGGTTCATCTACCGCCGCCCCCGCGGCAGGGTCGCCCTCGGCATCCAGTACGGCCACCTCCACGCCGCCACCACCGACGGGTACGGCTCGCGAACCTCGGTCGGCCTGCGCGACCTGTTCCCCATGGAAGAAACTCTGGCCCTGAGCGACACCCTCGCCCAAGCGGCCACCACGCTCGAGGCCCAACCCACCGTCAGCGGGCCGGCCGCGTCCCGATACCGGGCCGCCGTCGAGCAGTACACCGCCCGCTACGCCGGGGTCAGCCTCACGGCACGACAAGCAGCCGAGATGGCCCGAAACCCCGCCATGCGCATCTACGACAGCCCCGGCCAGCTCCTCGCCTGCTGCTTCGACCCCGCCAAGGCCCTGTGCCGGCGCGGGACCCCGGCGTCCCAGCCCACGTCCACCCCGGACCTGACAGCCTGCGACGCCCGCTGCGCCAACATTGCCCGCACCGACGCCCACATCGACACCCTCCGCCGTGAGGTCGAGCGACTGCACGACGAGATCGCCGCCCCGACAACACCGGAACCGCTGAGGCCACGCCTCTCGCTCCGGGCCGAACGGCACCAAGCCCTCATCGACGCCCACCAGGCAGGTGCCCATGAGTGACCACGCCACCGAACGGGCAGCCATCCGCGACGCCATGACCAGGCTCCTCGACGGCGCGCCGATCCGCTCCGACGGCAAGCTCACCATCAAGTCCCTCGCCGACGAAGCCGGCGTCAAACGCTGGCTCCTCACACACCGACACACCGACCTTCAAGCGGAGTTCCGTGCCCGCATCGACAGCCACGGCCGCGACCCGGAACCGGTGCAGCGACTCAAGCAGGAGCTGCAACACCTCGAGCAGGACAACAAGCGCCTGCGCGAGGACCTGAGGCAGGCCAAAGCCACCGTCGCCCTGCTCGAGCGGCACATCGCCGTCGACGCCCTCGAGCAGCTGCGCCGGCCAACCGGCGACGACAGACACGACCGGCTGCGCGCCGTCCCCACCGACACCGTCAATCGCACCTGAGGACCCGAGACGTGCCCAACATCTACGACAACATCACCGACGAGACCCGCCTCGGGCTCGCCCTGCGTGACTCACTGTCCGACTTCGACGCGGTCGATGTCGCCACCGGCTACATCGACCTGCGCGGCTGGTCCAGCATGGCCGACATCCTCGACACCAAACCCGCTCCTGACGGAGCCCGGGCGACCGCGAGGGTGCTGGTGGGCATGGTCGCCCCCTCCGACTCCCAACAGCTGCTCGACAGCCTCCAGGACCAAGTGCAACCCCCCGAGTACGGCGCCGACATCCACGACCGCGAACGAGCCCTGGCCCGCCGGGACCAGCTCGTCGCACACCTGCGCAACCAGCTCATGCGGGGCCTGGCCACGACCGAGGGCCAGGCCACCCTCCAAACGCTGAAGCGGCAACTGCGCGATGGCGTGGTCGCCATGAAGGTCTTCACCGAAAAGCCTCTCCACGGCAAGACCTACATCTTCCACGCCCCGAACAAGAAGCACGGCTCCCGTTGGGCCTACGTCGGCTCCTCGAACCTCACCGGCGCGGGCCTGCACCGCAACCTCGAACTGAACATCGACGTCCAGGACTCTGACGCGACCAGCAAGCTCGCCACCTGGTTCGACGAACGCTGGGCCGACCGCTTCTCCCTCGACATCACCGCCGAGATCATCGACCTGATCGAACAGTCCTGGGCCGACGAGTCCCAGCCCACCCCGTTCGAGGTCTACCTCAAGGTCTGCCACTCCCTCTCCCAGGACGCCAGGGACGGCATGGGCTACGTCCTGCCCAAATCGATGAGCGACCTGCTCCTGGACTACCAGGAGAGCGCCGTACGCACCCTCTCCCGACGCATCGTCCGCCGCGGCGGCACGATGCTCGGCGACGTCGTCGGCCTCGGCAAGACCCTCACCGCCGTCGCCACCGCCCTGATGCTCCAGGCCGCCGAGGACTACTCGACCCTCGTGCTCTGCCCCAAGAACCTGCAACCCATGTGGGAACAGCACCTCGAGGAGTACGACATCAACGGCCGGGTCGTTCCCTACTCGATGGCCGACAAGGTCCTGCCCGAGCTCAAACGGTTCAACCTCGTCATCTGCGACGAGTCCCACAACCTCCGCAACAACGCCACCATCGCCTACGACGCCATCCACCAGTACATCCGCGCCAACGGCTCGAAGGCCCTGCTGCTCACCGCCACCCCGTACAACCTCGCCTTCACCGACGTCGCCAACCAGATCGGGTTGTACATCGACGAGGACGACGACCTGGGCATCGTCCCCACCGAGGCCCTCCGCAAAGACCCCGCGCTGGCCGGGAAGGTCGACGGAAAGATCAACACCCTCACCGCGTTCCGCAAGTCCGAAGAGCCCGAGGACTGGAAACGCCTGATGAGCGACCACCTCGTGCGCCGGACCCGCTCGTTCATCAAGCGAACCGCCAAGCAGGAGAACGTCACCCGCGCGGACGGCACGGTGGAACAGCGCGAGTATCTGCAGTTCGCCAACGGCCAGAGGTTCCACTTTCCGACCCGGATCGCGACACCGCTGAGCCACGCCTTCAGCACGGACGACCCGGCAGCGCTCATGGAGGACGACACCACCCTCGACGCCATCAGGGACCTCATCCTTCCTCGGTACCGGCTCGCCGACTACGACAACCCCAAGGCGCAGCACACCCCCAGCGACACCAAGAACCTCGACGACATCCGCTCCGGACGCGGCAACGTCAGCGGATTCGTCCGGATCAGCCTGTTCAAGCGGCTCTCCTCCTCCGGACACTCATTCATCCTGTCCCTGCAGCGGCAGCGGGCCCGCAACGAGCTGTTCATCCACGCCATCGACCACCGGCTGCCGATTCCCCTCGGCGCGTTCACCGACCGGCAGATCGCCGTCACCGACGAGGACATCGAAGGCGACGGCGACCTGCACGGCAGCGTCGCCACCCGCTACGAGACACTCAGAAAGTCACTCCCGGCCAAGACCAAATGGGTGAACACGACCGTGTTCAAGCCCACCTTGCGCAAGGACCTCGCCAAAGACAACGCGAGCATCACCACGCTCCTGAGCCGCTTCGGAAACTGGGACTCCACCCGCGACTCCAAGATGAACGCCTTGGTCGACCTGCTGACCAACGAGCACGCCGGGGAGAAGGTGCTGATCTTCACCGAGTACAGCGACACCGCCGAATACATCACCGCCGCCCTGACCGATGCCGGCGTCCCCAACGTAGGCCTGGCCACCGGCGACTCCGAAAACCCCGCCGACATCGCCCGCCGGTTCTCACCCTTGTCGAACAAGCTGCCCAGCCAGTCCGAGGACGACGTGCACGCCGTCGACGACCCGATCGATGTCCTGGTCGCTACCGACGTGCTCTCCGAGGGACAGAACCTGCAGGACAGCCACATCATCGTCAACTACGACCTGCCGTGGGCCATCATCCGAATCATCCAACGCGCGGGCCGTGTCGACCGTATCGGCCAGAAGTCCGACACCGTCCACGTGTACCTGATCACCCACGAGAAGATCGAGCAACAGATCCGGCTGCGCCAGCGCATCAAGGACCGCCTCGGCGCCGCGGCCGAAGCCTTCGGCTCCGACGAGAAGTTCTTTGGCGGTGACCGCGAGATCAAGATCCTCGACGACTTCTACAAGGGCCGCGTCACCGACGACGACACCGACGACGAAGCCGAAGCGGACTCTGTCAGCGAGGCCTGGTTGGTCTGGTCCAGCGCCCAAGACCAGTTCCCCACCATTGCCGAGAAGGTCCTGCGGATGCAGGACATGGTCCACTCCACCCGCAACCAGCGCCTCGACGAGCACGGTAGCGTTACCTGCTACGTCGCCACCGCCTCCGGCGTCGACGCGTTCGCCACCAGCGACAGAACCGGAGAGCGCATCCTCACCCCGCTCGAAGCCCTCCGCGTCTTCCGGGCCGACCCCGACACCCCCACCGCGCCACTGCGCGCCGACCACTTCGAGCGCGAGAAGACCCTCGTGCAAGGCACGCTCAAGACCGAAACCATCGCCGCCGGCAACCTCAAAGGCATCCGTAAGTGGGCGTGGCAGCGGCTCGGCGGCACCGTCTTCGGGCAGAAGGCCACCGAGGGGCTCGACGCGCTGCACGCCCAGCCGCTCACCGAGCACGCCACGATGCGGCTGACCCAGGCCCGCAGGCATAAGTACAGCCTCGACGACCTCGCCGACCTCATCAACCAGCTGCACGACGAGGACCGGCTCGTCATCGGCAGCACCGACCACGACGCCATCAAGGTCGTCTGCTCGCTAGGAGTCCAGGACGCATGACCAGCCCACTCATCGAACGCGCCGAGCAGCACCAGTACCAGCAGCTGTTCATTCACGACCTGAACTGGTCCCGCCCCGACCAGCCGCCCATCACCATCGAGTACGACGACCGGCATGTCACCGCGACGAACGTCTCGCAGTACAAGGGAATCCGCGTCTGGGTCGTCGAAGAGGCACCCGACTCCAAACTCGAAGCCGAGCTCGATCGTGTCCTGGCACAAGCGAGCATCGACCGCATCCTGATCTTCCACGACGACACCCAGCAGGTCTGGCGCTGGCCCGTGCGCCGCTCCAACGGCAACAGCACCACCACCCGGCTCAGCCGGCACCGGCACCGCACCGGCGACACCGACCCCCGTTTCGCGAACAAGCTTGACGTCATACGCCTCCCGTTCGATGTGACCCTCGACAGCAACGCCGTCCTGGCCAAGGTCCGCCAGGCGTTCGACGTCGAGACACAGAACGAGACCAAGCACGCCTCCAAGCTCATGGCTCGCCTCTACACGGCGATGGAGAAGGCTTACCCGGCCGGTATCGACGAGAAGGCGCGCGACCACGAGATCTCAGTCACCCTCGCCAGGATCCTGTTCCTGATGTTCGGCGACGACACCGACATGTGGCCCGAGAACCTCTTCCAGGACTTCATCCTCGACCACACCGACCCCGACGGCTCCGACATCGGCGCCCAGCTCACCGCCCTGTTCGCCTACCTCGACACCCGCCCCGAAGACCGCGCAAACGCTCCAGCCGCGTTCGACGGGTTCCGGTACGTCAACGGCGGGATCTTCAAAGAACGACTCCGCCTGCCCGAGATCAACGCCGAGTTCCGCTCCGCGGTCCTGGACGCCTGCGACCGGGACTGGAAGACCATCAGCCCAGCCATTTTCGGCTCGATGTTCCAATCCGTCCGCGATGCCAAGACCCGCCGGGAGCTCGGTGAGCACTACACATCCGAAGAGAACATCCTCAAGACCCTCAACCCGCTCTTCCTCGACGAACTTCGCGCCGAGTTCGAGCACGTCAAGACCCTTGGCAAGTACGAAGCCGACCGGCTTCGCAAGCTGCGCGACAAGCTCGGCCGCATCCGCTACATGGACCCCGCCTGCGGCTGCGGCAACTTCATCATCGTCGCCTACCGCGAACTTCGCGACCTCGAGCTCGCCATCATGGAACGCCTCCAACAGATCACCGGCGACCAAGCCATGCTCATGGCCAACGTCGGACTCAAGGTCACCCTCGACCACTTCTACGGCATCGAGATCGACGAATGGCCAGCCCGGATCGCCGAAACCGCAATGTTCCTCATCGACCGACAGTGCGACCTCAAACTCACGGCTTCACTCGGCTGGGCACCCGACCGACTCCCCATCCAGGAACAGGCCACCATCGTCGTCGGCAACGCCCTCAAGCTCGACTGGTCGACCATCTGCCCGCCCAGCGAAGACGCCGTCGTCGCCGGCAATCCGCCGTTCCTCGGAATCTCACTTCGCTCGGCCGAGCAAACGACCGAACTGCGGGAAGTCTGGGGCACGAGATATCACGGCACCTTGGACTACGTCACCGGGTGGCACGCCAAAGCCCTTGACTACTACAAATCCACGACCGGTCGATGGGCGTTCGTGACAACAAGCTCGATCACGCAGGGCGAAGTCGTCGCCCCACTCTTCGCAGCCATCCTGAACGAGGGCTGGCGAATAGCGTTCGCCCACCGCACCTTCCGATGGACGTCAGAAGCAACCGGCGCAGCCGCCGTGCACTGCGTCATCATCGGGTTCACAAAGGCCGAGGGTCAGGCACGACTCTTCGACTACGCAACACCCGACTCCCCACCCGCTGAACTCCCCGCGGTCAGCAACATCACCCCGTACCTGACCGACGGCCCGACCGTCATCGTGCACCCGGCGACTCGACCACTCAATCCCCAGCTCGGGGAGGTCGCCTACGGCAACAAGCCCACCGACGACGGGTGCCTCATCGTGGAACCCGACGACTACGCCCACGTCATGGCCGACCCGATCGCCGCAAGGTACGTCCGCCCCTACATCGGAGCCCGCGAACTCCTACACGACGGGGACCGGCACTGCCTCTGGCTCACGGACGCCACCCCAGCCGACCTACGCAACAGCCCTGTCCTTCGCGAACGCGTGGAAGGCGTCCGAGCTTTCCGCGCCAGGAGCAAGGCCGCATCGACCCGCGCCGCCGCGACCACCGCACACCTGTTCCGGCAGATCGCCCAACCCGACACCCCCTACCTCTGCATACCGGCCCACGTGTCTGAGGGACGCCCGTTCTTCTTGGCGGCTCGCTTTGACTCAGATGTCATCACAAGCAACGCGAACTTCCTCGCCCCGGACGAGGACGGCTTCATGTTCGCCGTGATCTCCTCAACCATGTTCATCACCTGGCAACGCACCGTAGGAGGACGACTGGAGTCCCGTCTCCGATTCAACAAGTTGCTGACCTGGAACACGTTCCCGCTTCCGCACACCAGCGAAGCGGATCGCACCGCGATCATCCACGCCGGAGCCGGCTTGCTCGACGCCCGCCACCTCCAACCCGACATGGCCCTCGCCGACCTCTACACCCCCGCCGGCATGTCCGGCGAGCTGCTCGATGCGCATAGGGAACTCGATCGCCGGGTGGACCGCTTGTTCGGAATCAGGGCAGAGAGGCCGACCAATCTGCAACGGCAAGACGTCCTGTTCACCTCATACGAGGAGCTGACGGCGCCTCTCCTCGCAACCAGAAGGTCGCCCGCCCGCCGCTCGCCCCGTGGCCGTGTCGGACGCTCGAGCTAGGGGCAAACAGGCGGAGGGCTCTGTAACGTTCGTGGCGGGCGAGGCCGCCCAGCCGGATGCCGCCCCAGCCGCCAAGAATCACGCGGGGCGGCATCCGCACGTTTATCAGCCGGCCTCGGAGGCCCGCATCGCCGTGAGCAACCGCGCGACCGCTGCGGCGCCCTCTCCGCGCTGAAGCCGGTCGACCACCCTCCACCCATGAAGATCAACGCCGAGATCCGTTGGCGAGAGACCACCGTCGCGAAGATCCGCCGCCCATCGCGCTTGTCCGGCCCGGAGGCCGGCGGCCATCCAAACGTCACGCTCAAGTTCCGAGAAGCCCCGCAACTTCCATTCCTCGAACTCGAAGGCGTGCGAAGCGTCGCCTCCCGCAAGGTCGGCCCACTGCTGGTCCACGTTGCGGCCGGCCCAAGACGCCGTTCGTGGAGACCCGCTTGCCCCATCAGAATCATTGGAAGCGTCGTGATCGCGCCGAGGGGTGACCTCTCCCATGAGCGGGTGGTTGTCCCGCTTGACGCGCCTCGTCGGCGATTGGAGCCCTCCCGGGTGATGATCGGCCACTGAGCCCTCCATGGGCGGCGAGGGACAGACCTCGACTGCGTACTTGACGCCGAAGCGCTCATGCACCTCGCGGATAATCGGGGCTTCCACGTAACTGGCCGCCGACCGGACGTACTCACCCATGTCTGCGAGCACTTGGAGGACCTCTGACGGCGGAACTCCGATCTGTCTGGCAATTTCGCGCGCCCGCAGGCGTGTTCGCGGCGGCTCCTGGAGTCTGATGTAGCGCATCGGTTGCCGGCCCGCTCAGCCCTCCTGGATCGTCGTGTCGGGGTGGCGTTTCGCGGTGGACTCCCTCACGAAACGCCCGGTGATAGAGCTGCGGGCCCCCTTGCTGCTCGAAGACCCTCCCGCATGCGAGACGGAGGTTTGGGGGTGGCGCGCGGCGGCAGCCTTGCTGATGTAGCGCCCGGTGATGGCACTCCGGTACGAACGAGCCATTTCTCGTGGCCCCTTTCCCGACCCCAGGGGGTCGACGGGGAAGCACTCAGGCTGCTCGTGTACCGTTGCCCACCTACCACAGCAAGACTCCGGCCCCGGACAGCCGCCCTGGCGGTTGCCGGGGCTTGGTGCTTCTCTCCAAGGTTACGCCGTGTGAATGACACGCCTGTAGTTCATCCACACGACGCTGTTCACAACCCACTGGGCCGCCGACTCGCTGATCGACTTGACCGCCCGAAAGTGCAACGGTTCCTGAGAGAGCGGATGCACAGACGCCCGTCGGGGTGAGGGCCGGGACCTGCCCCTGACCCAACGGGCGAAGCCCTAGAACAACACGCTTGGACTGTCCGGGGAACCGCCCTACAACACAGGGGGAGACTTCCGGTACAACGACAAGTGGGACAAGGACCCCAACGACCCGGACCTCGGCGAGTTCGTGGGCAGCGACGATCCGGCGCGCCACACGAAGTGGATGAAGTTCATGTACCCCCGCCTCCAGATGATGAAGTCCATGCTTCGGCCGTCGGGGGTGTTGGCGATCTGCATCGACCATCGCGAGCTCTTCCACCTGGGCCAGATGCTCGACGAGCTGTTCGGGGAGGAAAACCGGCTCGCGATCATCAACTGGCAGAAGAGCTATTCCCCGCGCTCTGACAAGTCGCATGTGAGCACCGCGACTGAGTACGTGTTGGTCTACGCCAAGGACGAAGGGCGGGCGAGGACGCAACTGCTCCCGCGGGAAGCTGACATGGACGCCCGGTACCAGGCGCGCGACGGGGATGTGCGGGTGTGGAAGTCCGGCGACTTGTCAGCCGGGAAGGCTGCAAAGAATCAGCCGATGGTCTACGCGATCCAGTCCCCCTTCACTGGGGACCTGCACTACCCACCCGAGGGTCGCTGCTGGTCGAATGCTCGCGCGAGCATCAAGAGAGCTCTGGAAGGGTGGGGGACCAAGTACGTCGAGCGCGATTTGGGTGATGAGACGGAGCGGGCTCGGGTTGCGGGTGTGTCGGCGGCGTCCGTGCAACGCGGGGTCAAGGCCCTGGTGTTGTCCGAATCTGTGGACGTGGCGCGTCCTCGCGCCGAGAAGGTCCTCAAGGACGGGCCCTGGCCCGTTGTCTACTTTGGCGTCAAGGGCAAGGGCCGCCCGCAACACAAGCGGTACCTGGAAGCGGTCAAACGCGGTGTGGTGCCCATGACCTATTGGGCGGATGACGACCACGATTTCCCGGAAGTCCTGGGCTCGATCTCCTGGGAGCACCACCAGTCGGGTCACAGCCAGACGGGTGTAGACGAGCTGAGTGCCGTAGTCGGCCGCGATCACGGATTCAGGACGGTCAAGCCCCTGCGTCTCATCGAGAAGATCATTCAGCTCTGGTGCCCACCCACGGGCATCGTCCTCGATCCCTTCGCTGGGTCAGGGACCACGGGCCATGCTGTCCTTGCGCTGAACCAGACGACGGGTGCCGATCGAAGATTCATTCTGATTGAGCAGGGACGACCCGACAACGGCGATTCGTACGCCAAGACCTTGACCGCAGACCGGTTGCGTAGGGTGATTTCGGGCAGCTGGATCAACGCCAAGGGAAAACCTCTGGGTGGTGGCTTCACCTTCAAGACCCTGGAGAAGAGGGTCGACGCCAAGACGCTGCTCATGATGGAGCGCGACGAGATGATCGACACGGTCATCGCCTCGCACTCGTCGACGGGCAGCCGACGTAGTCCAGTCCTGATCCCGGTGCCAGACGAGGCGGCCTACGAGTACCTGGTAGCGCGCAACGCCAACAACGAGGGCATCTACCTCGTCTGGCACGGCGCCGGGTCGAACACCGACCTGACCGAGGAGGCATACGAGGCCATCACCGAGGAGGCAGCCGCCGCCGGGCTGGCCCCGACGTACCACGTGTACAGCCGCCGCAACCTGATCGTCACTGACGACGTGGTGTGGTACCAGATCCCTGACCGTATCCTGTCCGACTTCGGCCTCGATGTCCGTACCGAGTCGTTCATCGAGGAGTCCTGACCGTGGCGATCGAGCTCTTCCAGTTCCAGCAGGAGGCGGCGTCGCAGATCGCCGACCGGTTTATCGACTACCACGGTGACCCGATCCCCTATGGCCGCGGGGCGAAGCGGCGTGACGTGCCCTTCTACCAGGCGCTCTCGTCGATCACCGGATCGGGCAAGACCGCGATCCTCGCCCAAGCCGTGAGCGAGATCGTTGCCATGATGGAGGTGCCGCCGGTCATTCTCTGGCTCTCCAAGGGCAAGGTGGTCGTGCAGCAGACGTACGCCAACCTTGCCGACGGCGGGAAGTACAAGCACTTGCTGCCAGACACCACGGTGCGGCTGCTCAGCGAGTACGACCCAGAAGACGTGGCCAACTCCAAGGAGTCGCTGCTCTACTTCGCCACGGTCGGCACCTTCAACCAGCGCGACCGTGAGAAGAGCAACCTGAAGATCTTCGCGGCCGACACCGACACTATCGAGTCGACGAGGTGGGAAGCGCTGAAGGGCCGCCAGACGGCCGAAGGAGTGCGGCGCCCGCTGGTCGTGGTTTACGACGAGGCCCAGAACCTGAGCGACCAGCAGACAACGCTGCTGCTGGAGCAGCAGCCGGCCGTCTTCCTGCTCGCCAGCGCCACGTTGCGGCTCCCTGCTCAGTTCTCAACCGAGGTGATAGACCCCCTGCGCTCTCAGGGCGACTACGCCACAGAGGACCTCATCACCACCGTCCCCTCGGCAACGGTTGTGGCCTCGGGTCTGGTGAAGGGCATCATTGCGCTGGATGGCCTGAACGCACCGATGCAGGAGACGGTGAGCGAGATGCTGGCCGACCTGCGCGAGGCCGAGGCGGCCGCCGATGCCCAGGGCTTGGCCTTCCTGCCGAAGGCGATCTACGTCTGCAACACCAACATGGTCGCCGATGACGCCGGCATGAGCGACGACCCGAAGCAGGTGTTTGAGCAACGGCAGGCCCCTCCCATCCTCATCTGGCGCTACCTCACCGAGCAGTGCGGCATCCCCGCCGACCAGGTGGCGGTTTACGCCGACCTCAAGACGCACAAAGACTTCCCGCTGCCTCTGGACTTCAACCTGTACACCGGCGGCGACAACGACTACGAGGAGTTCGTGGCCGGCGACTACCGGCACATCATCTTCAACCAGACCCTCCAGGAGGGCTGGGACGACCCGAGCGTCTACTTCGCGTACGTCGACAAGAGCATGGACTCGACGGTGCAGATCGCCCAGATCATCGGGCGGGTGCTGCGCCAGCCGGGCGCAACGCACTACGAGGCGGACCGCTTGAACACCGCGCACTTCTACGTTCGCGTCGATCGCAACGACGCCTTCTCTCAGGTGGTCGAGGACGTGAGGAACGGCCTCGGTGGAAACGCCCCAGAGGTCCGCATCCTCACCTCCCCGCCGGGTACGGAAGACCCTAAGAACCTGGAGCCCAAGGAGACCCGCACGGTCCCCCGGACGGGGGTCGACAACCGGGCCGCTGCCGAGCCAGTGGAGAAGGTCCTGGCCAAGGTGCACGACTACACGGGCGACACCGTGAACACGAAGGGTGAAGGACGGCGCCGCACCGTCCAGCAGGCGATCGGTTCGAACGAGGCAGCGGACACCGACTGGGTGCAGTTCGAGCAGTCCAACCAGGTGAACGCCCGGTGGGTGTTCCGGCGTGAGGTATCGCGGCGCTACCGACCGGCCCTAAACGTCATCGACACCGACGGCGCGAAGTTCGACGCCAAAGTGGGCGTCGGTAGCAGCGCCTACCAGAGCCTCGCGGACAACGCTGCCGAGGCCGTCGACGAATACCTCCGGCACGCGGTCATCAAGCAGCTGAAGCCGAAGCCGTACGAGATCGGCAGCACGCTTGTGCGGACGTCAAGCATGGAGACCTTCAAGAACTCGCTGCATGAGGGATACGACGGCCTCAACGACCTGGAGCTGAAGTTCGCCCGCGCTCTCGACGAGACGGGCTTGCCTTGGGCCCGGAACAGGTCGCAGACGGGCTACAAGATCCCGCTCGTGACCCTCGGTCCGACGGTCTGGTTCTTCCCGGACTTCATCGTGTGGTCAGGGGTGAACGTCATCTGCGTGGACACCAAAGCGTCGTTCATCATCGAGCCCGAGGCGCGGCGGAAGCTGTTGGCCATCGAGCCACACAAGGACGTCCCGACCATGATCAAGGTCAAGCTAGTCACCACCGGTACCTGGAAGACCGACGGGACACAGGACAGCAAGGACGGGTACTCGATCTGGGCCCTTGGTAGCGGGCAGTCGCTGCTCGCTCTGCCCTTCGAGGACCTAGACGCGCTGGCCAACTCGTTCCTGCCTCCGAGCTCAAACTAACTCGCTTCACTCGACTTGCCGCGCTGGTGATCCTTCACGAGCACCACGCCTCATTAGGGGGTTAAGGCAATCGAGGAGAGCCATGCAACGTTCGCGACGGACCAACCCCTACCCGTTCACCTGGGAGATCCCGCTTGCGCTGGTAGTCGCGGTGCTCTTCCTGGTGCTGATGGGTGTGCAGATCGGTCGCTCAGCGGCGAATCTGCTTGCCGGCAACGGGTGGGTCTTCGTCGACCGGGCCGCACTGTTCACCAGCCTGCCCGGAATCGCCAGCGGTCACGCCGACTCGGGCCTGGGCCCGCTGAGCCACCATCCCGGCCCCGCTGTCTTGTGGGGCTCGATCTGCGCCGTCGAGGGGATCATCCTGGTCATCTGTGCTGCCGGGATGAAGTGGGGGCTCGGCCGGTGGGGACCCGGCCGGTTGCATGGCGTGGCCACTCGGGCGGAAGCGGAGGCGCTGCTGGGCAGGACCCGACTCCGCAAGCACGCCAAAGTGATTCGGCCGGACTTGTACGGAGCCAGCACGGAGAGCAGCCGATGAGACGCCTGCGGCCCGTAGAGGTCGGGTGGCGCCTGGGTGACGCCCGCGAGCCCCGCGGGGGCCAGCTGTGGGTGCCGTGGGATCGGACCGCCGGAGTGATCGGCCCACAAGGATCGGGCAAGACGCTCGACCTGCTCGCCCCGGCCCTGATCGACGCCCCAGGCGCGGCGTTGACGACCCTGACCAAGGTCGACGACCTGCTGCTGACCTTCACCGCCCGCTCCACTCGGCAACGACCGTGCATCGTCCTCGACCCGTTCGGTCTGGTGCCCGGACTACCCGAGGTGGTGTGGGACCCCATCCAGGGCTGCGTCGACCCCCTGGTCGCCGAACGACGCGCCAAGGCGTTCACCGCCGGCACCGTCAAAGGCGCCGTCGCCGGCGGACACGCCGACGACGCGGCCCGCTTCTACGCGGCCGAGGCCGCCAAGGTGCTGCAGGGCTACTTCCACGCCGCCGCGCTGACCGGGCGCAGCCTCGAGCACGTCCTGTCGTGGGTCGCCAAACCGTTGGCCGCCACCGATCCCACCGAGATCCTGCGCGAGCACCCCCACGCCGCAACCTTCTGGGACGGACTGCTCTACGGGGCGTTGCACGGCGACGACCGAACCGCCGGCAACACCATCACCACTGTCCAACAGGCCATGTCCCTGTTCTTCCAAGAGGACATCCGCCGCCGCTGCGTCCCCGGCCCCCATCGCGCCGCTACCGACATCGCCCAGGTCATCTCTAAAGGCGGCACCATCTACCTGCTCGGCCGCGAAGACCCCTATGCCTCGGCGTCGCCGCTGATGACGGCATTCGCCGAGCACGTTCTGGACACCGCCCTGCAGGCCGCGAACACCTCGCCGTGGGGGCGGCTGTGCCCACCCTTCCACGCGATCCTCGACGAGCTGCCCTCGACTGCACCGTTGCCGACCCTCCGTACCCGCATGGCCAACGAACGCGCCCTGGGGATCTCGTTCATGTGGGCCGCCCAGGCCTGGCCCCAGCTCGCCGCCATTTTCGGGGAGCAGGAAGCCCGCACCCTCGTGGGCTTGACCAACAACCTCATCGTGTTTGGCGGCTCCAAGGACGTCGCGTTCAACCAGGAGATCTCCGACCTGCTCGGCGCGGTCCGGGTCTCCCGCGTGGGCTGGCAGACCGGGCAGATGGGCGGACGGCAGGTCACGGCCGACGACATTCCCATCCTGACCGCTGCTGAGGTGCGCCAACTCAAGGAACGTCACGCCCTCGTGCTCTCCGAGAATGGTGCGCCCATCATCGCCCGCCTGCACCGGTGCATCGACGGCAAGGCCGGGCAGCGGCTCCTGGCCGACCAGGCGCGACTGCGCGATGGGGTGGGGGCCGACCGGCGCCGGGCCGTCAGTGCCGAAGCGCGCGCCGCAGCCGCCTTGGTCGAGGCCCGTCGCCGTGGCCTGACCCGAGACCACGAGGACATCCTGTCGTGACCGACCGCGCGCAGCCCCACCACGGTGCCCCTCCTCGCCCGCTCACCCAGCGGTTTCCCCGCCCGGGGCGGCGCGTCGAGCAGGCATACCGGGAGCTGGACATCGCTCTCTACGGCAGCGACGAGGAGAAGAAGGCACTGGGCAGTCCTCGGGCTCTTGCTCGCCCCTGGGACCCAGCAACCTGCATCGACCCCGACCTGCGTGACGAGGTGTGGTCCTGGCTCGACGACGTCGTCATCTGGCTCAACCACGAGTACGTCTGGGACGTGGTGGCCATGATTCCCGCCTGCTGGCCCAAGCACCCTCACCTGGTCCACGAGATCGCCGTGCTCGCTGACCTGCGCCGGCGAGCAGGTCACGCCTTGACCGGCGACGCCCTCGAAGAGTGGCACCGCTACGCCCTGCCCGCCTTCACCGAACGGATGCGGCAACGGATGAAGGCGCACTGTGAGGATAAGGACCATCAACCGTGGCCGGCGCAGGGCCGGCACACCCGCCACGCTGGCCCTGCATCTACGCAGGACCGATCGGTCGCGTTCGACAGGGACGTGGCCACACTGACCGCCCAGACCGCGACTTCGACGGCACTCCTTGGTGCTCCTCGCCTGCATCTGGTCGACGGGCTGCGGGTCGACATCGATACGGGCGAGGTGAGCGACTAACGCGGCGAGTCTGGGCACTGTCCGGTCCGCCGAGCTCGAGGTGACGGCGCAGACCCTGGCGGATGCGGAAGCCTGCATCGCTGGGTGACTCACGCTCGACGAGCTGGGAAGACCTCCACGGCGTCGCCCGTCACGATCCACCCAGCACGGTCGCGACAACGACATACGAGGCGAACAGAAACGGCCCGAGCGGGATGGAGCCTCGCCGTCGAGGCACGTGGCTTGCGACAAGAGCGCCGGTGAACGCCAACATGCCCACCCACCACACGACGTGGAAGGAGAAGGCCCCGGCCGCCAGGCCCACAAGCGCTCCAGCCTTGACATCCCCGAAACCGAGCCGACCGGCTGACGCGATGTTCAGGAGCCACAGGAAGCCGCCGAACGTGGCGCCACCAGCGAAGGCCGAGAGGATCGGAACGTACGGGGTCAGCAGGCCGAGCCCGACCACGCTGGCCATGACCCAGGCCAACAGAGGCAGCATGACCCGGTCAGGTAAGCGGTTGACGTCGAGGTCCACCGCAGACAGCCACAGACCGCCCAGCGCGACGGGGACGGCCACCACGAGCAGCGGCCATCGATCGGGTGCCAGCGCAACGCTCAGGGCCGCTGCCGCCGCGGCTGCTACAGCGGTCACCCAGGGCCGAGGGCCGAGCGTCGCCTGGTGCACTTCTTTGCCGAGACGATAGGGCGAGCCTGACAATCGCCGACGGATCAGCTCGCCGGCGACGGCTCCCGCGGTGGCGCCGACGAGGCCAACAAGAACGTTCATGGGCCCAGTCAAGCCTGCAGGGGTGACGGTTCTGTGCAGCGAAGGTGCGACCTCGGGACGGTCCGGATCAGGGGCCGGGTCGCGCGCGGAGAAGGGGACGATGGCATCCGGGGAGGAGTATCGCGGTCTACCTGCGCGGCGTGGGAGCCCGTGGGGTCGCTTGGAGGTGGTCGACCGGGGTGGCTCGAGGTGTCTCCACTGCGTCGAGGGCGGCGGAGGGTGGGGGCGCCATCCGGGTGCGGACGTTAGTCAGGTCGGTGAGCTGCTCACCGGTGACCTTTCGGGGGTCGTTGTCCCAGCGACGCACGGCCGCAGCCAGTTCGCGTCGGACTCGATCGGCCGGGATGCCGGTGGCGGCGGCGACCCGGTCGACCGCCACCTCCCAGCGTGTGGGGCTGTCGGCGGCGAGCACGATAGCGGCCTGGCTCGCGGCGACCAGTCCGTGCAGATGTGTGAGCCGCTCGGTCAGCAGCATCTCGGCGAGGGGCTGTTGGGTGTGCAGGGTTGAGCTGAGGGCTTCGGGTCCGCTGAAGGCGAGCAGGTCGGCCGGGTCGCTGCCTGGGCGCATCCGGACGGTGCTGGGGGCTAGTGCGTGCTGGGCGAGCAGCCAGTAGTCGCGGTGCGCGGCCACCTGCCCGGCGAGGTCGGCGTCGGTCGCGACGACGGGCACGGTGTGGTTCTCATGGGCCAGCCGGGCCAGCTGGGCGGCCTGCTCTTCGGTCAGAGAGGTCCCTAGGGGTGCGATGCCGACGAACTGGCCCTGACCGGCGATGGTGACCGCGAGAGCGTCCATCGGACCTTCGACCAGCACGGGGGTGGCCCCGGCCGCCAGGAGGTCTTCTCGGACGATGTGCAGCTGAGCACCCTTGTGGAACAGCGCGGTGTCGGGGGTGTTGAGGTACTTCGGTCCTGCGTCGGCGCCCTCCTGGTGGGGGTTTCGGCGGCCGACGAAGCCCAACGGTTCGGTCCTGCCGTCGGGGGTGGTGCGGGTGATGGGGAAGATGAGTCGGTCCCGGAACCGGTCGATGATCCGTCCGTTGCGGGTGGTGGTGGCCAGGCCGGACTCGGTGAGTTCGAGGTCGGTTGCGCCGTGGCGGCGCAGGTGGCTGACGAGGTTGGTCCATCCGGCGGGTGCGTAGCCGGGTTGCACGTGGGGGTCGCCGGCCAGGTCGATCCCTACCCGCTCGGTGAGGTAGGTCTGGGCCCACGAGTGGGGGAAGCGCTGGGTGTAGAAGGCCAGGGCGATGCGGTTCAGCTCGAGAATCCGCGTGGGGCTGACCGGGGCGGTGTCGGCGTCGTAGGCGCGGGTCAGTTGGGTGTCGATCTCGCGGTCGGTGGGGGGCAGGATGCCGGCGAATTCCCGGGCTCGCGCTGCCCAGGCCAGGGTGCTGGAGACGTCGTCGCTGCTGTCCGTCCAGTCGGTCGCGTCGGTGGGGACGTCGAGGTCGGCCTCACCGATGTTGGGGGTCTGCTCGTCTTGTGTATCCGCGGGTTGCAGGTTCTCCCACTCTTGGTCGGTGGGGGACCAGTGCGCTTCGTCGAGGTCGTCCCAGAAGGGGTTGGGCTCGTCGTCGTGAGGGTCGAGGTCTGGCCAGGTGGCCTGTTCGTCGTCGGTGGGTGGTGGATCGGTGAGGATCGACAGGCGCCACACCAGGGCCTGGCAAGGGTCGAGGTCCTCGCTGGCGGCGGGTGGGTTGGTCAGGAGTGTTTCGACGGGCGTGCCACGGGCGATTGCGTGGTCGACGACGGCCACGAGGGTGGGCCACCAGCTGGACTGCCGCACGGCTGCGGCTTGGTCGGGGCCGAGCAGCTCGGGGAGCCGTTCGGCCCAGGCGGTGGTGAGGTGGTGGTCGCCGGCGACTTGGCTGGCGACCGCTGGGGCTAGGCGCCCGGCGATCCGCCACCATAGGGCGGCCGCGTTGTGGTCGTCGGGTAGGGCGCCTTCGGCGAGGGCTCGTCGGACCATCGCGGGGGCGTCGAGACCGGCTCGGGAGATCGCGCAGAGGCGTTCGGCGAGCAAGGGGTAGAACGGGTCGCGTCGTGGGTGGACCAGGACCCGGTCGAGCACGTCGGCCCATTCGGCCAGGGCGGGAGTGCGGTTGCCGGCGAGGCGAGTGTTCAGTCCGGCTTGCCACCGGTTCGGTGCCTTGGCCAGTTGGGTGGGCCCGGTGGGGCGTCGGTCAGCGGGGTCGACCGACATGGCCGCCCGCCACACCGCGACGTCGACGAGCAGTTCGGGTGAGGGCCGGCCTTGTCCTTGGCGGGCCCAGGATGGCAACTCGGCTGTGGCGGTGACCTGTTCGGCGATCTGGTCTCGCAGGTCCCGCACGCGAGCAGCTCGAGCGGCGAGGTATGGGCCCCATTGCGGGTCGTCGACGAGGGCCTCGGGGATGCCGGGCAGCCACGGCAGTGGCCCGGTGCCGGCGCTGCGCAGCCCGCTGTCGTCCAGGCGCCAGTCGAGGACCGAGGCAACATCGCCGGCGGTGTCGACCTCTCGGATGGTGGCCGCTTGGTGAAGCTCGTGGACCGGGTCTAGGCCTTGCGCCGACAGCAGCATCAGGTGGGCTCGCAGGGTGGGCCAGGCATCGGCGTGGGTGAGGTCGGGGACGACGCGGTCTGCGGCCGCGTCGAGGCGCGCGACCTGGGCTGGGCCGAGTCGATGCTCGGCGGCGACGTAGAGGGAGTCCAGGTAGCGGTTGACCTCGTCGGCCAGCTGGTAGGCCGGGTCGTCGGCCTGGCGGCGCATCGTCGTGGCGGAGGTGGAGGAGGCGTCGCGGGCCAGGATCGCCTCGAGCAGGTCGGTCGCGGTGCGGGGGTGGGTGTGGTCGGGTCGGACGACGTTGTGCTCGTCGCCGTCGCCGACGACCTCGAGATACAGGTGGTTGCCGAGGCGCCCGCGGGTGGCCGCCGTGTAGGCCAGTTGGCGTGGTTCAGATCCGGTGAGCAGGGTGTAGCTGGCGTCGGCGGTGACCCCTTGGGCGGTGTGAATGGTGCACGCATACCCGAGCTCGACCGAGGTAGCGACGTAGGCCGCAGGCAGGTCGATGATGCGCCCGTTCCTGGCGTGCTGCACGGTGAGCGTTCCGTCGCCTCCGACCGCGGTGACGTGCCACCGGTCGCCGTTCTTCACCCAGTCGGTCGCGGTGACGCGCAGGGTCCGGTCGTTGCTGCGGGTGATGACGATGTCGTCGACGGACGCGAGGTTGCCGTCGGCGAGCTGCGCCGCCTCGGGTGGGGCGGCTGGGGTGAGGTGGAGGCGGTGCTGGCGGGCGCGCTGGTTGAGCTCGGCCACGAGGTCGCGGGTGGGCGCGAGCATGATCGCGTCGGCCCCGGCGGCGTGGTCGTTCCGCCAGGCGGTGAACACCTCGTCGGTCATCGTGGCCAGGTCACCGACGTGCACCCGGTCCCGATCGAGATAGAACCCCAACGCCTCGGGTAGGCCTTCGCGCAGGGCCAGTGAGGCAGCACCTTCAGCAGGGTCGGCGAAGCGCATCAGCTCGCTCAGGTGCAAGCACCCGTGGGTGGCCTGGATGTCGCGCAACACCCCGCCGGCACCGACGGCGGCCAGCTGCTGGTCATCGCCGATGAGACGGACCGAGCCGCCCCGGCAGATGACGAAGTCGACGACGGTGTCCAGGCTGAGGGTGTCGGCCATCCCCGCCTCGTCGATGATGACCAGGGTGGCTGGGCCGATGGTCTGCGCCCAGTCGGGAAGCGAGCCCAGCGCGGGGTGCGCCAGGTGCCAGGTCAGCTTGGCCATGGTATCGACAATAACCTCAAT
>Ga0209480_10000676_pt1 | contig 26973 bp, 24 predicted proteins | sample JI61114C2DNA_FD_187501 | JGI IMG/M metagenome (GOLD analysis project Ga0209480, IMG submission 187501) | Wastewater effluent complex algal communities from Wisconsin, to seasonally profile nutrient transformation and Carbon sequestration -... | ecosystem: Engineered > WWTP > Effluent > Algae... | reverse complement strand
AAAAAAAACATTATTCTACTCAACCATGATTGCTTTCTCATTTACTTTCCTGCTTTAAAAAGAAACTCTTTTTCTTCTTTTGTTAAACTATCATAGCCCGATTTACTGATTTTATCTAAAATATCATCTATTTGTTTTTGAGTAAAATCTTTCTTTGATTCTGACGAATTTACAACATTTTTCATTGTATTACGATGTACTTTCTTAAAAGGTGTTTTCTTTTTAGGTTGAAACAAATTCGCAACAGCATTTAAAAACATTGAAAACGGCTTGGTTAAATCGGTTCCTGATTGCAATAATTTTATGTAGATAAATCCGAATAAAGCGCCACCAAGATGTGCTAAATGTCCACCAGTGTTATCTAACGGCATTTGAATTAAATCAACTAACAAAATCACAAAAGCCACGTGCCAAAGCTTCACAATTCCTATCAATGGAATACGTAACAACATAAAAGGTGCATAAGTAGCTGTAGCAATTAAAATAGCCATAATAGCACCACTCGCACCAACTAACATACCCGCTTTTCCAATAAAAATGTAGGAAAGAACGAATGTAATTCCTGAGAAAATTCCACCTAAAACATACACACCAAATAATTGCTTATCTGTAAAATAAGTACTAAATAATCTCCCAGAAAAATGAAGCACCATCAGATTAAAAATCAAATGTAAAAATCCGCCATGAAAAAAGTTAAACGTAATTAATGTCCAAGGTGTTCTAATCAACATACCTAAATCAGAAGACAAAGCTATCCCTGTTGGAATTTGGAATTTCCCAGCAGAAAAACTATAAAAAAACACCAACGATAACAAGAAGAAACCAATGTTCCAAAAGATTAACTTTTGAACCATGCCTCCTGTTTTGTATTGTAGTTTTAAATCGTCTAAAATGTTCATATATTAAATTTTCAAATTCAAGTTCAAGTTCAAAACTCAAGATATTAAAACGTCTCTGTATATATCTGTGTAATAATAAAATCTAAAAAAGATGCTGAAACGAGTTCAGCATGACAAACTGAGAACTGATTTCTGAACACTGAATGCTCTTATCTATCCCAACGGTTTTTATCAAACTGATTTTTCTTCCAATACCACATCATGATAAAACCAATCAAAGCACCACCAACGTGTGCAAAATGCGCAATATTTCCGCCAAAAAGACTGAAACCTGTTACGCCTGAGAACAAATCTAACAATACGATTACAGGGACAAAATATTTGGCTTTTACAGGAACTGGAATAAACATCATCATTAACTCCGCATTTGGAAACATAAAAGCAAAAGCCACTAATAAACCATAAATAGCTCCAGAGGCTCCAACAGCAGGTGTTAGATAAGACGAATACATTTTTTCTAACTCATTTTGGGAAATAAATTCTAACCAAGTTGTGTCATATTTTCCTTGATTTAGAAGCTCAATAATTTGTCCTTTATCAACATTATGAGATAGTAAAACATTTAATCCATCATAAAAATGATAATAATTTACTCCAGAATGAATCAAAGCTGCTCCAATTCCACAAGAAAGATAAAAGAATAAAAACTTTTTTGCTCCCCAAAAATGTTCTAAGGCACTTCCAAACGAAACCAAAGCAAACATATTAAAGAAAATATGCATCAAACTTCCGTGCATGAACATGTGCGTAATGGGTTGCCAAAATTTAAAACCATCGCTTTCAAAATAATGTAGCGATAATAATTCATTGGCTTGTGGCACAAAATAACTTCCTATAAAAAATAAAACGTTAATAATTAATAACTGTTTTACGGTGTCGGTCATATTATTCATCATAGAGCAAATCTTTTATCTAAATCTTCTACCGTTAAGGTAATAAATGTGGGTTTTTGAAAAGGAGAAACATTCGGATCTTTACAAGCAAATAACGAATTTACTAAATTTTCTTGCTCTTTAACCGTTAAATACGTCCCTGTTTTTACCGCCATACTTTTTGCCATCGATTTGGCAATGCTATCGCTTTGTGAAAAGCTACTTTCCGGAATTTCGTTTTGTAAATTGCTGATTAATTCTTCTAAAACAATCGAAACTTCGCTCTCAGGCATACCAATTGGCAATCCCGAAATCTGAACTGAATCGCAATTGAAAGCATCAAAAACAAATCCTGTATTTTCTAAAGATGATTGTAATTCTTTTAGCAAAACCATTTCTTCCGAAGAAAAATACAATTCCAAAGGAAACAACAATTGTTGACTCGATGCTTTTTGAACCGTAATGTTTGTCAGAAATTGTTCGTATAACACACGTTGGTGCGCTCTACCTTGATCAATAACTAACATGCCCGATTTTATAGCACTTACAATGTATTTTTTATGAATTTGATAAGTCGAAGAACTTTTCGTTTCTTCTACCTCATCATCAAATAATTTTCCAGTAACTTCTTCGCTTTCAAATGAAAACTGTTCTAATTCTTGTGTTTCTTGCTTTAATCCAACATACAAACTTTCCCAACTTGCCGTTGACTTTTCTCTCTTATAACTCCCAAAAGAAGAAAGCGATTTAGCTGCTGGTTTATCAGTAGAAAATGGATTAAAACTAGAATCGACTTGAATCGTAGGAAAATCGGCTTCTTTATCTTTGTATTGATATGGCGTATCTAAATTGGAATCACGTTCAAAATCTAAAACTGGCGCCACATTAAACTGACCTAAACTATGTTTTACAGCCGAACGCAAAATAGCATATAATGAATGTTCATCATCGAACTTAATTTCGGTTTTGGTAGGATGAATATTGATATCAATGGTATGAGGTGGCACTTGCAAATACAAGAAATAACTTGGTTGATTGCCTTCTTTTAGCAAACCTTCATACGCATTCATAATAGCATGATGCAAATAGGCACTTTTGATGTATCTATCGTTTACAAAGAAAAACTGTTCGCCTCTACTCTTCTTAGCGAATTCTGGTTTTCCTACAAATCCTGTAATATTGATTAACTCGGTTTCTTCTGAAACGGGTACTAATTTTTCATTGGTTTTTCCACCAAAAATATTTACTATTCTTTGACGATAATTTGAACTTGGTAAATTATACAACTCACTTCCGTTATGAATCAACGTAAATGAAATCGACGGATGTGCCATCGCTACACGCTGAAATTCATCCATCACATGACGAAATTCTACCGTTTCCGATTTCAAGAAATTTCTTCGAGCTGGAATATTAAAAAACAAGTTTTTAACCGCAAACGAAGTTCCTTTTGGTAAAACAGCCACTTCTTGAGTTACTAATTTACTGCCTTCAATTACGATATGAGTTCCTAATTCTTCCTGATCTTGTTTGGTTTTCATTTCTACATGCGCAATTGCGGCAATAGAAGCCAATGCTTCACCACGAAAACCTTTGGTATGTAAATCAAATAAATCTTCCGCTTGACGAATTTTAGAAGTAGCATGACGCTCGAAACACAAACGTGCATCAGTTGTATTCATACCTAAACCGTTATCGATAACTTGAACTAAGGTTTTACCAGCTTCCTTAACTATTAATTTGACATCGGTAGCTTTAGCATCAACGGCATTTTCCAACAACTCTTTTACTACAGAAGCAGGTCGTTGAACTACTTCTCCAGCAGCAATTTGATTAGCAACATGATCGGGTAAAAGTTGAATTATACTTGCAGCCATTATTTTCTTCTAAAAATGGAAAAATCAAAATCGATGATAAAGAAAAAAATCAATACTAAAATTAATGCGATTACAATTACTCTAGTATTAAATGATCTGTTTTTTCTATTTCTACTTTCATCTCTAGCATCTTTCCAATGCGCTCTAAAATCATTGTAACTAACCGTTTCTCTATCACGACGAATTGCCGAATCAAAATCAAATGGATTATCAACGGTTTTTCCTTGATAATGTCTTGGTGTATAGTTGAACTGCTTATTTTTTTGCAATTTGAATAAACTCTTTCTCATGGTAATCACTTTAATTTTCAAATTTACTGATTTTTGTCGTGTAAATCTGTAATTTTTTGTTAACAAAAAATCCCGATTAAAAAACGGGATTTTTATTATTTCTATTTGAATTTAGAACTATTTATTGTTCAAATCTACCATTTTTATTGCTGCAATTGCTGCCTCAACACCTTTGTTACCATGCTTTCCGCCACTTCTGTCAAGTGATTGTTGCATATTGTTATCTGTTAACACACAAAAAATGGTTGGCACATCATACAAAAGGTTTAAATCTTTCATACCTTGTGTTACACCTTCGCAAACGAATTCAAAATGCATTGTTTCGCCTTTGATAACACAACCTATCACAATTACTGCATCTAATTCCAGTTTTTCGTGCATTTGTCGTGCTCCAAAAATTAATTCAAAACTTCCTGGAACATTCCAACGGATGATATTTTCTGGCAAAGCGCCACAATCTGTTAAAGCAGCAAAAGCACCATTATACAAACCTTCGGTTACTTGTTCGTTCCATTCTGAAACAACAATCCCAAACCGAAAATCTTTCGCGTTTGGGATTGTTGTTTTATCATAATTAGATAAATTTTTATTTTCTGTTGCCATTCTTATTCTGTCATTGCAATGAAAGCGTCGATGTTCATTCCTTCTTTCGAAGTTTCATATTTTTCTTTAATTTCTACAAATAATTTATGTGCTTCTGCTTTTTTACCAGCAGCTAAATTTAACTGAGCTGCTTTTAATAGATATCTTGGTGTTGTAAAATCATTTTCAGAAGCTTCAGCTGCTTTTTTGTAATACGAAATTGCATCGTCAACTTTATTTGTTTCAGAAAAAGCATCACCAATTGCTCCTAAAGCTAATGGTTTTAGAATAGCATCATCGGATTTGAAATTTTCTAAATAGGTAATAGCATTTTTAAAATCTCCTAAGTTCAAGTAAGCCATACCTGCATAGTAGTTTGCTAAATTTCCTGCAGATGTACCAGCATATTGTTCAGCAATTCCAACAAAACCTAATTTCCCTTCACCACCTTTTAACGCTAAGTTATATAAAGAATCTGGTTTCGCTGTAGCATCTACTGCTTGTTGAAAATATTGTTGTGCTTGAAAAATTTCATTGTTTGCTTTCGCTTCTTTTTCTTCAACAACATATTTATTATACAAAACGTAACCGATAGTAGCAATTGCAATTGCACCAACGATTCCTAAAATCATTTTTTGATTTTTAGCAACCCAGTCTTCAGTTTTAGATGCTGTTTCATCTAATGTATTGAAAACTTCAGCGGTTGTACTATCTGTAGTATCAATTACTTCTTCAAATTCGTTTTCAACTTTAGCTTCTTCTGGTTTTGGAGCTTTGTATCCTCTTTTGTTATATGTTGCCATTTATATTAAATTTAATGAGGTGCAAAAATATAATTTTTATTAAAATTAAAAACCATTTTAGTATATATTTTTAACAAATTCGATTTACTTTTGCATAAAGTCCTATTTTTAGTCCAAAATCAAAGTATATTTATTGTGTTTTTAAAACAATTATCGCTTCTTAACTACAAAAATTTAGCTCAAATCGAATTTGATTTTGACGCTAAGATTAATTGTTTTGTTGGAAAAAACGGCGTTGGAAAAACCAATATTTTAGATGCTATATATCATTTGGCCTATGGAAAAAGCTATTTTAATCCGTTGGCAGTTCAAAATATCAAACACGGCGAAGAGTTTTTTGTAATTGATGCTTTGCTTGAAAAAAACAGCAAAGAAGAAAAAATTGTTTGCAGTTTAAAAAAAGGACAAAAAAAAACCATCAAACGCAATGGAAAAGTTTACGATAAGCTTTCTGAACATTTAGGTTTGATTCCGTTGGTAATTATTTCGCCCTCAGATGCTGATTTGATTATTGATGGAAGCGAAACACGTAGAAAATTTATCGATAGTGTAATTGCAACTTTAGACAATTCCTATTTACATTTATTGATTCAATATCAAAAAACGTTAGCGCAACGAAATGCATTATTAAAGTATTTCGCTTTGAATCAGACTTTTGATGCGGATAATTTATCGATTTATAACGAACAATTAAGCAATTCCGGGCAATTAATTTTCGAAAAAAGAAAGCAATTTCTAGCCGATTTTATTCCAATTTTCGAAAAACATCACACCAATATTTCAGGCGGAAATGAAAAAGTTGCTTTAAAATACGAAAGTCAATTATTTGAAAAAGATTTAATGTCACTTTTAGAAGAATCGCTACAAAAAGACCGAATTATTCAATATACTAGCGCTGGAATTCATAAAGATGATTTGGTTTTTGAAATAGATGGTTTCCCGATTAAGAAATTTGGTTCGCAAGGCCAACAAAAATCATTTTTGATTGCTTTGAAATTGGCGCAATTCGAATTCATGAAAAAACAAAGTGGCGAATTACCAATTTTGCTTTTTGATGATATTTTCGATAAATTAGACGAAACACGTGTACAAAAAATTGTAACCATGGTGAATGATGCCGTTTTTGGACAAATTTTTATTTCTGATACTCATGCAGAACGAACGGAAATGATCATTAAAGAAACACATCAATCGTATAAAATATTTCCGATTTAAAATTCATAATACTACATTTGAAAAAAATTATTCTACTATGAATATTCAAACCAATTTCTCTCTAAAAAAATACAATACTTTTGGAATTGAAGCCAAAGCCAAACAATTTGTTTCGGTAAGTTCGATTACAGAATTGAAAGAAGTGTTGACAAAAAACGACGATATTTTTATTTTGGGCGGTGGAAGCAATATGCTTTTGACGCAGGACATCGAAAAAATAGTTGTTCACGTGAATTTAAAAGGAAGAGAAATTGTTGAAGAAAACGATGATTTTGCAATTGTAAAAGCGCAAGCTGGTGAAAACTGGCACGAATTTGTACTTTGGTGTATTGACCAAAATTTCGGTGGAATTGAGAATTTATCGTTGATTCCAGGAAACGTTGGTACAACTCCAATTCAAAATATTGGCGCTTATGGTGTCGAAATTAAAGACACGATGTTTTCGTGCGATGCTTTAAACCTGAAAACATTAGAAATCGAAACTTTCACAAATGCACAATGCAAATTTGAATACCGTGAAAGTGTTTTCAAAAACGAATTAAAAAACCAATATATTATTACTTCGGTTTGTTTCAAATTAACCAAGAAAAACCACAAAGTTTCTACTACTTATGGAGCTATTGAAACCGAATTACAACATCAAAACATACAAAACCCAACATTAAAAGACGTTAGCAACGCTGTAATTGCCATTCGTCAAAGTAAATTACCCGATCCAAAAGAATTAGGAAATAGCGGAAGTTTCTTTAAAAACCCGATTATTACTAAAGAAGCATTTGAAAAAGCAAAAGCACTTCACGCTGAAATGCCACATTATGTAGTTTCTGAAACCGAAGTAAAAGTTCCTGCGGGTTGGTTAATTGAACAAGCAGGTTTTAAAGGTAAACGTTTTGGTGATGCTGGAGTTCATAAAAATCAAGCTTTGGTTTTAGTGAATTATGGAACCGCAACTGGAGCTGAAATTGTAGCCCTTTCGAGAAATATTCAACAAACGATTTTAGAAAAATTTGGAATTGCAATAGAAGCGGAAGTAAATATTATTTAGTTGGGAGTTGGGAGAAGGAAGTTGGGAGTTTAAAATCTTGGCGTGCTTTTTTAAACTCATAGACACATTAGATTTGCTTTGTGTTAATTTTAGGCATTTCACTTTTCATAGGCAACATAAGAAATCCGCTTAAATCTGCGTTTTGCATTAGCAAATCTGTTTCATCCGCGTGCTAATCTTTTTCAACTTAAAGATTTCTTAAATTTATTCAATCTGTGTTCCAAAAATTTTGAATTTGTTTTTTGAGATTTGTTCGGAATTTGGGATTTGTTATTTGGATTTTAATTAATTTTGCAGTTCAAAATAAAAAAAGATGAAACTTGTATTATTTACCATTGGACTTTTAGGTCTTGCGTTTGCAGGAATCGCGATAAAAATTTGGGCAAAAAAAGACGGAAAATTTGCAGGAACTTGTGCTAGCCAAAGTCCGTTTTTGAATAAAGATGGAGAAAACTGTAGTTACTGCGGAAAAACTCCTGAACAAATGAAAGACTGCAACGAAGAATCGCACGCATAATTTTATCCATTTATGATACTAACAATACTCTTAATCGCTTTTGCGGTTATCGTGTTTATTCAATTTATTTATTACCTTTTTATTTTCGGAAAATTCTCATTTGGTAAAAAAACCGAAGGAACTCCGAAACGTTTACCTATTTCTATCATTGTTTGTGCTAAAAACGAAGAAGAAAATATCAAAAAGTATTTTCAAACTTTGGTTACACAAAACTATCCGGATTACGAAATTGTCTTAATTGACGATGCTTCGAGCGATGAAACTTTGGAATTATTCGAAAGTTACGAAAAGCAATATTCGAATGTAAAATTGGTAAAAGTTCAAAATAATGAAGCGTTTTGGGGTAATAAAAAATTCGCTTTGACCTTAGGAATTAAAGCAGCAAAAAACGAGTATTTAGTTTTCACCGATGCAGATTGCTATCCATCTTCAAACGACTGGTTGTTGCAAATTTCGACTCAGTTTACCAAAGAAAAAACGATTGTTTTAGGATATGGTGCATACGAGAAAGTTAAGAATTCTTTCCTAAATAAAATCATTCGTTTTGAAACGATGTTAACCGCTACACAATATTTTTCTTGGGCGAAAATTGGCAAACCTTATATGGGTGTTGGGCGCAATTTAGCTTACAAAAAAGAAGAATTTTTCAACGTTCGTGGCTTTATGGATCACATGAAAATTCGTTCGGGTGATGATGATTTATTTATCAATCAAGCGGCAACAAAAAAGAACACGGCGATTTTATACACGCCAGAAAGTTTTACTTTTTCGGAACCGAAAACTACATTTTCATCATGGGTGTATCAAAAAAGAAGACACGCTACCACTGCGAAATTCTACAAAGGATTTGATAAATTTCAATTGGGATTATTTTTCTTTAGTCAGTTTTGGTTTTTAGTTTTGGCGATTGTTTTATTGGCGTTTCAATTCCAATGGATGATTGTGACTGGAATTATCGTATTTAGATATTTATTCACTTGGATTTCTTTAGGCTATGCCGCTGGAAAACTAAAAGAAAAAGATGTTATGTATTGGTATCCAATTATTGAAATTGTGCTTATCTTTACACAACTGAGTGTATTTTTTAGAAATCTCATCTCAAAACCTGTACATTGGAAGTAAATTCGGTAATCATTCAAGAAAATATTGAAAAAGCAAAAAAGGGAGACCAAGTTGCTTTCACGTTTTTATTGGATTTTTTCTGGAATGAAGTTTACGGCTTCATGCTAAAACGCACCGAAAACGAAACCGACACCGAAGACATTGCGATTGAAACTTTCGCAAAAGCGTTTGATAAAATCGCGACTTACAATCCCGAATATGGTTTTAATACTTGGTTGATTGCGATTGCAAAAAATGTACATATCGATATGCTTCGAAAAAAGAAATCGTCTTTATTTATTGAAATGAATGACGAAGAAGATCATCAAGCGTACAGTGTAGCTGATGATTCCAATTCTGCTGAAGATGAATTGATTATCGAACAAAATTTAGCCCAATTACTACAATACATCAAACAATTGAAACCTGCTTATCAGGAAGTCATTCAAATGCGTTATTTTCAAGAAATGACCTATCAAGAAATGGCAGAACAAATTGATGAACCGCTTAATAACATCAAAATCAAACTGCTTCGAGCTAAGAAATTATTGGCGGAGATTATTTCGGGGAAATAAACTTCTAAACAAATCTTAAAACTTTACATTCTTCTATAGAAATCCATCATTTCTAATTATCTTTGCCTATCAAAATTTTGATTATGGACACGGCTATTGACAATGTTTTTCCACCAAGAGAACCTAAACCAAGATGGTTACGCGTAAAATTACCAACCGGTAAAAACTACACCGAACTTAGAGGTTTAGTAGACAAATATAAACTGAATACGATTTGTACTTCGGGAAGTTGTCCTAATATGGGTGAATGTTGGGGAGAAGGAACCGCAACTTTCATGATTTTAGGAAATGTCTGTACACGTTCGTGCGGCTTTTGTGGTGTGAAAACTGGTCGCCCTGAAACAGTGGATTGGGATGAACCTGAAAAAGTAGCGCGTTCTATCAAAATTATGAACATTAAACATGCGGTTATTACGAGTGTGGATCGTGATGATTTAAAAGATATGGGTTCGATTATTTGGGCAGAAACCGTGAAAGCGATTCGCCGAATGAATCCAAATACGACTTTAGAAACGTTAATTCCAGATTTTCAAGGGAATACTAGAAATTTAGACCGAATTATTGAAGTTGCACCGGAAGTAGTTTCGCACAATATGGAAACCGTAAAACGTTTGACACGTGAGGTTCGTATTCAAGCGAAATATGAAAAAAGTTTGGAAGTGTTACGTTATTTAAAAGAACAAGGCATTAAAAGAACTAAGTCGGGCATCATGTTAGGTTTAGGAGAAACGGAAGAAGAAGTGATTCAAGTTTTACACGATTTAGCCGATGCAAAAGTGGATATTGTTACGATTGGTCAATACTTACAACCTAGTAAAAAACACTTACCAGTTAAAGAATACATCACGCCAGAACAATTCGCAAAATACGAACAAATAGGAAAAGAATTAGGTTTTAGACATGTGGAAAGTGGCGCTTTGGTGCGTTCTTCTTATCATGCGGAGAAACATATTCATTAATTTAGTGATTAGTGAAAAGTAATTAGTGAATAGCGAATTGAATTCTAGATAAAAACCTGTAACAAAAAAGACTTGAAACCTGAAACAAAAATAAAAATTGCTATTAATGGTTTTGGAAGAATTGGACGAAATTTGTTCCGATTGCTTTTGAATCATCCTACTATCGAAGTAGTTGCCATAAACGACATTGCGGATAACAAAACAATGGCGCATTTGGTAAAATACGATAGCATTCATGGTGTTTTGAATCATAAGGTTTCGTTTTCTGATGATTCTATTATCATTGATGAAAAATCGTTTTTATTTTTTCACGAAAGAGAAATCAAAAATTTAGATTGGAAGTCGTTAAACATTGATATTGTTATTGAATCGACCGGAAAATTCAAAACTTTTGAGGATATTAACCAACATATTTTAGCTGGAGCGAAAAAAGTTATTCTTTCCGCACCATCTGAAGTGGATGAAATAAAAACGGTAGTTTTAGGTGTAAACGAACACATTTTAGACGGAAGTGAAACGATAATATCCAATGCAAGTTGCACGACAAACAATGCCGCTCCGATGATTAAAATCATTCAAGAATTGTGTGAAATTGAACAAGCGTACATCACCACCGTTCACTCCTACACTACCGACCAAAGCTTACACGATCAACCACATAAAGATTTGCGTAGAGCTCGAGGTGCTGCACAATCTATTGTTCCAACAACAACTGGAGCTGCAAAAGCATTGACTAAAATTTTTCCAGAATTAGAAGGAAAAATTGGTGGTTGTGGTATTCGAGTTCCTGTTCCAGATGGTTCGTTGACCGATATTACTTTTAATGTCAAACGTCAAGTTTCTATTGAAGAAATTAATCAAGCGTTCAAAAAAGCTGCTGAAACGAATTTCAAAGGGATTTTAGATTATACCGAAGACCCTATTGTTTCTGTGGATATTATTGGAAACCAAAATTCTTGTTTATTTGATGCGCAATTAACTTCTGTTATTGACAAAATGGTAAAAATTGTAGGTTGGTACGACAACGAAATTGGCTATTCTTCTCGATTAATTGATTTAATTACATTCGTTTCTAAAAAATAAAGTTTTTTTTTATCTGTAAAAAACTTAAATTGCAGGGTTAAAAAGTAATCTTGACTTAAATTGACAAAGCAATTTGTAATATTTTTACTATTTGTAACTTTTTCAAGTTACACACAATCTGTATATAAAGATGTTGCAAAAATTAGCGATAGTACTGACTATTATTTAGAAATTGGCCTTTTTAATAAAGAAGATAAAAAATCTTACAAAAGAGCAATTGAGTTTACAGAAAAAGCAATTACATACGCAAAATCTAATAACCTAAACGATAAATTAGCCGATTCATACTTGCAATTGGGAAACATTTATTATGATTTAGAAAAAAACAATTTAGCAATTGATTACTTCATTAGAGCAGTAAATACATTTGACACAAAAGAGCCTAAAACAAATTTAGCGCTTTCTTATTATGGCCTTGGTAAATGCTATCTAAAAAAAGACAATATTAAAGTTGCCGAAATTTACTTTGAAAAAGCAGCTTCATTATATGAAAAACTAAACTTTTTTGAAGCAATTGAATTGATAAACTTACAGAAAGGAATAATCAAAAAAGAAAAAAAGGATTATCCAGAAGCAACTACAATTCTTTTATCTGTAATTAAAAATTTAGATGACGATGCTTTTCTTAGCACAAAATCTGAAGCTTATTTTCAACTGGGAGAAATTGAAATGGCACAGAAAAAGTATGCAAAAGCAATTAGTTATTATGATTTGGCAAACGTTGCAAATCAAACAAATAAAAGTGATTTTGAAGCTTCAAAAAAAATTCTAAAACAATTAAGTATTGCTTACGAAAGAAGCCACAACAAGGAAAAATCACACTTTTATCTAAAAAAATATGACGATTTAACCGACTCAATTTCAAAACATTTTCTAAGTTTTGATTCGGAAAATATGATTGATAAAATTCAATTTGATGAACAGTTAAAAACAATTGAACAATTAGATAAAGAAAAGAAAAGTCAGCAAAAAACATTACGTTTTTCTAAGTTAATTAGTATTTTGAGTATTGCTTTGATTTCGATTTTATCGCTTTTGAGTTTATCGCTATACAAAAACAATAAAATTAGAATTAGCACGAATAAACTATTAAAAGAAAAAAACAAAGAATTAATTGCCGAAAAAGAAAGAGCAGAATTAGCTTCAAAAGCAAGAGCAGATTTCCTATCAACAGTAAGTCATGAATTACGAACACCATTAAATGCAATTAACGGAATAACCTATCTTTTATTACAAGAAAAACCAAAAGCAAGTCAACTAAATTACTTAAAATCATTAGAGTTTTCAGGAAATTATCTATTGAATTTTATCAATGATATTTTAGAAATTAACCGTTTAGAATCGGACAAAGTAACTGTTGAAAAAATTAGTTTTGATTTAAGAGAACTTATTGAAAACATTACTATTTCATTCAAAGAATTCATCAGCGAAAACAACATCAATTGCCATTTATATATTGATGAAACGATAACTTCTAACTTAAAAGGCGATCCTACAAAACTGTCCCAAATTATCATCAATTTATTGAATAATGCAATAAAGTTCAGTAAAAATGGAGATGTTTGGTGCACCGTTAAAAAAATCAATGAATCGAACAATGAAATCAAATTATACTTTGAAGTAAAAGATAACGGAATTGGAATTCCAATCGACAAACAAGAAACTATTTTTGATAGTTTTAGCCAAGGTTCAGTTGAAATTAATCGAACGTATGGAGGAACAGGTTTAGGGCTTTCTATTGTTAAGAAAATTCTAGAACTGATGGGAAGCACCATTCATTTAAAAAGTGAAAGCGGAAAAGGAAGTACTTTTTCTTTTGAACTAGAATTTGAAAAAGCTGCAAAAGACGAAGTTAAAAAAGAGATAAATCAGAAAATTGAATACTTAAATAAGAAAAATATTCTATTGGTTGAAGACAACAAAATCAATCAAATGATTACCCAAAAAATGCTTGAAAAGAAAGGTATTTCATGTGTTATCATAGACAATGGTGAAGATGCGATTGAAAACGCAAAAACTAACCATTATGACCTAATTTTAATGGATGTTCATTTACCTGGAATCAACGGAACTGAAGCCACAACCGAAATTAGAAAATTTGACACAACAACTCCAATTATTGCATTAACAGCTATTTCATTAAATGAAAATAAAGAAATGCTCTTGTCCTACGGCATGAATGAAGTAATCACCAAACCATTTGAACCAGAGCATTTTTATAATGTTGTAACCGCTTATTTAACTAATACTGAGCGATTAAATTCTTAATTAAGTTTCTCACGTGTGGTTCTGCTTTTTTAGCAGCTTCCAAAACTTCTTCATGATTTACTTCTTCAATATTATCTTCATCACCCATATCGGTAATTACTGAAACACCAAAGCATTCCATATTCATATGACGTGCTACAATTACTTCTGGAACGGTTGACATTCCTACGCAATCAGCACCTAAGGCTTTTACCATTTTATATTCAGCAAGAGTTTCAAATGTTGGCCCTTGTAAACCCAAATAAATTCCTTTTTTTAAATCGATATTTAGTGTTTTCGCCAATTCGAATGCTTTTAAATTCATAGCTTTTGAATATGGTTCGCTCATGTTGACAAATCTTGGTCCAAAACGCTCATCGTTGTGACCACGTAGTGGATGTTCGGGCATCATGTTGATATGATCTGTAATAACAGCAACATCACCCACTTTATATGATGGATTTACGCCACCCGAAGCGTTGGAAACAATTAATTTTTCAACACCTAAATATTTCATTACACGCACCGGAAAAGTTACTTGTTTCATATCGTAACCTTCATAAAAATGAAAACGACCTTGCATTGCCACCACTTTTTTTCCTTGAATCGTTCCAAAAACCAAAGCGCCTTTATGCCCTTGAACGGTTGAAACTGGGAAATTTGGAATTTCCGTATATGGTAATGTATGTTCGATTGCAATATCTTCTGTAAAACCGCCTAATCCTGAACCTAAAATCACACCATATTCTGGAGTAAAATTGGTTTTGTTTTTAATGAAACTAACTGTTTCTTGTACTTTGTCCCACATAATCTTCTATCGTTTTATCAATGTTTTTATTTAAAAAAGTAGATTTTATTGACAAATAGAACAATTGCTCTTTAGGCAATAATCCGTTTAAACGAACAAAATCTTTTTCTGTTGTAATTATTTTTCTTCCATTGGCTTTTGCCAAAATTTGTTCACAATCTTGTTTTGAAAAATGATGATGATCTTGAAACACCAAAGCTTCATCAGTTTCATTTTTAAGAAAATCGAAAAACAATTTAGGTTTTGCAATTCCAGCTACCAAAACTTTACTTTCGGATTGAATTTCAGAAACCAACAATTTACTTTCATTTCCAAAAACATAATCATCGTACTGAATTGTAGTGAAGAAAACTGGTTGCTTTACCTTTAACTTTTCTCTGATTTTCTGCTGCGCAAGTTCGGATAAATCATTCGGACATTTTGTGACAATTATCATATCGGCACGTTTTTTCCCTGAAGACGGTTCGCGTAAATTCCCGAAAGGCAAAATATAATCATCGCAAAACAAATCGTCATACGCTGTGAGCAAAATATAAAAACCAGCTTTTACTTTTCTGTGCTGATAAGCGTCGTCTAATAAAATTACATCTGGTCTATTCGGATGTTGTAATAAATTTTCAATTCCGTTTTTACGATTGGCATCAACCGCTACTTGAATATTTGAAAATTTCGAATAAAACTGAAAAGGTTCGTCACCAATTGAACTCGCAGTAGCTTTTTCATCTGCCAAAATAAAACCTTCGGTCGTACGCTTGTAACCGCGACTCAAAACAGCCACTTTATATTTATCAGAAAGCAATCGGATTAAATATTCAATTTGAGGTGTTTTTCCTGTTCCGCCAACGCTAAGATTTCCAACAGCAATAATTGGAATATTAAAAGAAGAACTCTTGAAAATGCCTTTGTCGTAAAGCCAATTTCGGATAAACGTAATGAGCCAATACAAAAAGGCTAAAGGGAAAAGTATTTTTCGTAACAAAATCATATTACGAAAGTATAATAAATTATCATCATATTAAAGTTTATGCTATTTATCATTTCATTTCTAACTGGTATTTCGTTAATTTGTGTAATCATTTAGTAAAATCAAACATCATGAAACTTTCCGATATACTTTCTGTTCTTGAAGAAATGGCGCCACTAGGTTATGCCGAAGATTTTGACAATGTTGGACTTTTAGTTGGAATCCCGAATCAGGAAATTGATGGCGTTTTAGTTTGCCATGATGCTTTGGAATCGGTGATTGATGAAGCGATTTCGAAAAAATGTAATTTGGTTGTTTGCTTCCACCCTATTTTGTTTTCGGGAATTAAGAAAATTACGGGTAAAAATTATGTGGAACGTGCGATTTTAAAAGCAATTAAAAATGACATTGCGATTTATGCCGTTCATACTGCTTTGGACAACCATCAAAAAGGAGTGAATAAAATTTTCTGTGATGCTTTAGGTTTGAAACATTCGAAAGTATTGATTCCGAAAGAAAATTACATTCAAAAATTAGTTACCTATACGATTCCAGAAAATGTTGAAAAATTGCGAAATGCCCTGTTTGATGCTGGCGCTGGAACGATAGGAAATTATGAAGATTGTAGTTTTAATTCGAAAGGAATTGGAACTTATATGGGAAATGAAAATTCGAATCCGGAAATTGGAGAGCGTTTTGAATTTGTAGAAAACGAAGAAATTAAAATCGAGCTGACTTTTGAAAAACATTTGCAAGGTAAAATCTTGAAAGCTTTATTCAAAAATCATGTGTACGAAGAAGTAGCTTACGAAATTTATCAATTGGAAAACAAGCATCAAAATATTGGTTTGGGACGCGTTGGAGAATTCGAAAATCCGCTTTCTGAAACCGAATTTTTAGAATTGGTAAAAGACAAATTACAATGTGGAGGCATTAGACATTCGGCTTTCATAGGAAAATCAATAAAAAAAGTAGCGGTTTTAGGCGGAAGCGGCAGTTTTGCCATTAAGAATGCAATTGCTTCAGGTGCAGACGCTTATCTCACGGCCGACTTAAAATATCACCAATTCTATGAAGCTGAAAATCAATTACTTTTGGCTGATATTGGACATTTTGAGAGCGAAAGATTTACAAAAAATTATATAGTTGATTTTCTTAAAGAAAAAATCACTAATTTTGCACCAAATTCGCTGCAATGCGGAATTATTTTATCAGAAGAAAATACAAATCCAGTTAAGTACTTTTAAATATGGCAACCATCAAAGAGATAAGCGTAGAAGATAAGTTAAGAGCCCTTTATGCTTTACAATTAGTTGATTCTAAAATAGACGAAATCAGAAATGTTAGAGGTGAATTGCCTCTTGAAGTAGATGATTTAGAAGATGAAGTAGCAGGACTTTCTACTCGTTTAGACAAATTAAAAAGTGATTTAGAAACAATTGATGACCAAATCAAAGAAAAGAAAAACGCAATCGATGGACACAAAGAATCGATTAAAAAATATTTAGAGCAACAAAAAAACGTTCGTAACAATAGAGAATTCAACTCTTTAACTAAAGAAGTGGAGTTTCAGGAATTGGAAATTCAATTGGCTGAAAAGCACATTAAAGAAATGAAAGCTTCTATTGAGCACAGAAAAGAAGTTATTGCTCAAACTAAAGAAAGATTAGAAGGTAAACAAACACATTTGAAACATAAGAAAGCTGAATTAAGCGATATTATGGCTGAAACTGAAAAAGAAGAAAACTTTTTAACTGCAAAATCAGCAGAATTAAGAGGTCAAATAGAAGAGCGTTTAATTGCAGCTTACGACAGAATTAGAACAAGTGTTAGAAACGGTTTAGCGGTTGTTTCTATTGAGCGTGGAGCTTCTGCTGGTTCTTTCTTTACAATTCCACCACAAACACAAATGGAAATTGCAGCTCGCAAAAAAATCATTACAGATGAGCACAGTGGAAGAATTTTAGTAGACGGTTTATTAGCCGATGAAGAAAAAGAAAAAATGGAGAAATTATTTGCTACAATCTAATTGATTCCACAATAATAAATGAAAGTCCTTTTTTAAAAAGGGCTTTTTTTGTTTTTAAACGCTTAGACGCAAAGTTTTCATAATTCCCAAATTACTATTCAATAATCACTTTTCGCTTTTCACTAAAAAACCTATCTTTGCTACATGGAAGAAAATGCAACCCGAATTAATAAGTTTTTATCAGAAACTGGTTTTTGTTCTCGTAGAGAAGCTGATCGTTTGATTGAGCAAGGAAGAGTTACTATTAACGGAAAGATTCCGGAAATGGGCACTAAAGTTGCGCCTGATGATGAAGTTCGTGTGAATGGTGAATTGGTACAACAGAAAAACGAGAAACCAATTTATTTAGCGTTTTACAAACCTGCTGGAATTGAATGTACGACTAATTTAAGCGTGCGTGACAATATTGTTGATTTCATCAACTATCCTGAGCGTATTTTTCCGATTGGACGTTTGGATAAAGCCAGTGAAGGTTTGATTTTTATGACGAATGATGGCGATATTGTAAATAAAATTCTTCGCGCGAGAAACAACCACGAAAAGGAATATATCGTAACCGTAAACAAACCCATTACCGACCGATTTATTGATAGAATGGCGAACGGAATTCCGATTTTGGAAACGATTACCAAAAAATGTAAAGTAGAACAAATTAGCAAATTCGTCTTCCGAATAATTTTAACGCAAGGTTTGAATAGACAAATTCGTAGAATGTGTGAATATTTAGATTACGAAGTAACGGCTTTGAAACGTACCCGAATTATCAACATTTCCTTAGACGTTGCGGAAGGCAAATACCGAAACTTAACCGATGCCGAAGTTGCTGAATTAAATAGACTTATCGAACCTTCCAGCAAAACTGAAGAAGCAAGTTTACCAAGCAATAAAGGTAAATTTACTGGGAAGAGGAATTATGGGGAAAGGAATCGGTAGTTTTAAATAACTAATTTGAAGTTAATATTACATACAATATTCTTACTACACCAAATATCATTATCCATTTAGCGAAAGGGAACAACTTTGATTTACTTTTTGCCATCTCCATGTTATTTTTCTTAATGTTATAACTTGTATTTGGAGTATTTCCGTTTTCTTTAATAAATTCATCAAATTCATTTTTTTTGAGCAATGCATCATCATGAAAAGATTTTTCAGAATAATTAAATAGTACTACTAATAGAGTACATACAATTAACCAAAAATAGTTTGATTCAAAAATAGAATTCATATCAGATTTATTTTAGAGCTAGCGCGAAGATCTTGTTAGTGTTTTTTTTGATTTATAGGCACGAGCAAGATGTTCGCGATAGTATGTGCAAATGAGTGAATAGATAAAAAAACTAAATTAAAATTGTATTTCTAATTAATTTTTTTGCGAATTTTAATGCTTGTTCTGCTTCCTCTCTAGTGTTTATTATATTTAAATGAACAGTATCATTTCTTAGCTTTCTTATTTTTTCAATTACCAAAAATTCCTCATTTGTAATTATCTTTTTCTCTAAACAATATTTAGTTATTTCAAAAAACTTAATTCTATTAGCATCAATATTTTCACTCACTAAAAACCGATTTAAAGTTGTTAGAATTACTTTATTAGTTTCTATTATACTTTGTGAATAGAAATTTTGTTCAAAAAGTTTTTCGGAAGTTTCGAGTTCGATAATTTCTTTCAATTCTAACTGTTCAATCTCTTTATCTTTTCTTGCTTTAATAAAATGATTAAAAATAGAAGTTGTTACATACCCAATTACACCTCCTACAAACCCAAACAATAATAACTTTATAAATTCAGAAATTTTTACATTTATTAAAGCTAGCAACCAGAGAAATAAAATTGATACAGGAAGAATAGTAAATAATATAAATATCCAATATGCAGACATTCTAATCCACCTCAAAAGTTTAAATTGTTTTATTGTTAATGTATTAAATAATCTTTCAATGGAATATAAATAAAAAGAAATTGTAATCCCTATTATAAATAAAAAGAAAAATTGACTAATCGAAAAGGAAATAAAACCTAAATCAACTTTTAATTTTGAAAGTTCTTCTTTAAAGGCACTCAATGATATTACAACAGTTAAAAAACCTAAGATTAAATCATACCTTATTTCACTTTTATTATTCATTCTCTCATAGTTTAAAAAAATTAAGTTTTTAACTTTTTAACACATTATCTTGCAATTTACGAAACCCATTTCAAACCAAAATATGGAAATCCATAATCTTATAAACATTTTAAATTGCTACTTCCATCACATAATCATCCATTACATAACCATTCCCTATTTCGATTACTTCGTCTTTTACGATTGTAAAACCTAACTTTTCGTAGAAAAAACGGGCTTTGTTGTATTTGTTTACGTTTAAAAAAATGGCTTTTTGGTTTTGTGCTATGGCAATTTCAATGGCTTTGTCTATTAATAATTTGCCCAAACCTTTACCTTGTTCGGTAAGCAACACATAAATTTTGTGAATTTTAAGTTTTTGAGAATTGTAACAATTTAATTCGTAGGACAAAAAACCAACGGCTCTTTCAGCATCTTTTAGTAGTAAAAAATGTTGCCCGCTTTGGAATTGTGCTTCAAGTGCTTCTATGCTATAAAACTGCGCTAACATATACTGCAACTGCTCTGGTGAAAGGATTTCTTTGTAAGCAGTAGGCCAAATTTCGTAAGCTAATTCAGCTACTATGCTCAGTTGTTCTTTTTGTAGTGGTACAATATTCATACTGCTAAAATAAAAAAAACCTCTCATTTCTGAGAGGTTATTATGTTAAGCTTGTCCTGTTGGTCCAAAATTTAATGGAATGGCTGGTTGTTCGCCTTCTTCAATTTTTCCGTGTGCGCTTTCAAAACGGTGTATATTTTCGCCCAATGCTTTTAATAAACGTTTTGCATGTTGTGGTGTTAACACAATTCTTGATTTTACTTTTGCCTTTGGCACACCTGGCATAATCGCTACAAAATCAACTACAAATTCTGAATTGGAATGATTAATAATTGCTAAGTTTGAGTAGGTTCCTTCGGCAGTTTTTTCATCTAATTCGATGTTGATTTGTCCTTGTGGGTTGTTATTTTCCATATTTTTTATTTAAACATATAAGTCATCTAAGTTTTACTTTAGTGTATATGTATGATTAAGTTCTTTTAAGTTTTCAAATCTAGTACAAGATTAAGAATAATTTTTGATTAAAAAAAAACCTAACAAAAATTAATTCGTTAGGTTTTTTAGTATTGGAATAGTGCTACTTTTAGTAATTAAATTCTTCTTTAGCAGCAACTAACTCGTTGTATTCTTCTTTAGAACCTACTATCATATTGTCATAGTCTCTCATACCTGTACCAGCTGGGATTCTGTGTCCTACAATAACATTTTCTTTTAATCCTTCTAATGTATCGATTTTACCTGCAACAGCAGCTTCGTTTAATACTTTAGTTGTTTCCTGGAACGATGCCGCAGAAATGAATGATTTCGTTTGTAACGATGCTCTCGTAATACCTTGAAGTACTGGAGTAGCAGTTGCTGTAATAACATCACGAGCTACTACTAAATTTTTATCATTACGTTTTAACAACGAATTTTCATCTCTTAATTGACGTGGAGAAATAATTTGACCTGGTTTTAAATTTTCCGAGTCACCTGCATCCTCTACTACTTTCATTCCGTATAATTTGTCGTTTTCAACAAGGAAATCACTAGTATGAGCTAATTGATCTTCCAAGAATAATGTATCTCCTGGATCAACAATTCTTACTTTACGCATCATTTGACGAATAACTACCTCAAAGTGTTTGTCGTTGATTTTTACCCCTTGTAAACGGTAAACTTCCTGAATTTCATTTACTAAATACTGTTGAACAGCAGATGGTCCTTGAATTCTTAAAATATCCTCTGGAGTAATTGCACCATCAGAAAGTGGCGTACCAGCTTTCACGTAGTCATTCTCTTGCACTAAGATTTGGTTCGAAAGTTTTACTAAGTATTTCTTCACTTCACCAAATTTAGATTCGATAGCAATTTCTCTATTTCCTCTTTTAATTTTTCCGAATGTAACAACACCGTCAATTTCAGAAACTACCGCTGGGTTAGATGGATTACGAGCTTCTAATAACTCGGTAATTCTTGGTAAACCTCCTGTGATATCGCCTGTTTTAGAAGAACGACGTGGAATTTTTACTAAAATTTTACCTGCTTTAATTTTCTCGCCATCATCTACCATAAGGTGAGCTCCAACTGGTAAGTTATATGAACGAATTAATTCGCCATCTTTTCCATAAATCAATAAAGTAGGAACTAATTTTTTATTTCTACCTTCAGAAATTACTTTTTCTTGGAAACCTGTTTGCTCATCGATTTCAACTAAGAACGATTGTCCTTGTTCTAAATCTTCGTAAGCAATTTTTCCTGTAAATTCTGAAACAATAACTCCATTATATGGATCCCATTTACAAATTGTAGTACCTTTTTCAACAACGTCTCCGTCTTTAACAAAAATACTTGAACCATAAGGAATATAGTGTGTATTTAATAAAATTCCGGTTTTAGCATCTACTAATTTTAATTCAGTAGAACGAGAGATAACGATATCAACTGCGTTTCCATCAGCATCTTCCCCTTTAACCGTTTTTAAATCTTCGATTTCTAATCTACCTCCAAAACGAGTTACAATACTTGATTCCTCAGAAATACCACCAGCAACCCCTCCAACGTGGAACGTACGAAGTGTTAACTGTGTACCTGGCTCACCAATTGATTGCGCTGCAATAACTCCAACTGCTTCGCCTTTCTGAGTCATCTTACCAGTAGCTAAGTTTCTACCATAACATTTCGCACAGATTCCTTTTTTAGCTTCACAAGTTAATGGAGAACGTACTTCAACTCTTTCGATTGGAGATGCTTCGATTTTCTTAACGATTGCTTCAGTAATTTGCTCACCTGCTTCAACTAAAATTTCGTTATCAAGTGGGTTAATTACATTTTGTAAAGCTACACGTCCTAAAATTCTTTCTCCTAAAGTTTCAACAATTTCTTCGTTTTTCTTTAAAGCAGAAACTTCAATTCCTCTTAATGTACCACAGTCAACAGAGTTTACAATAACATCTTGAGATACATCGTGTAATCTACGAGTTAAGTAACCAGCATCGGCAGTTTTAAGAGCCGTATCCGCAAGACCTTTACGCGCACCGTGAGTAGAAATGAAGTACTCAAGAATCGAAAGACCTTCCTTAAAGTTAGATAAAATCGGGTTTTCAATAATTTCACCACCACCAGCTGTTGATTTTTTAGGCTTAGCCATCAAACCACGCATACCAGTTAACTGACGAATTTGTTCTTTAGAACCCCTTGCTCCAGAGTCAAGCATCATATATACCGAGTTGAAACCTTGTTGGTCTTCACGGATATTTTTCATTGCTAGCTCTGTTAATTGAGCATTAGCTGAAGTCCAGATATCAATAACTTGGTTGTAACGTTCGTTATTGGTAATAAGACCCATGTTATAGTTCATTGAGATACCTTCAACTTGTTCTCTAGCATCCGCAATTAATTGTGTTTTTTGTTCAGGAATACGAATATCACCCAATGAGAATGATAATCCTCCACGGAATGCATTTTTATATCCTAAATCTTTCATATCATCTAAGAAAGCTGCTGTTGTAGGAACATCAGTAACTTCTAAGATTCTACCAATAATATCACGTAATGATTTCTTAGTTAAAACCTCATTGATATATCCAGCTGCTTGTGGTACTACTTCATTAAATAATACTCTACCAGCAGTTGTTTGAATGATTTTATATACTAACTCTCCGTTTTCATTAAAATCTTTAGCACGTACTTTCACACGAGCATTTAATTCTAACTTACCTTCGTTCAGGGCAATGTTTACTTCTTCTGCAGAATAGAAAGTCAAATCTTGACCTAAAATTTTCTTTTCTGGAGTTGATAGACGCTCTTTGGTCATATAATAAAGACCAAGAACCATGTCTTGAGAAGGTACAGTAATTGGAGCACCATTTGCAGGATTCAAGATATTGTGAGAAGCCAACATTAATAATTGTGCCTCTAAAATAGCTTCTGGTCCTAATGGTAAGTGAACCGCCATCTGGTCACCATCGAAATCGGCGTTGAATGCAGTACATACTAATGGGTGTAACTGGATTGCTTTTCCTTCAATTAACTTAGGTTGGAATGCTTGAATACCCAATCTGTGTAACGTAGGAGCACGGTTCAATAATACAGGATGTCCTTTAATTACATTCTCTAAAATATCCCATACAACTGGCTCTTTTTTGTCGATGATTTTCTTAGCCGACTTAACTGTTTTAACAATTCCTCTTTCGATTAACTTACGAATAACGAATGGTTTGTATAGTTCAGCAGCCATATCTTTTGGCAAACCACATTCGAACAATTTCATTTCTGGTCCAACGACGATTACTGAACGAGCAGAATAATCTACACGTTTTCCTAATAAGTTTTGACGGAAACGACCTTGTTTACCTTTTAATGAATCTGATAAAGATTTTAATGGTCTGTTTGATTCTGTTTTAACAGCAGAAGCTTTACGTGTGTTATCAAATAATGAATCTACAGATTCTTGTAACATACGTTTTTCGTTTCTTAAGATAACTTCTGGAGCTTTAATCTCCATTAATCTTTTTAAACGGTTGTTACGGATGATAACTCTTCTGTATAAATCATTTAAATCTGAAGTTGCGAAACGACCTCCATCAAGTGGCACTAACGGACGTAATTCTGGTGGAATAACTGGAATTACTTTTAAAATCATCCATTCTGGACGGTTTTCTCTGTTTAAGTTAGACTCACGGAATGATTCAACAACATTTAAACGTTTTAACGCTTCTGTCTTACGTTGTTTAGATGTTTCGTTATTAGCAGCGTGACGTAAACTATAAGAAAGTTCGTCTAAGTCAGTACGAGCTAATAAATCCATAATACATTCAGCACCCATTTTAGCGATGAATTTATTAGGATCGTTGTCATCTAAATATTGATTTTCCATAGGAAGTGTATCTAAAATATTTAAATACTCTTCTTCTGTAAGGAAATCTAATTTTTGTAATGATTCACCATCAGCGTTTTTAGCAATACCAGCTTGAATTACTACGTATCTTTCGTAGTAAATAATCATATCTAATTTCTTAGATGGTAGACCTAAAATATAACCAATTTTGTTTGGTAACGAACGGAAATACCAGATATGAGCAATAGGCACAACAAGGTTGATATGTCCTACTCTATCTCTACGTACTTTTTTCTCTGTTACTTCAACACCACATCGGTCACAAACGATTCCTTTATAGCGAATTCTTTTATACTTACCACAAGCACACTCGTAATCTTTTACTGGACCGAAAATACGTTCACAGAAAAGACCATCTCTTTCTGGTTTGTGTGTACGATAGTTGATAGTTTCTGGTTTTAAAACCTCACCTCTAGATTCTCCTAAAATTGATTCTGGAGAAGCTAATCCTATCGTAATTTTGTTAAACCTTTTTATTTGGTTCTTATCTCTATTATTTCTATTATTCATCATAGTTTTTACTATTGATTTACTTGCAATTAAAAATTGATTTTAAACAGCTTTAGCAATGCTACTTTTCTGTTGACTCGAATTACTTCTCTAAACTTCAAACCTAAATTTTGAAGTGCTAGTTATTGTATTTGACACAATAAATTTTGTCTGTACAATAAAAAATCGGAACGGTTTACGGTTATAAATCCTTAAAAACTTTTAAAAAAATAGTAGAGAGCGTTGCAATACAACGCCTCTACAATAATATTCTATATTTATTCTTCTAATCTGATATCTAATCCAAGACCTTTTAATTCATGCATTAATACATTGAATGATTCTGGTAATCCTGGTTCTGGCATAGTTTCTCCTTTTACGATTGCTTCGTAAGTTTTAGCTCTACCAATAACGTCATCTGATTTAACAGTTAAGATTTCTCTAAGTGTACTTGATGCACCGTATGCTTCAAGAGCCCAAACCTCCATCTCTCCGAAACGTTGTCCTCCAAATTGCGCTTTACCTCCTAAAGGTTGTTGCGTAATTAATGAGTATGGACCAATAGAACGAGCGTGCATTTTATCATCAATCATGTGTCCTAATTTCAACATGTAGATTACACCCACGGTTGCTGCTTGGTGGAAACGTTCTCCTGTTCCTCCATCATACAAATACGTATGACCAAATCTTGGAATTCCTGCTTCGTCTGTAAGTTCATTAATTTGGTCGATTGTAGCTCCATCAAAGATTGGTGTTGCATATTTTCTACCTAATTTTTGTCCTGCCCATCCTAATACAGTTTCATAAATCTGACCAATGTTCATACGAGATGGTACTCCAAGTGGATTCAATACGATATCTACTGGTGTTCCGTCTTCTAAGAATGGCATATCTTCATGACGAACAATTTTTGCTACAATACCTTTGTTTCCGTGACGTCCTGCCATTTTATCACCCACTTTTAACTTACGTTTTTTAGCGATGTAAACTTTAGCAAGTTTCAAAATACCTGATGGTAATTCATCTCCCACAGTGATTGTAAATTTCTCTCTTCTTAACCAACCTTGTAAATCGTTTAATTTGATTTTGTAGTTGTGAATTAAGTCATTTACCATTGAATTTGTATGGTCGTCAGTTGACCATTGCCCTTTTGTTAAGTGCGCAAAATCTTCAACAGCTTGTAACATTTTTTTAGTGAATTTTTTACCTTTTGGCAATACTTCTTCACCTAAATCATTCATAACTCCTTGTGAAGTTTTTCCGTCAATGATAACAAATAATTTTTCAATTAATTTATCTTTTAATTCATTGTATTTAACTTCAAATTCGTTTTCTAATTTGTCAACGTCTTCTTTATCTTTCGAACGTTTTCTCTTATCTTTTACTGCTTTCGCAAATAATTTTTTATCTAAAACTACACCATGTAATGATGGAGAAGCTTTTAATGAAGCATCTTTAACATCACCTGCTTTATCACCGAAGATAGCTCTTAAAAGTTTTTCTTCTGGCGTAGGATCTGATTCTCCTTTTGGTGTAATTTTTCCGATTAAAATATCGCCAGGTTTTACTT
>Ga0209480_10000675_pt1 | contig 26998 bp, 16 predicted proteins | sample JI61114C2DNA_FD_187501 | JGI IMG/M metagenome (GOLD analysis project Ga0209480, IMG submission 187501) | Wastewater effluent complex algal communities from Wisconsin, to seasonally profile nutrient transformation and Carbon sequestration -... | ecosystem: Engineered > WWTP > Effluent > Algae... | reverse complement strand
CGACGCTCGCGCGGCGCGGCTGGTGCCGGCGGCGGGGTCGGCGGGCTGGCAGCGCTTCGCCCTGGCGGGGCGGGGCGGGCCGGCGCTCGCGGGCGACCTGCAGTTCCTCGCGCCGGCGCGGGTGCGGCCGGTGTACTTCCCGCGCGGCGAGGCGCTGGTGGCGGGGCAATTCGTCGAGCTGCAGACGGCGCTGCGCGGCGAGCAGGCGGTGATCCAGTACGTGGTGGGCGCCGATGGCGGGGTGCTGTACCGCCGCGACGCGACGGCGCACGAGGCGTTCAGGTACCGGGTGTGGGCCGACCCGGGCGCCGACCAGCGGCCGCTGGACGGTCCGACGGTCGACTTCTCGCCGCACCCGACGGGCGAGCCGGGCAAGGGGCCCGATGGCTTCATCGAGCCGCTGCTGGTGACGGCCGCGGCGTTCAACACCAACCCGGAGGGGGCGGCGGACCCGTGGTTGCCGGCGGGGGCGGTCGAGACGCGGGGCAACAACGTCGACGCCTATATCGACCACGTCACGCCGAACGGCCTCGAGCTCGCGGACGGCGAGTTTCGGGCGCAGGTGACCGCGCCGGGGGTCTTCGACTGGACCTACGACGTCGCCGCGGGTCCGCTGGCGACCCAGGACCAGTCGATGGCGGCGATCACCTCGCTGTTTTATGTCAACAATTGGCTGCACGATTGGTGGTACGACTCGGGCTTCAACGAGGCGACCGGCAACGCCCAGCACGACAACTTCGGGCGCGGCGGGGCCGGGGAGGACCCGCTGCTGGCCGAGGCCCAGGACGCGGCGGTGGATGGCGCGCGCAACAACGCCAACATGGCGACGCCGGCCGACGGCGCCTCGCCGCGCATGCAGATGTACCTGTGGACCGGCCTGCACAGCTGGGGGCTGCTCGAGCTGCTGCCGCAGAAGGTCGAGTTCCCGGTCAGCACGGCGAGCTTCGGTCCGGCCAACTTCGACGTCGTCGCGCCGCTGGTGCAGGTGGTGGACGGGGCCGGCGAGAGCCCGACGGACGGCTGCGAGCCGCCGGTCAGCGACCTGAAGGGGAAGCTGGCGCTGGTCGACCGCGGCAATTGCACCTTCGAGGTCAAGGTGGCGGGCGCGGAGGCGGCGGGCGCGGTCGGGGTCGTGATCGTCGACAACGTCGAGTCGGAGCAGCCGATCGCGCCGGGCAACGACCCGGCGATCAAGAACCCGGGCCTGCCGACGCAGGGCACGACGATGGCCGCGGGGGTCGCCCTCAAGGCGGCGATCAAGCAGGGGGTCCAGAGCGCGCGCATGTCGGCCAGCGCGAGCGTCGAGCGCGACGGCACGATCGACAACATGATCGTCGCGCACGAGTGGGGCCACTTCCTCCACCACCGCCTGGTCGAGTGCGGCAATCGGGCCTGCGCGGCCGAGAGCGAGGGCTGGGGCGACTTCAACGCGCTGCACCTGGCGCTGCGCGAGTACGACGACCTCGACGGAGCGTACGCCCTGAACACCTACGCCAACTTCGACGCGAGCGGCTACTTCGGGATCCGCCGGGTCGCGTACTCGGTCGACCCGGCCCACAACGCGCTCAGCTTCCGGCACGTCGCCGACGGCGAGGTGCTCCCGGACAGCCACCCGATCCGGGCGGGCGGGCCCAACAGCGAGGTCCACAACGCCGGCGAGGTGTGGGCGACGATGATGTGGGAGAGCTACATCGCGCTGCACAAGGCCCACGCCGATGACCTGAGCTTCAGCGAGCGTCGGCGCCTGATGTCCGACTACGTGGTCGCCGGCATGATGCTCGCGCCGCCGAGCCCGACCTTCATCGAGCAGCGCGACGCCCTGCTGATGGCGATCGCGGCGCGCAGCCACGACGACTTCATCACCGTGGCCAGCGCCTTCGCCAAGCGCGGCGCCGGCAGCTGCGCGATCGGCCCGGCCAAGAATTCGGGCGACTTCACCGGCGTCAAGGAGGCCTTCGACCTCGCGGCCAACGCCCTGCTGCTCGCGGTCGCGGTCGACGACGCGGGGGCCTCCTGCGACCAGGACGGGATCATCGACGTCGGCGAGCTCGGGCGCGTGGTCGTGGTCGTGTATAACGGCGGCGTGCTGCCCCTGCCGGCGGGCACGACGCTCGAGCTGGTCGACCCGGACCCGAGCCTGGTGCTGCCCAAGGGGGCGACGCTGGCGGTGCCGGAGCTGGCGCCGCTGGAGAAGGTCGAGCTCACCCTCGAGGTCGCGGTCGACCCCGCGCTGGCGACCCACAAGCCGGTGGCGCTGACCCTGCGGCTCACGGCGGCGGCCGGCTGCGAGGCGAGCGGCGACCGGGTGCACGCGGTCGAGGTGAACGCGGACCTGCAGGCGGCGGCGGCGGCGAGCGACGACGTCGAGGCCGAGCCCTCGGTGTGGGAGCACGACGGCGGCTCGGCGCCGATGGTCTGGACGCGGCGTCCGGAGCCCGCGGGCCACTTCTGGCACGCCGACGACGTGAGCTATCAGAGCGACACCCGCCTGGTCTCGCCGCCGCTCCACGTCTCGGAGACGACGCCGCTGGAGATCCGCTTCGAGCACAGCCACAGCTTCGAGACGTCGAAGGGCGTGCACTGGGACGGCGCGGTCGTCGAGATCTCGAGCGACGACGGCGAGACCTGGGCGGATCTCTCCACGCTCGCGGCGATCGGCTATGGCGGCGCGATCGCCAGCGAGGAGAACCCCCTCGACGGCCGCGAGGCCTTCGTCGGCACCAACCCCTCGTACCCCGACCGCGACACCGAGACCCTGATGCTCGGCGACCAGCTCGCCGGCCAGACCGTGCGCCTGCGCTTCCGCGTCGGCACCGACACGGCGGCCGGCGCGGACGGCTGGGACATCGACAACATCGCCTTCACCGGCATCGACAACACGCCCTTCCCGCGCTGGACCGCCGACGCCGGGGCCTGCGACGCGGTCGGCACCAGCGGCGGCGAGACCGGCGAGGGCAGCAGCGGCGAGGGCAGCAGCGGCCCGGTCCCGACCACCGGCGGCGACGGGGGGCCGCAGGGCGAGAGCAGCGGCTCGGAGACCGGGGACAGCGCGCCGGAGACCGGCGAGGACAGCGGCTGCGGCTGCGCCTCGGGGCGGCCCGGCCCGCTCGGCCTCGCGGCGCCGCTGCTGCTGCTGCTCGGCCTGCGCCGGCGGCGACGACCCGGCTGATCGGCTGATCGACGCCACGGCGAGGGCGCCGAACTCTGGTGATATCGGCGATCTGTCGATCTCCGGGTCACATATCCAAATCGTCGATCCGCGCGCGTGGGGGGTCGATCGCCGGGAATACCCGGGGCTCGGTGACCCGGGCCCGGGCGATGGCGGCGCACCCTCGACCTCGGCGCCCCGGGCTTCGCCGGGATTGCGCCGCGATGTCCCGCGAAACCGCGTTCATTCGCCGCGGAGCCGGCACTGCCCGGCGCGCTGCCCATGGTGATGAATGAGCGGGGGCCACGGGCCCCTGGGCGACACGATCGCGGTGGACGGTATGGAGGAGGGGCTGGTGCACGAGCAAGATCACGAACGACTCCCCGCGCATGTGACACATGTTACACATGCGAACCTGGCGAAGCCGGCCGCAGCGGCCGCAGCGGTCGCAGCGGCCGCAGCGGTCACGAATGCAGCAGCGGTCACGAATGCCGCAGCGGTCACGAATGCAGCACCGGTCACGAATGCAGCAGACACGCAGTGGCAGACTCCTGCGCGTCGGGTGGTCGTGCAGGGTCCCCATTGGCCAGGGCCGCCCTACGCCGTATCGGGCGGCCCAAAGCCCCCGAAGCCCGAGCCACGGCGACGCGGCAAGCTGCTACGTTACCGGTCTCCCGAGGCCTGACCGATGCGATCCGGTCGGTTCTTTACATAGTCCACTTCACAAATCGCTGCGATTTATTGTCAGTGACGTGAAGTTTGTAGTTGCACGGACTGCTGCGCTTCTAGTAAGGGGCGAGGCTGATGCCCCGCCGCAGCCCCGCCGTCCTCCTCGTCACTCCCTTGCTCGTCGCGCTCGCCTGTAGCAGCGGCGACGAAGGCCGCGGTCAGACCGCGGGGAACTCGGGCGGCGTCACCGCGGTCACGTCGATCACCGGGGCCTCGGTCGGCGAGAGCGGGACGACGCTGGAGCCGACCGGGGGGGCCAGCAGCGGCGGCAACGAGGGCGGGGGCGCCAGCACCGGCGCGGCCGCCTCGACCGGCGGGGTCGACAGCAGCGGCGGTGCGAGCAGCTCGGGGGCGGTCTCGGGCGACACCACGACCGGCCCGGTCATGACGACCGGCAGCGACGAGGTCGGGAGCAGCACCGGAGAGTGCGCCGAGATCACCGAGAAGGCGATGAACAAGAAGCAGCCCGCGGACATCCTGTTCGTGATCGACAACTCGGGCAGCATGCAGGTCGAGGCCGCGAGCGTGAAGACCAACATGAACCAGTTCTCGGCCAAGATCGTCGCCAGCGGCATCGACGTGCACGTGGTGCTGATCTCCGAGCTCAGCGGCGACACCGGCATGTGCATCGACGCCCCTCTCGGCGCCGGCAACTGCCCGGTCAAGGACACCAAGCTGCCGACCTTCCTGCACATCGACGACGGCGTCGGCAGCACCAACGCGCTGGCCAAGCTGCTCGAGCATCACAAGACCTGGAAGGACTCGATGCGGCCCGACGCGGCGAAGCACATCGTCATCGTCTCCGACGACGACTCCGACATGGGCGCCAACGCCTTCGACGCCGCCTTCAAGGCGCTCGACCCGAGCTACGCCGACTACAAGCTGCACGCGATCGTCGGGGCCAAGGACGCGGGCGACGTGCTGTGGTGCATCCAGGACCCGGTCTGCTGCGCCTTCACGGCCAGCGCCGGCAAGGTCTACCTCGACCTGATCAACAAGACCGACGGCCTGTGGGGCGACCTGTGCAAGCAGGACTTCAAGCCGGTGTTCGACCTGCTCTCGACCGAGGTGGTCAAGAACGCCGGCCTCGCCTGCGAGTGGGCGATCCCCGCGCCGATGGGCGAGGACGTGATCGACTACAACAAGGTCAACGTCGACTTCAACGACGGCATGGGCAACGTCACCCCGATCGGCAAGGTCGACGGCCCGGACAGCTGCGGCGGCGTGCTCGACGGCTGGTACTACGACGACCCGGTCAAGCCGACCAAGATCCTCGTGTGCCCGCAGACCTGCGCGAAGATCCAGGGCGCCGCGAACGCGACCATGGCGATCAAGTTCGGCTGCGAGACGATCATCGCCCAGTGAGCTGATTCGGCGCGGCGGCGGCCCGTGGGCGGGATGTGACGCTCACTCGGCCGCACAGAAGCACTTGCACACGGGGTCGTTGGGGTCCTCGCATAGCTTCCAGCCGTATGGCTCGTCGCCGCAGCTCTTGTTGAAGAAGACCTCGGTGCCGCCCGCACGGGGGCGACGGTAGGCGCGCTTGTTTGGGTCCCGTCCGCAGCTCAGGCAGCCGTCGCCGACGTAGTGGAACGCGATGCAGGCCCCTGAGGTGGCCCCGGGCGCGCACTGGCCGTCGCAGTGCAGCTGCGTGGGCTCCCAGTGGCAGGCGCCCCAGCTCGGCACGTCGAACACGTCGCAGGCGGCCTGGTTCGTCAGCGCCGCGCAGTGGGTGGGCAGGTTCTCCGCCAGCAGGGCTTCCGGCAGGCAGACGCGGCCGACGAGCTGCTGGCCCAGAGAGCAGCTGCAGGCGCCCTGCTGCTCGACGCAGGTCACGGGGCGCGCGTTGTCGATGAGCTCGCAGCCCTCGTCGGGCCCGCAGTCCGCGTCGCTGCTGCAGCTCGCGCGCGGGCAGCCGTGCTCGTCGAGCATCGATTGATGGCTGCCGCAGAACTGGCCCGCGCAGTCGATCGGCGCGGTGCAGGGCTGGCCGGTGAGCGGTGGACAGTCCAGCGGACCACCGGTCGTCTCATCGGTGCCGCCCTCGCTGCCCGTCCCCGTGGCCATCAGACAGGCCGCGGGATCGCCCGTGGATCCGCCCACGTCGGTCTCGCCGGTGCTCTGCGTGGCGCTCGTGCTGGACGTCGAGGTGCTCTGCGCGCCGCTCGTGCTGGACGTCGAGGTCGGGTCTTCGCTCGTCGGGGTCGTGCCGGTGTTCGTTGTGCCGGTGCTCGTCGAGCTCGTGCCGGTGCTCGTCGTGCCGGTGCTCGCGCCGCTCGATGCATCGACGGTGCCCGCGCCCGGTGAAGCGGGGCCGCAGGCGGTGAGCCCGAAAATAACCAGCAGCGTGCGGGTGGCGGCCACGCCCGCGAGGATGGCTTCACCACCGGCCGCACCGCAAGCGAGGATCGTCAGCGCCGTGCCCGTGCGCAGCGCCGGATGTCCGCCGGTGGCCGCGCCCTGCGCCAACGAGACGGCCCTAGCGAGCATTCGAGCATATCCTCCGTGACCAGTCGGGCGCGCTCGGGTTCAGAGCCGGCTCCAGCCCCACCATGTATAGTGATACTCCCGCTCGATCACGCGGTAGCGGGCGCCGCAATGCAGGCATGCGCAGGTGTAGAAATCCACGTAGTGGCCGTCCGCGAGGCGGGTCTCCAGGACCTGCACATGCCCGCGTTCGGCCTCCTGGCCCGGGTTGTTGAATTGGCTGCTCGGGTACAGGGCGCAGAGGCAGCCGCGCTGGTCGCGGACGTGCTCCAGGCGAGCGAGCGCGTCGTTGAGGTGCGCGGAGTTCGGGTGCAATGCGCCGCCCAAAGGGATGCCGGTCGTCGCCTCGCGGATCTCCGCGAGGTGGGCGGCGAGGTCGCCGAGCTGGGCGATGTCCCAGCTGCGCAGGACGGCGCCGGCGCCGGACCAGATGCGCGTGGGGTCGCCAGAGGTGAGGTCCTCAAGGAGATTCTGCATTCGCGACCAATCCTTCAGGTGAGCATTACGAAGATCGCCGGGCGCTCATTCGCCGAGGGCGTGCATGGCGAGCTGGATCTGCCGCTCGTGGGCCTGCGCCTCGTCGTGGACCCCGAGGCCGAGGTCGGCGGCGCGGCGCAGGAGGTCGGCGGCGCTGAGCAGACGATGCAGGGCGAGGGCTCGCTGATCCTCGAGCGCGCGCAGGCGATCGAGACCGACCAATAGCGCCTCGCGGGCGCCGGGCGGCTCGCCGCGGGCCTCGCTGGCGGCCAGGGCCCGGACCATCGCGCCCTCCTCGAGGCCGTGCAGCTCGCGATCGATCGCGCGCAGGTTCGCGACCTGGGCGTCGATGAGGTCGACGAGCGGGGTCATGGGGGCGAGCACACGATCGAGCTCGGCCGCCTCGCCGCCGTTCGCCGCCCGGTGATCGACGAGGCGCTGGACGACCAGCGCGAGCTCGGCGATCGGCTCGCGCACGTCGGCCGCGAGGTCGTCGCGCAGGTGGGCGGCGAGGCGCCGGACCAGCGGGTCGGAGGCCGGCAGGGCCGCAGGCGCCGGTCGCAGCGACAGCAGGGCCTTCGGCGGGGCGGCCCTCCGGCGGCGCGCGACGAGCATGAACACGCCGGTCGCAACGACGGCGGTGCCGAGCACAATGAGACCGGCGATCGTGTTGCCGCCGATCAGCAGCGCGAGCGCGACCGCGGTCATGAGGCCGGCCATGAGCCCGCCGACGCGCCGCTGACGGCGGGGCAGCGAGTCATGGCCCGGGCGGACGCGGGTGGTGATCTTGAGGTCGGCGAGGCGCTGGCGCAGCGCATCGGCTGTCCCTTTGGACAGGTTGTCGAAGAGCCGGAGCGGCAGCGGGTGACGGCGGGCGAGCTCGGTCTTCGAGTACATGCGCCGGTCGCCGATCACGAGGTTGAGGGCGGGGACCTCGGCGCTGGCGAGGGCGCCGAGGGTCTGCTGGAGGCGGCGACTGAAGTCGGTGTCCTCGGTGGCCTTGGTCAGCTCGAGGGTGAAGGTCGGGGCGTCGTCGCTGGCGTGGGCGAAGCGCACGGCCTCCTTGCCGCAGCTGAGGCACAGGCGCTGGCCGAGGCGCAGGGCGGCGCCGCAGGCCTGGCAGACCACGCGGGCGAGCGGACCGGCGTCGCCGCTCTCCTGGCCGCGGAGGATCGACGCGACCGCGCGGGCGGTCGCGGGGCGCTGGCCGGGGTCGGCGGCGAGGCAGCGGAGGACCACGGACTCGAGGGCCGGCGGGACCTCGGCGCGGAGCTCGCGGAGGCCGGGCGGGGCGCGATCGGTGCTCAGCAGCGCAGCGCCGGCGCCGAAGGGCAGCGCGCCGGTGAGCGCCTGGAACAGCATCACGCCGAGGCGGTGCAGGTCGGCGCGCGGGTCGACGAGCGTGCGGCTGAGCTCCTCGGGGGCGACGTAGGGCGAGTCCTCGATCAGGAGCGAGGCGGCGGTGCGGGTCGAGAGGATGTCGACGCGGGCGAGGCCGACGTCGGTGAAGGTGACCCGGTGATCGTCGCCGAGCACGATGCAGCGGGGCGCGAGGTCGCGGACGATCACGCCGCGGTCGTGGATCGCGGCCAGGCGATCGGCGATCGCGGCCCCGATCGCGCTGACCTCGTCGATCGGCGCGGGGGCGCGGCGGGCGATCCACGCCGCGAAGGTCTCGCCCGGCGGATCGAGGCGCAGGCGCCAGGGCGGCGGCGCGGCGGGGTCGCGCGGATCCGGCGCGGGCCCGACCTCGAGCAGCGGCGCGAGGCCGGCGTCCCCGAGCGCGCCGAGGCGATCGAGGTCGTGCACGTAGCGGCGGCGGATCGCCGGATCGGCGGCGAGCTCGGGCAACAGGCGGCCGAGGACCGCGAGCCGGCCGTCATCGAGGCGCACCCGCCAGCGCTGCTCGGAGCCGATGCGCTCGGGGCCGGCGAGCAGCGTCAGCGCGTGACGGGTGGCGACCGGGACTTCGTTCATGATCGCGCGATCTCCTCGAGGGCCTCGACCCGGATGCGCAGCTCGCCGAGGCGCTCGTCGACGCCGGCCGCCGCGAGCGCCTGACGGGCCCCCGCCCGCCGGGCCTGCAGCGCGTCGAGGGTCGCGGTCAGCTCGAGCAGGCGCGCCGACCAGGTGTCGCGCTCGAGCAGGCGCGCGCGCAGCTCGTCGCTGGCGCTGCGCAGGTCGAGGCGCGCGAGCTCCTGGTCGAGCGCGTCGAGGCGGCCGGCGGCGACCATCGCGGCGTCGATCGCCTGGGCCAGCTCGGCGGCGGCCTCCGCGTCGCCCGGGTGCGCCTCGGCGAGGGCGAGCGAGCGCAGCACCACGGCCCGCAGCGCGTGGCGATGACGGGCCGCGGCCAGCGCCGGGATGACCTTCTCGACCCGGCCGAGGGCGTCGGTGAGCGCCGGCGCGAGCGCGGTGCGGGGGCGCGGGAGCGCGCGGGTGATCGTCCGGGCGGAGCTCCAGAGGCTGGCGAAGGCCGCGATCACCAGGGCGATGGGGAGGACGATCAGCGCGTTGCCGGCCCACGCGCCGCCGGACGCGGCGACGATCGCCATCACCCGCAGGGTCAGCTTGCGGGCCTTCTTGCGCATCGCCGGCTCGCCGAGGGCGTTGCCGCGGCGGGCGCTGGCGCTGAGGCCGAGGCGAGCGAGGGCGGCGACCACCGCCTCGGCGCCATGGTGGTCGACGCCGGCGCAGAGCGTGAAGGGCAGCCGCGGGATGGTCCTGGCGAGCCGGGCGGCGTCGAGGTGGAGCCCGGGGTTGGCGCGGATCCAGGCGCAGAGGCGATCGCGGAGGTCGGTGTCGAGCTTGTCGCCGATCTCACCGGGCCCGAGGACCAGCACGGTGTGGCGGCCGCGACCGAGGGTGACGGTCGCCTCGCCGCAGGCCAGGCACAGGCCGAGGCCGGGCAGGAGCGGCTCGTCGCAGCCGTGGCAGCGGGCCCGGCCGGCCTCGTCGACGCGGGCGAGCGCGCGGCCGGGGGCGCCCTCGGCGAGCTCGACGAGCCGGCGGGCGACGGTGTCGGCGGCCTGGGGGCGGTCGCCGGGCGACTTGGCGAGCAGCTCGGTGATCAATGTACGTGTCCCCAGAGACATGCTCTCGGGGACAGCCGGGATCGGCGCCGAGCGGTGCTGATGCAGCAGGCCGATCGGGGTCGCCGCGGCGAAGGGCGGGCGTCCGGTCGCCATCTCGAAGAGGATGCAGCCGAGGGCGTAGATGTCCGAGCGCAGGTCGACGGCGAGCGGGTCGACGCACTCGGGCGCCATGTAATCGGGGGTGCCGACGACGGTCATCGCCTGGTGTTCGATGCCGGCGAGCGACGAGGCGCGGGCCATCCCGAAGTCGCCGATCTTCGGGGCCCGGCCGCCGGCGAGCAGGATGTTGCCGGGCTTGAGGTCGCGGTGGATGATGCCGGCCGCGTGCGCGTGGGCGAGGCCGCCGGCGATCCCGCGGCCGATCGCCAGGAGCTCGGCCTCGGGCAGCGGCGCGGCCCGGGCGATATGCTGGGCGAGCGTCGGCCCCTCGACCAGCTCCATCACCAGGGCCGGTCGACCGCCGACGGTGACGGTCTCGATCACGCGGACGAGGTTCGGGTGATCGAGGCGACGCAGCAGCGCGCCCTCCTGCACGAAGCGGGCGACCGCGTCGGGGTCCTGGCCCTGCGAGTCGTGGAGGAGCTTGCCGGCGTAGCGGCGGCCGTCCTCGGCCTCGAGGGCCACCACGGTGGCGATGGCGCCGCGGCCGAGGAGCTCGCCGAGGCGGTACCGCTGGTCGTCGCTGCGCGCGTCCACGTCTAGCGGCGGAGGATACACCCGGTTCAGCCGCGCTCCGGGTCTGCGAACGCCGGTCATGTGCCGAACCAACCCGCTCGTCGCCGACGCCGCCAGCGCGGGTGAAGTAGACGGCCAAGGACGCGTGAGCGGCCTAGCGTTGGTGGCGCGAGTCGCGCTGGCGGCGGCCCTTGCCCGGTGTTTCGCGCTTCTGTACCGTCCCTCAGGCTGAACGGAGAGCGCGGTGACAGCGCGACTTGGCTCCGCAGCACCGAGAGCCTTCCCATGCCCCGCCTAACCTCGATCTCGGTCACGAACTACAGGGCCTTCGCGGAGGAGGTACGGCTCGAGTTGCGCCCGCTAACTCTGCTTTACGGGCTGAACAACGTGGGCAAGAGTACGTTGGTTCGTTTGCCTGCAATCATCGCGGACTCGACGTTAGAGTCTGCAGAGGGCCCGTTGAACCTTTACGGCGAGGCAGGCCGTGGAGCATCATTCCGGGCGCTCTTGTATGACACCGAGCGCCGAACTTTCGATCTAAAGCTGACGTGGGACGACGGGCTCCACGCGCATTACCGCATGCGTCTCGGAGATGACGAACTGGGGGCGATCGTCATGCTCGTAGTTCAGGGCCACGACGGGTCCAAGCATGCCTGGGTCGCGCCCCAAGAGGCGACTCCAGATCTACCATTGGGAGCTGTTCGTGATGGTGGACAACAGTTTATCGGACTATTACCTCAGGGGCCGGAGCCGTTGTGGACTCGCCTGCGCGACAATCTAAGGGGTCTGCGGGGCCAGACGCGTTGGCTCGGTGCGTTGCGCCAGAGGCCCCAGCCGTACACGGAGCGTCGACTGCGTCCCTTGAAAGGTGATGGGGAGGGGGCTCTAGAGACGCTTCTCCTACGCCCTGAGCTCCTTCAAGAGGTCGACAACTGGTTGCAAGCCGCCATGAATAGGACCTTGCGAGCGCAAGAGGTCCAAGGCGGGCGCTCGCGCTGGCTCTTACCTCCACTTGACGACGCCCTCCGCGATCTCGACCTTCAGGACGCAGGCGAGGGTGTGTTGCAGGTGATTCCCGTGCTGACGGCGTTGGCCCTGCGCAGGGATCGCAAGCCTCACCAGCATCCAATCCTCGCCTTGGAAGAGCCGACCACGCACCTTCATGACGACCTGCAGATCCAACTCACGAAGCGTTTCTGTGCGGCCGCGATGGAGCAGGATCCTATCACATTGGTGATCGAGACCCACTCGCGCCCCGTTCTCCTCGCTGTGCAAGTCGCACTTGCCAGTGGCGATCTCACGCCTGACAAGGTTATCCTCTATTGGGTCGAGCAAGGGAGTGCCGGCTCCAGTCGCGTGACGCCCGTTACCTTCTCTAAGCAGGGGCGCCCAGAGAGCGACCTGCTCATGCACATATTTACCGATCAACCGGAGTTGACGCGCCAGTTGGCGCGACGCTGGATGGAGCGGCGAGCGCCGTGAGGGTTGTCATTGAGCAGACCCTGTTCGCGCCCGATGCAGCCGATCCGCTGCAACGCCTTGAGCTATTTCTCCTTGCGGCGAGCCTGGAGCACGCGCTGCTCCTCGATCCTCCCTGGGATCCGGGGCCGCAGTTGGCGAACACTTGGTTGGACCAGCAAGACGAGGCGCTGGGGGCTGCTCTGCGCCAGATTCTTGTGGATGGACAGGAACTAGAGACCCGGTTGCCATCGGATACGGTGTCATTTCGGGTGGCTTTCATCGACGAGTCCGATTGGGAACGCGCTCGACTCTCGGTCCCGCATGCACTCCGGCTCATGCGTTCACCCCTGCAGTTGATGATTGAAGACATGCACAGCGACTGGGGGTTTCTCCGGCGAATCGCCGGACCGCAGCGGCGGGAAGCTCTGGATAAGGCCCTAAAGCGCGGAGCCCTCGTGATTCGCCACGGGGGTGGGCTCGGAAGTATGAAGACCTATATCGAGGGTCTGAATAGCGTGTCCCACGCGACCGTACCCGCCGTGGCCGCGGAGGCAAGCGTTCAGAGGATCCTTCAGCGCCTGCGCTTGTGGGTGATGTACGATCGCGATGGTGCCGACCACGATCGTCGCATCGCTTCCGACGCCTCAAATGATCTGCTCTCGACCTGTAGTGCGAGCGCGAGTCGCCCCTGGGCTCTGGCGCACCATCAGCTCACACGGCGGAGTATTGAGAATTACCTGCCGGACGATGCTCTGTGGCTGTGGGCAAATGACCGTGATCGCAGTGAGTCCGTGGGTAGGTTCATCTCGGGAGCGTTTGGGGAGCATCGCAGGCATTGCTATGATATGAAAGAGGGTCTCCTCGAATTCCTGCCGACGCGTAAAGAGCGTGGCGAGTTACGGGAGCGGCGGCTGGGACTCAAAAACCGCCCGGCGCGCGCCCAATTGCTCCGAGATGATGCGCTCAAGCCGCCATTTCAGGGGCTTACAGATGAACTCCGTGATCGCGTTGCAGAGGGCTTTGGAAGCAACGTTGCGAGATATTTCGACGATGAGAAACTGCCAGATGCGTGCTTCGAGCGAGTGTTCGAGGCCGACAAAAAAGCGGCCGCTTTGCGTGAGGCCATGTTTCGCACGCTGTTTGCGAGGCTCTGATCATGGCCAACAGAAGCATGTTCGACACCCCGGCGCTTCCACGTCTCTCCACCATCCTCGAGGAACTCCGGGAAGGAATGGTGCTCGTGCCCCAGTTCCAGCGCGAGTTTCTATGGAACGACGAGAAGCGACTGACCCTGATGGACAGCGTGTATCGAGGCCTGCCCATCGGTACATTGATGGTCTGGCGCACCAGAAAGCTCAAGGATAAGGAGAGTGGGCCGGAACTGCAAGTGCGGACGTATCTCGGCCCAGCCAAGCTCGGCCGTCCGTCTGAAGAGAGCACATCCCGCACCTATCTAATTGACGGACTCCAGCGGATGAGCACGCTATACATCGCCCTCAACCCTCCGTCCCCGGGAGGGGATGTGGATCCGCGCCCGACTAATTGGCCGATCTATTTCGACCTCGATCCCCTGCCAGATGATCGCGGAGATAACAGATTCAAGCTCCTACCCCGGGGACGCGATCAACCGCTCACTTGGATGCCGATGTCCATTGTCTTCGACGATGTCCGCGTGTTCGAGCTTAAGGACAAACTCATCAAGGAAGGCCTGCCCGAACTTACGCGCGAGGTCGAGCAGGTCAGCTCGCGCTTCAAGGATTATATCGTGCCGGTCGTTCCACTCGCCACCGATGACCTCGAGGTCGTCACCGAGACGTTCGCACGCATCAATCGTCAGGGCACGACCATGGGGGAGGCCGATATGACGCGGGCCCTCACCTACAGTAAAGAATTCGACATCAATGAAAAGTTGGAGCAGATCCGCGCTGAATTGGCGGAGCGCGGCTGGGGGTTCCTTAGTCGACAGCAATTGCTCAACATTCTCAAGGCTGTCTGGGACCTTCCAATTTATGGGGCCAAACCATCGCAGATCAAGAAGAAACTGGCGGACGAGCCTGGAGCGCTCGATTCTTTGGGGGGGTGGCTGCGCGACGCATTTGATCTGCTCGAGATGTTTCGAATCTATGGCCAGTCGGCTCTGCCTTACCTCTACCAACTCGCCGGCCTTGTCCGCGCGGCCCAGCGCCACGGGCGAGCGACGCTCATCGCCGCGGCGCCCCGGCTTGAGCGCTGGTTGTTTCAGACCGCGTACGCGGAGCACTTCAGTGGCATGACATACGCACAGCTCGCCGAGGCCTTCGATCACGTGGAGGCGATGGTGACTGATGCCGGTGTGGACCCGACGCCGGCGGGAATGCAGCGTGACGTCCGTCCGCTCGGACGTTTTCGAGTCGGTGCTGTGCGCTCGACGTTGTTCGCGCTCAGCATGGCCCGTGAAGGTGATCGTGTAGGTGGTGGTGGTACGGTGCTGCTCGAAAATTTCGGACGGCGCGGCACGATCAACAAACTTCTACCGGGCGAAGGGGCCGAGAGTACTGGACTGTATGTTATTGCAGAGAATGATGAGCTCGCAAGATTGAGGAGAATTCTGCGCGATCCCACGATGGTGGGTGTTAGTGCTGCGTATGCGAATTTGTGTCAGATCTTTAGTGAAAAGAAGGGGGCGCCCTCCGAGCCATTGGCGATTGGCGCTAATGACCCACTCTGCCGTAAGCACTTATTTTCGGAGGATGCGCTAGAAGCCTTGCGCTCGGGTAGTTACGATGAATTTGCGGCGGAGCGCCAGCAAGTACTTCAATGCATCGAGCGCAGATTTGTCCAGCAAATCGGCATGAATTGGCTAGATAATGACGAGTCTACATGAGAGCTATGAGGCCGACGTGAATTGTTCGAAATCGTGTCGAGGGCGTGAATGTGATGCTGACGGCGAGGAAGTTGAATGGTTGGGATTCCAGAGCGGCTCGTGTCAGGGGGCTCTTCCAACGCTAGAGCGGTTCAGCCGCGCGGGTGCGTGACGGCGCGGAGGTCGACGGCGAGCGGGGAGACGATCGCGCTCCAGCCTGCGCCGTCGCCGGAGCCGAGGATCGTGCCGGAGGCGCCGACGGCGATGTGCAGGCCGCCCTCGCTGGTGATCCCGCGCAGGGCCGAAGTGAGCCCGGTGGGGCGCGCGGTCCAGGCGCGGGCGTCGGGGGAGCTGAGGATCAAGCCGTTGTCGCCGACGGCGAGCCAGCCGGACTGCGTATAGGCGAGGTCGAGCATGACGCCGCCGTTGAAGATCGGGGTCGCGTTCCAGGTGGCCGTGTCGGTCGAGGTCGCGGCCGCGCCGAAGTTGATCATCGCGAAGTTCGGGATCCCCGATGCGATGACGTCGTAGCGCACGGCCGCCGAGGCGCCGTCGATGCGCTGGACCCACCCGCTGCCGTCGGCCCACGCGAACAGGCCGAAGGTCTGCAGGTCGGACTGATAGTTGCCGATCGTCACGAGGTTGATGCCGTCGGAGGCGAGGTCGGTCAGCAGGTGCCTGGGCTGGGTGATCTCGGGGCGGGTCCAGCTGGCGCCGTCGAAGGATACGAGGGTCTCCGCGCCCGCGCTGTAGTCGCCGCCGACCGCGTAGAAGCGGTCGATGTGCCACACGACGGCGTTGAGGTCGCGGCTCGAGGGCGAGGACGCGCTGCTCCACTCGAGGCCGTCCGTCGAGACCACGATCTTCCCCGCCTGGCCGACCGCGACGTAGCGCTCGCCGCCGTGGGTGACGTCGTTGAGGGCCAGCGTCGTGCCCGAGGTCCGCACCGACCAGGTCGCGCCGTCGGGGGAGCTCAACACCGCCCCCTCGTCGCCGACCGCGACGAACACGGGGTCGGCCGCGCCCGCGCTGTCGCCGGCGTCGTCGCTGTCGCCCTCGGGGAGGAGCAGGTCGCAGGCCGCGAGGCACAGCAGGCCGAGGCCCGCGAGGCCCATCGAGGCGGAGGACGGGCGAGTCAGGACCGGGGCGCTGCGCATGGCGCCGAGTGTAGCGCTTCATCCCCGGGGCGCACCATGTGCACGCCGGCCGATGCAGGGGGCCCACCGGGGTCGTCGGGGGCCGCGCCACGCCGGGGGCGATCCGGGCTAGCATGCTGGCATGGTGATCGTCCGTCCGCATGGTCTCATCGCCTCCTTCCTCGTGATCGCTGGCGTCAGTGGGTGTGCCCCGTCGAAGGGCGGCACCGAGAGCGACAGCGCGACCGCGTCGAGCGGCGACACCACCGCGGCCGCCACCGACTCGGCCTCCGTCACGGGCGCCTCGGCCTCCACCGCGGCGACGGGGACCGACTCCGGCACCACCGACCCGGGCCCGGTCACCAGCGACGGCTGCGAGGGCGGCTGCAGTCGGGCGCCGATCTGCGGCGAGCCTTGCAACTGCTGCTGCGGCTGCTCCCCCGGCGAGAGCTCGTGCGAGCAGATCGACGGCGCAGCCGCGGTCTTCCGCTGCGCCGAGGACGGCTCCTGCTTCGAGCCCGAGCGCTGCGGCGAGGGCGAGCGCTGCACCGTCGACGCCGGCGGCTCGGCCAGCTGCTCCGGCGCCGGCGCTTGCGGCGATATCGAAACCGAGTACGACGCGATCGTCGAGGATCCGGCCAACAAGGGCTGCGCCGACGTCGCCGAGTGCAAGGTGATAAGCGGGGACTGCAGCGTCGGCCTCGGCGGCTGCCACTACGCGGTCGCCCAGAGCTTCGACGAGGGCCAGCTCGAAGCCCTCGCCATGGCCTACACCGACATGGGGTGCATCTCGGCCGTGTGCGACTGCGCCGAGGCGCCGCCGCTCGTCTGCGTCGACGGCCTCTGCGGCTTCGAGCCCTGAGCGCGTGCGTGAGACCCGGCGCCGCGCGCCGCCCGGGCCTCAGGCGCGCAGCATCCAGTCCATCGGGGCGACCTGCGCGTCGGGGAAGCCGCCGGTGAGCTCCTCGGGGAGGCCGAGGGACTTCATCACGGTGCGCCACACGTAGGCGCCCGGCAGGCGCCCGGAGTTATCGGTGGAGGCGCCGAGGGGCGCGCCGGTGGCCGGGTCGGGGGCGCTGTAGCTGTAGACGTGGCCGTCGCCGTCGTCGCCCGCGACCCCGACATCGCCGTAGTACCCGCCCTGGATCCTTCCGCCCGCGAGCATGAGGCCGCTCTTGCCCTCGCCGCCGGAGGACCCGGCGGCCGGCGCCCGGCCGCCGTCGAGGGTGTAGATCGCGATCACGGTGTTGTCGTACATGCCCGCGAGCTTGAGGCTCTCGATCAGGCGGGTCAGCGGCAGCACGGTCTGCAGGGTCAGGACGTCCATGATCTCCTGCGGTCGCGAGTCGTGCCAGTCGATGTAGTCGAACTCGAGCGCGACGGTGCGACACTGGCCGCCCTGCAGCAGCTTGAAGGCGTAGGCGCACTGCTCCCAGATGTTGCACTTGAGGCCGGGCGGGTTGCCGACCTGGTCGGGCACGCCGGCCTGCCAGTACGCGACCTCCTCGGGGCTCAGCGGCAGGCTGATGAGCTTGGGCTCGCCCTGGTAGAGCAGCGGCGAGAGCTCGCCGAGGTTGGCGGCGTGCTGCGCGTGGGCCTGCTCGGCGTACTGGTGGCGCTCGAGGTAGCGCGAGTCGGCGCCGCTCAGGACCTTGACCAGGGCGGCGGCCTGCTCGGGGGTGGGCACGACGTTGTAGTCCTCGAGCTTGTCGGGGAAGCTGGCGAGCAGGGCGTCGACGGTCTGCTTGCGGTCGAGCTCGGAGCCGGGCAGGCCGGCGCCGTAGTGATACGCGGTGTGTTCGCGGCTGATGCCCTTGAAGGCGATGCCGTTCTTCACGGCGGGGTCGACCGTCTTGATCCAGTGGTTATGGAGGGCGGCGGGGGTCGGGGTCGAGCTGTAGTGCAGCTGGTTGCCGGGGACGTAGGGGACGGGCTCGTTGGCGCCCATGTCCCCGCGGCCAGGTCCGGGCACGCCGCTGCGGCCGGGCGAGCGCTGCGGGTTGCTGGCCTCGTGGCCGTGGATGTCGCCGATGCCGAGGTCGCAGGTCTCGATCATGGCGATGGTGTCGAGGTGGGGCTGCAGCGGCAGGGAGAGCGGCGTCAGGAACACCCGGCGCTCGGGGACGTGGGTCAGCTGCTCCGGCGCGTAGTACATCGAGCACATGCGCCCGGAGGCGCCGCGCTTGAGGTTGGGGTAGGTGGCGAGGCCGGGCGCGACGAACACCTGGCCGAAGTCCCACTGGTCGCGGAGGTTGATCTCGATGAAGTTGATCGGCGGGCTCTCGAGGTCCTCGGCCTTCGCCTCGCCGAGCGCGAGGGCGCGGGCGGCGTAGCGCACGCCGAGCGGCACGCCCGGGATCGCGAGGGCCACGCCGAGCAGCTTCATGAAGCCGCGGCGCTGGAGCGGGTGCAAGGTCTCGATCAGCGACGGACGGGGTTGGCGCTTCATGGGACTCCGAAGGCGGGCGCGAGGGACAGGGAAGGATCGAGGACGGCGGCGTCCCCGAGCGGCGGGCCGATGACGGCCTGCAGGACGCGGGGGTGGGTGAGGGCGACCACGAAGAAGTCGCCGAAGGTCGGGCCGCCGGTCCCCTCGGGGCGCAGCCGCAGGTCGCGGGCCTCGGCCCGCTCGGCGAGGTCGACCAGCAGCGCCGGCTCGATCAGCAGCGCCTCGGTCTCGCTCATGCCGAAGCTGTACTCGATCACGTTGCGCGCGGCGCAGCTGGTGAAGTTCGGGCCGCGGGCGAGCACGCGGGCGGCGTCGACGAGGGTGTGGACCGGCTCGTTGAACACCTGCGAGACCTCCAGCGGGGCCGCGAGCGGGCTGACGAAGTGGGAGGTGAAGAGGCCGTTGGTGCTGCGACCGAGCTCGTTCTCCGGGTCCTGCAGGCCGGTGGCGTCGGCGTGCCACAGGCCGAGCTGGTCGAAGCGGACGAACAGCTGGGCGTGGGCGCTGAACTGGCCGTGGCACGTGTAGCAGCCGCTGCCGTTGCCGAAGCCGTTCTGCGCCTCGGGCACGGTCTGCTCCTCGGCGGTCATCGCCCGGAACATGGGGATCAGGTCCTGCTTGTTGATCCGCGGCTGCAACAGCTCGTCCATCGGGTAGGTGGCGCAGGCGAAGATGAACATCATCCGCCGCGCGCGCCGGAGGTTGAAGCGGCTGGCGGTGGCGAGCAGGTAGGCGCGCGTCGTCAGCACGCCGGCCTGGTACGGCGCGCCGGTGTCGCAGGGCAGCGGCCCGCCCTGCGCGTCGACGCAGTAGTCGGCGGTCAGCAGCTCGCTGTAGGGCCGGTCGTTGCGGGCCAGGTGCGCGGCGAGGTTGCCGGGCAGCTCGAAGTCGACGCCGTCCTTGTTGCCGCTCGCGGCGAGCTTGACCTGCATCAACATCCGCACCGACTCGGCGAAGGCCGGCTGCGTCACCCACGACTCGACGATAGGGACGATCGCCTCGGCCCCGAAGTGATAGATGAGGTTGTCCTCCTCGGCGTCGAGCAGGCGACCGACCACCATCGGCGCGACCACGGCCAGGTACTCGCGCGCGTCCTCGGCGCTGTAGCCGAGCTCGCCGAGGCCCGGCTCGGCCGGCTCGCCGGTGGTGCCGGGCTCGTCGGTGGTGCCGGGCTCGCCGGTGGTGCCGGGCTCGTCGGGGCTCGCGGTGGTGCCGGTGGTGGTAGCGAGTCCGGTGGTGCCCGTGCTCGCGCTGATCTGCTCGGTCGCCGGCGCGCCGTCGTAGCAGCCGGTGAGGGCGAGCAGGCCGGTGAGGGCGAGGTTGCGGCTCATCGGGCGACGAACTCCAGCGCGGCGAGGGCCGCGGCGCACACCGAGTCGTGACGGGTGGCCTCGTCGAGGTTGGCGTCGCCGAGCAGGGTCTCGAAGTCGGCGAGCTGCTCGGGGCTCGGGGCGGTGCCGTAGGCCGCGGTCAGGAACTCGGGGAGGTCGTCCGGGAACACCGGGAAGCGGGCCACCAGCGCGGGCGCCCGGCACACCGGCAACATCGCCGAGATCCACAGCGAGATCTTGGCGGCGCTCCAGGTCAGGTCCGGGTTGACCCCGCTCGCGTAGTCGTAGTCGCCGAGCTCGTAGCGACGCGCGCGCAGCACGTCGAAGGCGGGGTCCTCCGCCGGCAAGCCAGTCAGCTGCAGCAGCTTATTAAAACGGACCTTGAAGGGCAGCAGCCGGACGTTGTCGCGGCCGAGCTCGAAGGGGTCCGGCAGCGCCTCGGCCCCGGTGTCCTCGCTGCTGCCCCCGGCCACACCCGTCGTCGAGGTGCCAGGCTGCGGCTCGTCCGCGCCGGTCTCCGCGGGCTCCCCGGCGGGCGGATGGGCGGTGCCACAGGCCGCCACCAGGGCCCAGGTCATCACGGCGAGCGCTCGAGGTTGCAGCAGCATCGAATTCCTCCGGGCAGACACGCGGGCACCTTCGCACAGGCGCCGCGCGCTTTCAAGCGCCCCCCGGATACCGGGGGAGCACCGGGAATCCGGGGATCCGGGGATCCGGGGATCCGGGGATCCGGGGATCCGGGGATCCGGGGATCCGGGGATCCGGGGATCCGGGGCGGACCCGGGCCGCACCGCGAGAGCGCTGCTCAGGCGCGACGCAGCAGGATCACCGCGCCCAGCCCGACCACCACCGCGATCGCCAGCGGCAGCGCGCGACGCATGAGTGGCTTCGGCTCGGACGCGACATCGACCTGGTCCGGTGCCTCCGGTGCATCCGGAATCGTCGGCGCCGTAATCGTTTGTGTCGCAATCGTCGGCTCCGCAATCGTCGGCGCCGGAATCGTCGGCTCCGGAATCGTTGGCGCCGGAATCGTCGGCGCCGGAATCGTCGGCGCCGTAATCGTCGGCGCCGTAATCGTCGGCTCCGCGGGCGCGGCGGCGACCGTCGGCACGATCTCCTGCGCGGGCGCAGGCTCCACGGGAGCCGCGACCGGCGGCGCAGCGGGGGCATCCGTCTCCGTCTCCGTCTCCGTCTCCGTGAACGACTCGGGCAGCTTCGGCGCCGGCGGCGGATCGATCGGCTGCCGCAGCGCCCACCTGGCGAAGCTGCTCGCGTACTTGTCGACCTTCGTCGGCTTCATCGGCCGAAACGGCAGCGCGGGCCGGCGCGTGTGCGCGAGCTTCAGGGTCTGCTCGCTGCCGTCGACGAAGCGGTAGGTCGCCTGGTCGAGCACCAGCACCAGCGCGTCCGCCTCGATGCGCAGCGCGTGGACCACCTCGTGGACCCCGCGCAGCGGCGACCCCGTGGATGCATAGGGCGGGTTGTCGACGAACTTGAAGTCGCTGCGAAACAGCCGCGGGTCGTCGGCGAAGAACGCCTGCTGGGCGGCCAGGGGCATCGCCGCGAGGTCGACGCCGGCCGCGACCTCGCGGGCCAGCGCGTACACGGCCGTCTCCTGGCAGGGGCCGCCGGGGCCGATCCACTCGGCGATCGGCCCGTCGTGCAGCTCGGCGTAATTCGCCAGCTCGTCGACGCCGTCCTCGACCTTCAGATCCTCGACCCCGAGCCACTCCAGGCCGTGGTCGAGGCGCACCAGCGCCCGCGAGCAGCGCAGCGGGAACAGATAGAACACGTGATCGGGGAACCGCGCGAGCCCGGTGATCGCCGTGCTCGCCGCGATCGCGTCCCCGTACAGCTCCTCCTCCGGGAACACGTCCGGCCATGCGACGGCCGGCCCCAGCGCGAGCGCAAGACCGAGGATCAGCGGAGCGCCGAGACGAAGGTCCATCGCCCCATCCTAACGGGCTGCCGGCGCCATGAGGGTTGCATTGTGGGTCCGTGGGTCATGGAGAGAACGTCGTGATGTCCGCGCCTGGGGGCGCGTCTTGCGGGCGCGAGCGGCGCGGCCTATCCTGCGGCGGTGGTGCGCAGCACGATCGGCATGATGGTCGCGCTCGCGGTCCTGGGCTGCGGGGCCGAGCCGACCTTCGTCGAGTTCGCCGAGCTCTGCGGCGAGGCCGGGCCGGTCCGCGTGCTCGAGCTGGCGCCCGGTCAGCGTCTGAGCCGCAGGCCGCAGTGGGTCGCGGAGCGCGTGGTCTTCGCGGTCGGCACGGCCGCGGCCGGCGAGGCGAAGGAGCCGACACCGGCCACCGTGGCGACCGAGGCGGTGTGGACGACCGGGCCCTGCGGCGAGGCGCCGCGGCAGGTGGCGGGTGCGGTCGATACGGTCTTCACGATCGCGCAGTGGCCCGGGGTGCTGCTGGCCTGTGACGCGGCCGCCGGCGAGGTGCTCGCGCTCGACCCGGAGGGCGCCTCGCCGCCGCACGCCCTGTTCACGGGCCTCACGGACTGCGGCGGCCTCAACTGGACGACGCACGGCCTGGTGACCGTCGCCGCGATCGATGAGGACGAAGATGCGCAGGAGGATGAGGAGGGCGCGGAGCCGGGGCTGCAGCGCTTGCTGATGCACCCTTATCCGGCGGACCCGTATCGCGACGTCGTCGAGGCGGCGCCGCTGCTCGAGGCGGTGCGCACGGTGTCGCGCGAGGGCCTGGCCACGGGCCAGCAGATGGCGGTGTTCCCGGAGTTCGTGCTCGCGCTGACCGCCGACGACGCGCTGGTTCGGGTCGTGCTCGCCGACGGCGCGGTCTCCACGGTGCAGACCGGCGTGGCGGGCTTCGTGGCCGATGACGAGGGGCGCTATCTGCTGTGGCAGGACGCGACGCCGACGAACGACAACCCCGACTATCCGGCCGGGCGGCTGTTCCTGCGCGACCGCGACGACAGCACCGATGTCTTCCTCGGGCAGGGGGTGCTCGCGTTCAATCCGAGCCCGCTGCGCTACATCGCGCGCGGCGACCTCTTCCTCGAGCTCGAGGCGATCCGGGTGTTCTCGGTCCCCGACATGGGCTTCACCGACCTGCCGGACCTCGGCCGGGTCACCGCCCGGCTCGACGAGCGCCGCTGGCTGATGGCGGGCAAGGGGATGCTCAACCTCGTCGACCGCATCAGCGGCGAGGCGACCCTGCTGTACCGCGGCTCCGGGGACCTCCTGCGGCTGCTCGACGACGGCGTCGACCTCCTGCGGGTGCAGTCCTGCTGCCAGCGCAGCACCATGCGCGCCGAGGGCCCCCTGTGGTTCGTCCCCTTCGAGGGCGAGGCGCGGCAGCTGGCCGCCCGCGCGAGCCGCTTCGGTCACACCCTCAAGGACGGGCGGCGGGTCGTCACCGTCGACATCGGCGGCGACTGGCGCGGCACCCTGCTCCTGACCGACCCCGAGACCCAGGAGGCGCTGCGCATCGACAGCGGCGCGTTCGCCCAGTCCTTCGCGGTCTCGAAGGCCTTCGGCGACGACGTCGTGGTCTATTCGATCCCCGGGGGGGCGCGCGCGGGCGTCTGGATCGCGCGGATGCCTGCGGCCGCTGAATCGCCTTGATGTTGTTGGTTTTGTTTGGATGTTGGATTCGAGGGGGTGCGGACGACGTCGCGCGGGCCGACGTGGGTCCGGCCTTGCGTCGCACGAATGGGCGCAGCCCGGTGTCCGGCGGGCGGCGCGACGCTCAGACAGGTCGCGCTCGCTGTTGTGCCTGGCGTTGTGCCGACAATATCTCTCGCGCTAGACTCGGTCGCGCCGCCCGCCGGCCCCCGGGCACCACCGATTTGTGCTGAAGGACGGTGCGGTCGGCGTCGCCGAGGGCCGGACCCACGACGGCCCTGGGGGCGCGACTGGGTGGCGCGGGCGAACGCATATCGTTGAGTGATCGCTCTGGGCGCGGCCTCGGCTTGTTGCGGATGTGATGGTGTTTGGTCCCGTCAGGAGGATGCGTATATGTTCGCGTGGAGAGGGCGCGCCCCGAGGGGCGGTGTGGGGCCGGCCCTCGGCGCAGTCGACGGTATCGTCCTTTAGCGCGAAGCGGTGGTGCCCGGGGGCCGGCGGGCCGCGCGACCGAGTCTAGCGCGAGGGCCATTGTTGATACAACGCCACACAGAGCAGCGAGCGCGACCTGTTTGAGCGTCGCGCGGCCCGCCGGACACCGGGCTGCGCCCAGTCGTGCGACGCAAGGCCGGCCCCACGCCGGCCCGCGCGACGTCGTCCGCGTCACCCGGTCGAGCGCGACGTCGTCCGCGACACGCGGTCCGGTGACGGGGTCCGCGTAATCTATAGTGTCAGGATCGGCGGATGTTAATATGAGCGACGGGGGATGGTCATTCGGGCGGTGCGCGGCCGAGCAAGAAATAGGTGGTCATCGAGCCGAGGCCCTTGACGTCGATCTTGCCGCGGGGCTCGAATGCGTGGGTGCCGCGGAGGGCGAGGTAGGTGGATTCGTGGACGTGGACCTTGCCGGAGAGGCCGTGGGACTCCATTCGGCTGGCGGTGTTGACGGTGTCGCCCCACAGGTCGTAGGCGAACTTGCGGGTGCTGATGATGCCGGCGACGACCGGGCCGCTGTGCATGCCGATGCGGACCGCGAGGCTGGTGCCGAGGGCGGCGTTGACGCGGGAGACGGCGCCGAGCATGGCGACGGCCATGTCGGCCATCGCCTCGGCGTGGTCGGGGCGCGGGGTGGGGAGGCCGCCGACGGCCATATAGGCGTCGCCGATGGTCTTGATCTTCTCGAGGCCGAAGCGGTCGCAGAGGGTGTCGAATTCGGTGAACACGGCGCTGAGCAGCGCGACGATCGCCTCGGGGGCGGAGCCTGCGGACATCGGGGTGAAGCCGACGAGGTCGGCGAAGAGCACGGTGACGTGGTCGAAGTGCTCGGCGATCCGCTGCTCGCCGGCCTGGAGGCGGCGGGCGATCGGGGCGGGGAGGGTGTTGAGGAGCAGGCCCTCGGCGCGGGCCATCGCGGCCGACAGCGCGCGGGTGCGCTCGCCGATCTTGTGCTCGAGGTCGATCTGGGCGTTGCGCAGGCGCTCGTCGAGCAGGGCGCGGCCGACCCGCGAGGCGGTCATCGAGGCCAGGGTGGTGAGGATCTCCAGGTGGACATCGGTGAAGAAGTCGGCCTGGGAGTGCTCCGAGTCGATCACGCCGATGACGCGGCCTTGCAGGAGGATCGGGAGGGCGAGCTCGGAGAGGCGGAGCTGGTCGTCGCAGATGTAGCGCGGGTCGAGGCGGGTGTCGGGGATGATCACGGGCTGCCCGGTGACCGCCACCGAGCCGACGATGCCCTTGCCGACGGGGAGCCGCAGCGGCGCGAGGATCTCCCGCTCGCGCGGGTTCTTCGGGCCGTAGGCGGCGCGCTGGACCAGCTGCTCGCCGCGCTCGTCGAGCAGGTAGATGACGCAGTCCTCGAGGCCGAGCTTGGCGACCGCGCTGTTGGCCACGTCCCAGAGGATGTCGTCGAGGTCGGTCTGCGCGTAGAGCAGCGAGGCGGCGAAGTAGTTGACGACGTCGAGGTAGTGGGACCTGGCCTCCAGCGCGGCGCAGCGGGCCCGCAGGGCCGCGTTCTCCCGCTCCAGTGCCCCGCCGTCGTCGCGCTCGCTCACCTGCCCCCCGGGGGGCCGACTGTAGCTCAGGGGTCTCCGCGGGTGTAGGGGCGGACGGGGTCGGGTTCGCGCGCGGGCCCGCGCGGCGCGTCGTTGTGGAGATTGCGAACTATGGTGAATGGTCGGATTGGGTGGTCGCGGGGCGCCATAATACGAGCAATCGCCGCGGGCGGGATATACTCGTGAGCGCGCCGACCGGGCGCGTGATGGCGCACATGGCGACGGCGCCGCGGGTGTCCTCACGCGCCCTGGCGGCTCAAGCGACGTCTTGCAGGCCGAGGCTCCGCGCGAGCGCGCGGACGCAGGCGAGCGGGCGACCCTTGAACACCCGCACGTAGGGGACGCCGCCAGCGCGGGCGGCGCGGGCGAGGATGCCGTCGATGGTGTGGGCCTGGAAGCCGGTGGCGATCAGCACGAGGTCGTAGCTGCGGCGGGCGATGCTCTCGCACTGGGCCTGGACCTTGCGCGGGTTGCCGTCGCACCAGGTGATGTCGAGGCCGAGGCGGTCCTCGAGGCGGGCCTTGAGGTCCGGGTCGTCGCGGTTGCTGACGAACAGCGCCGACTTGCCCTCGACGCGGCTGCGGACCAGCGCCGACAGCGAATCGTCGGGCTCGTCCTCGTCGACGATGAGCGGGGGCTTGCCGATGATGTCGTCGGCGGGGCCTTGCACCTCGCTGCCCGGGCAGTGGGCGCGCGCGCCGTCGCTGTGCTGGAGGTGGGCCTTGAGGTCGCGGAGGCGGCGGCGGAGGCGGCGGTCGGCCTCGGGGAGGGCGTCGTCGTCGAGGGCGAGGACGGCGGCGCGCAGGGGGTCGGCGAGGGCGGCGACGTCCGGGGTGTTGTAGGCGTCGAAGGCCTTGACCAGCCAGGCGCCGAGGTCGGCGGAGGTGGTGACTGGTTCGGCGAGGAGGGCCTCTCGCTCGCTGCGGACGGCCTGCTGGCGCTGGCGCAGCTGGTCGTTGAGGGCGGCGGTGGCGCGGGAGTTGTCGATGGGCGGGCGAAACTCGGGGTCGAGCCACTTCTTGAGGTTGTGGGCGCGGTCGCCGAGGCGACCGGCGAGCCAGCGCATGCGGCCGATGATGCAGCCCCAGAGCTCGGGCTGGAGGGTGGCGATGCGGATGGCGCGGAGGTGCTGGACGTGTTTGGCGAGCTGCTCGATGCTGTCGGCGCCGAGGTCCTCGGGGGCGACGCTGAGGTGGCGGGGCGGGGGCTCCTGGACCGGGCCGCCGAGGGCCTCGGCGGCGAGCTGGGCCTCACGGAGGAGGGCGCGGGGGTCCTCGGGGACGGCTCGTCGGAGGTCGTCGGCCCAGCCGTAGTCGTCGAGGGGGACGTCGCCGAGGAGGGCGCGGTCGCGGTGCTGTTGGACGAACTCGCTGGCGTCGTTCCAGGTGCGGGGCAGCTGCAGCGACTTGAGGCCGAGCTCGCCGACGACGCAGTCGGGGCGGGCGCTCATTTGCAGCGCCTGCACCGAGCCTGGCCACATGATCTTGCTGATGTTGGTCAGCTCGTGGGCGACGCGACGGAC
>Ga0209480_10000674_pt1 | contig 26999 bp, 27 predicted proteins | sample JI61114C2DNA_FD_187501 | JGI IMG/M metagenome (GOLD analysis project Ga0209480, IMG submission 187501) | Wastewater effluent complex algal communities from Wisconsin, to seasonally profile nutrient transformation and Carbon sequestration -... | ecosystem: Engineered > WWTP > Effluent > Algae... | reverse complement strand
AAAACCAGGAGAGGAAATTATCATTGGTCCATACACAACGGTTTCAAAAGATTTAGTTTCTAACGATAAAGTAAAAGTAGAGTCGGAAAAAAATAAAAAAGAAAGTAAGAAATAGATTTCTTATTAATATGGGTAGATAAGGCGTAGGAAACTATGCCTTATTTTTTTTACGGGTTTATCTTCTTAACTTTGCATTTCAAAAATCTATTATGTCAATTATTCTAAATATAGAAACCGCAACAAAAAATTGTTCTGTAGCTTTAGCGAACGAAGGAAAAACAATAGCATGCAAAGAAATTGTTGAGCAAAATTTTTCTCATGCCGAAAAATTACATGTTTTTATTGAAGAATTAATTGCTGAAAATAATTTGCAGTTTTCTGATTTGAATGCTATTGCTGTAAGCCAAGGTCCAGGTTCATATACAGGTTTGCGAATTGGTGTTTCTTCTGCAAAAGGATTTTGTTATGCGTTAAATATTCCAATGATAGCCATTGATACACTTCAGCTTTTAGCGAAGCAAATTCAAATTGAAGAGGGGATTATTGTTCCAATGATAGACGCTCGTAGAATGGAAGTTTTCTCAGCTTTTTACGATAAAAATCACAACCAAATCAGAGGAACTCAAGCCGAAATAATTGATGAAACTTCGTATCAAGAAATTCCAGAAACCATTCATTTAGTTGGTGATGGAACAGAAAAAGTCAAATGTATATTGACCGATGATAAATTTATATTTCATTCTGATAAAATATTTCCATCGTCAAAAGAAATGAGTCAGTTGTCGTTTGATAAATATCAAATAAACGACTTTGTTGATGTCGCTTATTTTGAACCTTATTATTTAAAAGATTTTGTTTTGTCTAAATAAAATTATTCTTTGTGAATTTCCACTTGATGTGGATAAGGAATTTCGATACCAGCTAGATCAAAAGCTTTTTTAGTTTTTTCTAAAACATCTGATTTTACTTTAAAGTAATTATCAGTCAAAGCAAATGGGCGAACAGCAAAATTAATTGAACTCGTAGCTAATTCATTAATAAAAATTATTGTTTCAGGCTCGTTTAATACTTCTGGAATAGATTCAATAACATTTTTTAAAGTAGCTTTTGCTAATTCCAAATCTGTTTTGTAATCCACAGAAATGATTAAGTCAACTCTTCTAATTCCATTAGCAGTATAATTTGTAATAACTCCGTTGGATAAAGCTGCATTTGGAATGATAATTTGTTTGTTGTCTGCTGATGTTATTACGGTAGAAAATATTTTTATGTCTTTTACAGTTCCTAAAACACCTTGTGCCTCAATGAAGTCCCCTAATTTAAAGGGTTTAAACATAATAATTAATATTCCGCCTGCAAAATTAGAAAGCGAACCTTGTAACGACAAACCAATGGCTAAGCCAGCAGCTCCTAAAATTGCAACAAAGGAAGAAGTTTCTATTCCTAATTTCGAAATTACAGTTACAAATAATAAAATGCGAAGTGTCCAAAAAATTACATTACCAATAAAATTGCAAAGAGTTAATTCTACATTTCGTTTTATCATGATTTTTTTGGCAGTTTTGGTGATAAAACTAGTAGCCCAAAGTCCAACTAAAAGTATGATAATCGCGACTACAAATTTCGGCGAATATTCTAAAACTAATTTTTTTATGGTTTCAAAATAAATTTGAATTTCTACTGCTGTCATGCTTTAATTTTTTACAAAGATATTTAGAGAATTTTAGTTGAGTTATAAAAAAGCATAAAAAAAGCGCTCAAAAAATTAAACATTTTCAAATTCACTTACTTGACCATCTTTTACAGAAGTGTTTTTATCTTGAAAATAAGCCAAATACAGATGTTTGAGCTACTGATTTTTTTGTCGAATCTTTCCAGTTAGTAGTTGAACTTGATAAAATTTCGATAACTTTCAAAACTGAATTACTAGGTAATTTTTAATTTAATTGTAAATTAAAGTTTTTTCTTTTAAAAAAGTTTTTTCATTAAAATTAATAACATTAAGTTAACATAAAAACAGATTTCTTGAAAGACTTTTGTGAAAATTAATTCATTTAGAATGGAACAGATTTATATTATAATGTTAATCGCTTTAACTATTCTGGCTATCACTGATTTAATGGTAGGAGTAAGTAATGATGCGGTTAATTTTTTAAATTCGGCAATTGGTTCTAAAGCGGTTTCGTTTAAAACGATTATGATTGTTGCGAGTTTAGGTGTTGCAGTTGGAGCTCTATATTCAAACGGAATGATGGAAATTGCCAGAAATGGAATTTTTACACCAAGTATGTTTAGTTTTAATGATGTTATTATCATTTTTTTAGCAGTAATGATTACAGATGTATTGTTGTTAGATGTCTTTAATACATTAGGATTACCAACTTCAACAACAGTTTCTGTAATTTTTTCATTATTAGGAGCTTCTGTAGCATTAGCTGTTTATAAAGTATATGTGAGTAATGATAGTTTTAGTACGTTAGGGAATTATATCAACACTGAGAAAGCTTCAGAAATTGTTTATAGTATTTTACTTTCTGTGGCATTATCTTTTGCTTTAGGTTCGTTAGTACAATATGTTTCAAGATTAATTTTTACTTTTCATATCGAAAAAAGATATAAATATGTAGCTGCACTTTTTGGTGGAGTTGCTATGACAGCAATTACTTTTTTTATTTTGGTAAAAGGATTGAAATCAATCACATTTGTGCCTTCTGAAGTAAAAGACTTTATTAAAGAAAGTCCGTTTATTATTATTGCTTATTCATTAATTTTATGGACAGTTGTTTGTCAATTATTGATAAGTTTTTTTAAATACAGTGTTTTCAAATTTATTATTATTGTTGGTACTTTTGGATTAGCGCTTGCTTTTGCAGGGAATGATTTAGTGAATTTTATCGGTGTGCCAATCGCGGCTTATCAAGCTTTTGAAATTTGGGCTGCACCTGGACAAACTTTAGAAGCATCAGAATTCATGATGTCTGGTTTAGAAAAAGAAAATTTGCCAGCGCCTTTTATCTTTTTAGCTTTAGCTGGATTAGTAATGGTTTATACTTTATGGACATCTAAAAAGGCAAAGTCTGTAATTGAAACTGAGCAAAATTTATCAAGACAAGGTGAAGGAAATGAGAAATATAACGCCAATATGCTCTCAAGAAACATTGTAAGAGGGTTCATGTATCTTGGTAATATTATCAGTTTTATTTTACCAAAATCGTTACAAAGTAAATTAGACGCTCAATTTATTCAGCCAGAATACGCTGGACGAAGAGATGAACAACCCATGTTTGACATGGTTAGAGCTTCTGTTAATTTAATTGTGGCTTCGATTTTAATTTCTGTCGGAACTTCCATGAAATTACCTTTGTCAACTACATATGTAACTTTTATGGTAGCAATGGGTTCTTCTTTTGCTGATAGAGCTTGGGATAGAGAAAGTGCTGTATACAGAGTTGCAGGGGTTTTTAATGTAATTGGAGGCTGGTTTGTAACAGCTTTAGTGGCGCTTTTATCTTCTGCAATTATAGCATATACTTTATTTATAGGAGAAGTGTTTGCTTTCTTTGCTTTTATGATTGTGGTAGCTATTTTCTTTTACAGAAGCAATCAATTACATAAAAAGAAAGTAAAAGAACAAGAAGAAATTAAAAATTTAAGAAAAGAAGATATTTTTACAATCAAAGGAATGATTATCGAGAGTTCTTCACAAATTTCAAAGGTATTACACAAAACAGGTACTTTATATACAAATGTGATTGATAATTTAGGTTTACAAGATCTAGCCAAATTAAAAGAAAATAAAAAATCACATAAAAAAATAGAGAAAGAAATTGATGAACTAAAAAGCAATGTTTTCTATTTTATTAAGAATTTAGATGAAACTTCCGTTGAAGCAAGTAGATTTTATATCCTAATTTTAGGATATTTACAAGATATGGTTCAGTCTATTGATTTTATTACAAATAGTAGTCATTCGCATGTAAATAACAATCATAAGAAATTAAAATTCAATCAAATTCGTGATTTAAAAACAATTGATGTACAATTGCAAACTATTTTAAACAAGTTAGAAGAAAGTTTCAAAACAGAAGATTTTACTAAATTAGATGAAATCTTAAAAGAAAAAAACACGCTTTTAGACACTATTGAAAATTTAATTACAAAACAAATTGTTAGAATTAGAACTACAGAAACAAGTCCTAAAAACAGTAAGTTGTATTTTTCATTACTTTTAGAAACAAATGATTTAATAAAATCTATTATGAGTTTGTTAGAATTGTTTAAAGAGTTTAATAAGCAGAATAAGAAATAATATCAAAATTAATGTAAAATAAAAATGGGGTTTCCCCCAATTTTTATTTTTAAAAATTATAGATAATTTTGTGTCTACTTTATTTTTTGTCCAATATTATCTAATTGAAATTTCATAGGGCATAATTGCTTGAACACCTTTTCTGCTTTTTACACGTTTGATTTGTTCAAGCATTTGAAATCCTTCTTCACCAAGTTGTTCTGTTAATAATTGTTCTTTGGTTTTAAACATTGCGATTCCAGTAAAATTTGCTAATAAATCTTCAAATTTTTTCTCATATTCTGGGTAGTTTTCTGTTCTGTAAGAAGTAGTTTTTCCTAATTTTGCTGCATATTTGATAGTCGCATCTAAACCTCCGATTTCATCTACTAAACCAAGTTTGTGAGCATCGATTCCTGTCCAAACTCTTCCTTGTGCAATAGCGTCTACTTGTTCTGTTGTCATTTTTCTTCCATCAGCCACACGTTTTAAGAAAGTAGCGTATGTTTTTTCGATGCTTTCTAACACAAATCCTTTGAAATTTTCGTCAATTGGTTCAAAAACACTGTATCCGCTCGCGTTTTCATGTGTTTTTACTTGTTCGGCATTAATTCCGATGTTTTTACCTAATTGGTTCATGTTTGGTAACATACCAAAAACTCCAATTGAACCTGTAATCGTGTTAGGCTCTGCGAAAATTCTATCCGCATTAGCTGCAATATAATAACCACCTGAAGCCGCATAATTCCCCATAGAAACTACAACTGGTTTTACTTTTTTAGTGATTTCTATTTCTCTCCAAATCAATTCAGAAGTTAAAGCACTTCCTCCAGGACTATTTACACGTAATACAATTGCTTTTACATCTTTATCATCGCGAGCTTCTTGTAAAGAACGTTTGATTGAACCTTCACCAATTACATTAACATCGCCTTCACCACCTGCAATTTCACCCTGAGCGTAAATTACAGCAATAATGTCATTTTTAGAGTAATCTTTAACAGTAGAAGCTGCTTTTTTAGCATAATCGGTAATACTAACAATATCGTATTTTTCTTTTTTGTCTACTTTTAATTTTGCTCTAATCATATCGTGATACTCATCTTCATAAGCTACTTTATCAACTAATTTATTGGCTAAAGCTAATTCTGGTGTTCGAGCGCCTAATGTGTTTGCAATTGTATTAAGTTGGGCAATGGTTAAGTTTCTGTTTTTAGCAATATCTGATACAATTGTTCCCCAAATCGAATTCAATAAAACGGTCATTTGTTCACGATTTTCTGGACTCATTTCTTGTGCTAAGAAGGGCTCAACTGCACTTTTGTATTTTCCGTGACGAATAACTTCAAATTTAACTCCTGATTTTTCCTGAAGTTCTTTCATGTATAAAATTTCAGAAGATAATCCTTTGAAATCAACTTCTCCCATTGGATTCAAATAAACTTGGTTGGCAACTGAATTTAAGTAATATTCGTTTTGCGTATAATAATTTGCATAAGCGTACACAAATTTACCTGATTTTTTAAACTCCTCCAACTTATCACGAACAGCTTTGCTTTGTGCTAATCCTAATTGCGATTGATTATTCAAAATAGAAATACCTTTAATTTTATCATCCGACTTAGCAACTTCAATCGCATTTAAAATGTCTGTGACACCATTATGATGTGCTTCAAAGTAATTGAAATCTTTGTAATTTGTTTTCCCAGCGTAGTCTAACGATACTTTTGATAAATCCAATTCAATTACAGAATTCTTTTTTATGCTAACAGTATCTTCGCTACTTCCTGCAATGATACCGATGATTATAATTCCAAAGAAAAAAATCATACAAAAAATAAATATTCCTACAATTGTAGCTAATACATTTCCTAAAAATCTCATTTTAATTTATTTATTATTTCCTTATTTAATTAGTAGTTAAAAGCATAAAATTGTTACATGTTTATAAAAAAAAACTGAAATGGTAAATTATAAGTCTAAAATTGTTTGTTATTTTGCCAATATGAGTCAGCATCAAGTAATTTTATCTTTAGGAAGCAATCAAGGCAATCGATTAGAAACGATACAATCTTGTATTAACTTGATTCATAAAGAAATAGCTTCGGTTGTAAAGGTTTCAAAAATTTATGAAACACCTGCTTGGGGTTTTGAAAGCGAATATTTTTTTAATGCCGCTATTCTAATTTATACCTCAAAATCGGCTCAAAAAATTCTTAAACAAGTTTTGAAAATTGAAAAAAAGTTAGGTAGAGTACGCTCAAAAAACGTAGGGTATCAAGCTCGAATTATAGATGTAGATATTATTTCTTTTGATGAAGAAATCATTTCAACAGAAGCGTTACAAATTCCACATCCGTTTCTACAAAACAGAAAATTTGTGTTACAACCCATGTTGGATTTAGGATTGAATTGGGAACATCCAACTTTAAAGAAATCGGTTACACAACTACTTTTTCAAACCGAAGACAAAAGTGAAATAAGAGCAGTTCATTCCATAATTTCTCCTATCGAAAAACTCCAATTACAACAATTCAATTACATTGCCATTGAAGGGAATATTGGCGCTGGAAAAACCACTCTAGCATCAAAACTAGCCGAAGACTGTAACGCAAAATTAGTATTAGAACGCTTTGCTGATAATCCGTTTTTACCAAAATTTTACGAAGACCAAAGTCGTTACGCGTTTCCGTTAGAAATGTCATTTTTAGCCGATAGATACCAACAATTATCGGATGATTTAGCGCAATTTGATTTGTTTAAAGATTTTGTTGTGGCCGATTATCACATTTTTAAATCCTTGATTTTTGCTAAAGTTACACTTCAAGAAGATGAATTTCGTTTGTATAAAACCATGTTTGACATCATTCACAAAGAAATGCCAAAACCTGATTTGTATGTGTATTTGTATCAAAATACCGAAAGATTGTTGGAAAACATCAAAAAACGAGGTAGAAGTTATGAACAAGAAATTCCAGCCGATTATTTAGAAAAAATCAATCAAGGTTATCTAGATTACATCAAAACTCAAATTGATTTGAATGTATTGATTATTGATGTTTCTGACTTAGATTTTGTTAAAAAACAGGAGGATTATGTGTTTCTGTTGAATGAGATTAATAGAAAAATAGTATTAGCACGCAGATGAAACTGATTCGTCTAGGCGAAACGCTGATTTTTACTGATTTTCTCCTTCCAGACTTGTCACGCTGAAATCGAAGATTCAACGTAGTTAAAGTGGCTCTTTATAAAAACAATTTCACATAAATTTCTTGGCGTCCTTTGCGAAAAAAACTTTGAGTCTTTGCGTTTAAATAAAAAGATTCCTATTGAAGCTTTTTAAACAAATCCCAAATTACAATTCCAGCACTCACCGAAATATTCAACGAATGTTTACTGCCTAATTGCGGAATTTCAATTACACCATCGCTTAAATTAATGGCTTCTTGCGAAACACCTTTTACTTCGTTTCCAAAAATTAAGGCATATTTGGTGTCGTTTTCTGGTTGAAAATTATCCAACATAATCGCATGTTCTGTTTGCTCCACAGAATACACTTTTACATTTTCTTGTTTCAATTGATTTACTACTTCTAAAACGTCTTTTGCATATTCCCAAGTCACAGTTTCTGTAGCGCCAAGAGCTGTTTTGTGAATTTCTTTGTTGGGTGGAGTAGCTGTAATGCCACACAAATAAATCTTTTCAATCAAAAAAGCATCTGAAGTTCTAAAAACCGAACCAATATTATGCAAACTTCTAATATCGTCTAAGATTACAATAATTGGTGTTTTTTGAGCTTCTTTAAACTCGTTAATGTTTTTGCGTTCTAATTCTGCGTTGGCTAATTTTCTCATCTTGCAAAAGTAAATATTAATTATAAAACTTTAAAACTTGATTTTTGAAATTGATATTGCCATTGTCTTTGATTTTCTTACCTTCGCAATCATACTTAAAATTTGAAATTGTGGCGAAGAAATCTGCAACAACTCCTGATAAAACACCAAAGGAAACACCTTTAATGAAACAATACAACGAGATAAAAAACAAATATCCCGATGCTTGTTTGTTGTTTCGTGTGGGCGATTTTTATGAAACTTTTGGAGAAGATGCTGTTCGTGCCGCAGGAATTTTAGGGATTACATTAACTAAAAGAGGTGCTGGTTCAGAAACCGAAACAGCTTTAGCAGGATTTCCACATCATTCAATTAATACCTATTTACCCAAGTTAGTTAAAGCCGGACTTCGAGTAGCGATTTGCGACCAATTAGAAGATCCGAAAATGACTAAAACCATCGTAAAACGTGGTGTTACGGAATTAGTTACGCCTGGAGTTTCGATGAATGATGAGGTGTTGCAATCCAAGTCAAATAACTTTTTAGCATCGGTTCATTTTGGAAAAAAATCACTTGGTGTAGCTTTTTTAGATGTTTCTACAGGTGAATTTTTAGTTTCGCAAGGTAATGAAGAATACATAGATAAACTATTACAAAACTTCCGTCCGAGTGAAATTTTAATTCCGAAACAGTTTAAAAATCAGTTTAATTTGGTTTTTGGAGACGATTTTCATACCTTTTTTTTGGAAGATTGGGTGTACAAAGAAGATTATGCCTTAGAAGGTTTGACCAAACACTTTCAAACCAATTCGCTAAAAGGTTTTGGAGTAGAGGAATTAACCGAAGGTTTGATTGCTTCGGGTGCGATTTTGTTTTATTTGTCGGAAACGCAACATAACAAGATACAACACATTACCAATATTCAACGTATTGCCGAAGATGCTTATGTTTGGATGGATAAATTTACCATTCGAAATTTAGAATTATATCACAGTTATAATCCAAATGCAGTAACGCTTTTAGATGTTATTGATAAAACGCTTTCGCCAATGGGTGCAAGGCTTTTGAAACGTTGGTTGGCGCTTCCGTTGAAAGATATTTCAAAAATTAGAGGACGTCATGAAGTGATTTTGTATTTAAAAACCAATCCTGAAGTTTTACAGCAAATTCAGTATCAAATCAAACAAATTTCTGATTTAGAACGTTTGATTTCAAAAGTAGCCACAGGAAAAATTTCGCCAAGAGAAGTCAATTTCTTGAAAGATTCGTTAGATGCGATTATTCCAATAAAAACCTTGGCTTTAGAAAGTTCGAATGAAGCGTTGCGAGTTATTGGAGATAGTTTACACGCTTGTGAATTATTGCGAGAGAAAATTAAAACGACTATTCAAGAAGACGCTCCAGTAAGTATAAATAAAGGAAATGCAATTGCCGTTGGAGTTCATTCAGAATTAGATGAACTGAGAGCGATATCATCCACTGGAAAAGGTTATTTGGAAGAATTAGAACAGAGAGAAAGTGCTTCTTCTGGAATTCCTTCGTTGAAAATTTCGTTCAATAACGTTTTTGGATATTATATCGAAGTTAGAAATACGCATAAAGATAAAGTTCCAACCGAATGGATTCGTAAGCAAACTTTAGTAAATGCGGAGCGATACATCACGGAAGAATTAAAAGAATACGAATCTAAAATTTTAGGTGCAGAAGAAAAAATCCATCAATTAGAAACACAATTGTTTGAGCAGTTGGTGAATTGGATTGCTACGTATATCAAACACGTTCAGTTGAATGCCAATTTAATTGCGCAATTGGATTGTTTGACATCATTTACGCAATTAGCAATTGATAATAAATATGTTTGTCCTGATTTAGATGAAAGTTTTGATTTAGAAATAAAAGAAGGGCGTCATCCTGTTATTGAAAAGCAATTGCCTGTTGGCGTGCCGTATATTTCTAATGATGTTTATTTGAATAGAGAAACCCAACAAATCATTATGATTACAGGGCCGAATATGTCGGGTAAATCGGCAATTTTGCGTCAAACTGCTTTGATCGTGTTAATGGCGCAAATAGGAAGTTTTGTTCCGGCAGAAAGCGTACAAATGGGTGTAGTGGATAAAATTTTCACTAGAGTGGGAGCGAGCGATAATATTTCGATGGGTGAATCTACTTTTATGGTAGAAATGAATGAAACCGCGTCTATTTTGAACAATATTTCAGAAAGAAGTTTAGTTTTGTTAGACGAAATTGGAAGAGGAACTTCAACCTATGACGGAATTTCGATTGCTTGGGCAATTTCAGAATATTTGCACGAACATCCGAACAAACCGAAAACGCTTTTTGCAACGCATTATCATGAATTAAACGAAATGGAAGTTACGTTTGACAGAATTCAGAATTTCAATGTGTCGGTAAAGGAATTAAAAAATACAGTTTTATTCATTCGTAAATTGGTTAAAGGAGGAAGTGCGCATAGTTTTGGTATTCACGTAGCAAAAATGGCAGGAATACCTCAAATTGTGATTCAAAAAGCACAAAAATTGTTGAAGCAATTGGAAAAAAGACATTCGAGCCAAGAATCATCTGGAATTAAATCAGCTAATGATGAATTGCAATTGAGTTTTTTTAATTTAGATGATCCGCTTTTGGAGGAAGTTAGAGAAGAAATCATGAATATTGACATCAATACCTTAACGCCTGTAGAAGCTTTAATGAAGTTGAATGAGATAAAAAGAATGTTGGTTAAAAAATAATTTTAAAATAAAATATTATTTATCAAAAGGTTATGAAAGTTTTTTATTTTTTGTTTAAAAAGTATTTGTAAAAATAAAAATATGTACTATATTTGCACTCGCAATACAGAACAAGTATGGTAAAGTTCTTTTAAAAGTTTATAATACGAAACGCGAAAATAGCTCAGTTGGTAGAGCGCGACCTTGCCAAGGTCGAGGTCGCGGGTTCGAACCCCGTTTTTCGCTCTATACCAAAATATTTGCTTGAGTGGTGGAATTGGTAGACACGCTGGACTTAAAATCCAGTGGGTAGTAATGCCCGTGCGGGTTCAAGTCCCGCCTTGAGTACAAAAGCTCCGAACATTGTTCGGAGCTTTTTTTGTTTATAAAATTCTCAATTTAGAATTTTCTGTTATCTTTAAAGAATTCTTTATAAAATTATCAATCACAACTATGGGTACATTTGTAATCGCACAACGATTAAGTGGAGTTTATAAATATGAGTTTGTTTCCAGAAAAGGGAAAACTATTTTTACAAGCAACGATTTTGAATTGCGTTTTGAATGTGAGGAAGAGATAGAAAAGCTTAAAAGCGCTATAGATCGATGTGTTTTTATGCGTTTTAAATCTTCTAGTGGAAAGTTTTTCTTCCGATTGATATTGGATGAACATGAAGTGGCTGTCAGTAGAAGATATACCACGCAGTTGTTACTTCAAAAAGGGATTGATGAAATTATCAAGTATGCAGACAAAGCAGAGTTTTTAGATTTTTCATCTGCTGAAGATATTTTTGGTAGTTAACATAAAAAAAGCCCCACTTAGTGGAGCTTCATTTTTTCTGTCAGCAATTAATTACTTTGCAGGTGCAGCTTCAGCAGGAGCTTCAGCAGGAGCAACAGTAGAATCAACAGCAGTAGAATCAACTACTGGAGTTTCTTCAACAACTGGAGCTTCAACAACTGTAGAATCTACAGCAGTAGGTTCAGTAGCAGCTTCTTTACAAGAAACGAACATAGCAGCAACGATAGCTAAACTTAAAACAACTTTTTTCATCTTACTAAATTATAAAGGTTAATTATTAATTCGGAGCAAAGATATAAATTTTTTAACATGTCAAAATATTTTTAGACAATTTTTTTAATTTTTTTTTCTTTGGATTCCGAAATGCTATATTTCAAATGCCGTGCCAAACTTTATTTTTTAAAAAAATATTCTAATTATTTGGCTTTTTGAGACTTAGGATAAACAATAGTCATCTCTTCTATAAGGTTTTTCGCACCAGCAAACTTGTCAATTACGAACAAAATGTATCTTGCGTCAACCATAATGTTTCTACAAATCTCGGGACTGTAGTAAATATCGCTCATTGTACCTTCCCAAACTCTATCAAAGTTCAATCCGATTAGGTTTCCTTTTGCATCTAAAGCAGGACTTCCAGAGTTTCCTCCAGTAGTATGATTCGTTGCAATAAACGCTAATGGCATTTTCCCGTTTTTATCGGCATATCTTCCGTAATCTTTTGCATTGTACAAATCGATTAATTTTTTTGGAACGTCAAATTCGTAATCTCCAGGAATGTATTTTTCGATAACTCCATCTAAATAACTTACAGGTTCATAAATTACTGCATCGCTTGGTTTATAGCCTTTTACTTTTCCATAAGTTACACGTAGTGTACTGTTAGCATCAGGGAAAATTCTATCGTTAGGAAAGAATTCCATAATACCTTTCATATAGGTTCTTTGTAATGCAATGTTTTTTAAGTTGATCTCATCAAACTTAGGTGCTACATTTTTTTGGTAACTATCTGCAATTGATTTTACCAATTGATAGCCTTTATCCTGATTTAATTTTTCTAAAACTGATTTAGCATCACCATTCAATAATTCTTTCAAACCATTGAAGTTAGTTAATTTAGAAGAACCAAAAACACTAGTTGTTAAAGAAGAAGCATTAACATTGTTTAAACTTTCAGGTAAAAATTGTTTTGGAGATTTTGTAGCATATAAATTAATTAATTGTTCAAAAACTTTCTCATCAACTTGAGCGCTGTAATCTTTATATAGACCTTCAAATCCTGAAATTAAATTGTTCTTTCTGTCATTAAATGCTTGTTCGCCTTTTGTATTGTATACTTGTTCTAATTGATACAAACGGTATCCAAAAGATAAAATTTCTGAATTACGTAAAACAACTTCTGTAAAGTAATCTCTAGCAATAGCATATTCTCTAATGTCTTTGTAGTTCTTTTCAAAATCAGCTAAAATAGTTCCGTATTCTGCTTGCTTTCCTGCTTTGTTAACTCTTTCTTGGAATTTCTTTTCGAAATCTTTTTTAATGGCAACTGCATTGGATTTTTTCAAACCTTTAGTTTCTCCAATCCATTTTTTCCAATAATTCGCAACACCTGCGTATTTTGAAGCGTACTGAATTTTAATTGCGTTATCTTTTCTCATGAAACCATCTTGCACTTTTAAAGCGGCATCACGAATTTCAATTTTAGCCGGATTCAAATCATTTACAATTTGTTCTACGGCGAATGATGGTAAATATTCTTGTGTTCTTCCTGGATAACCCATTACCATAGTGAAATCGTTTTCTTGAATTCCTTTTGCAGAAACTGGGAAAAAGTGTTTTGGTTTGTATGGAACGTTGTCTTTTGAATAGTCTGCAGGACGATTGTTTTTATCAGCGTAAATTCTAAACAAAGAGAAATCTCCTGTGTGACGAGGCCAAACCCAGTTATCAGTATCAGAACCAAATTTTCCAATTGAACTTGGTGGTGCTCCAACTAAACGAACATCTTTGAAATTTTCGGTTACAAATAATAAGTATTGGTTTCCATCATAAAAAGCACGAATCATTACATCTTGCCAAGCTTCTTTTTGGAAACTTTTGCTAACAGTAGCAATATTTTGTTGGATTTTCTTTTGTTTATCGCTTTCGGTTGGAAGATTTAAAACACCTTCAAAAATTTTATTAGTAACATCTTCAATTTTAATGATGAAAGTTACTGTTAAATCTTTGTTTGGCAATTCGTCTTCCATTTTGTAAGCCCAAAAACCATTCGTTAAATAATCATTTTCAACAGTAGAATGACTTTGAATATTGTCATAACCACAGTGGTGATTGGTTAAAAGAAGTCCTTTTGGTGAAATCATTTCAGCTGTACAACCGCCATCAAAATGAGGAACAGCATCTTTTAAGCTGGAATTATTTACCGAATAAATATCATCGGCACTAATTTTCATTCCCAAAGCTTTCATTTCTTTTTCATTGGTTCCTTTTAAAAGCGAAGGAATCCACATGCCTCCTTGTTGCGCTTGAACTTGGAAAACAACTAAAACAAGTAGTAATTTTAAAAATTTCATATTTAAGTGTTTATTTTTTTAAGGTTATATGTTATCGCTTTTATTTTAAAGGTGTTTGTTTTCAACAAACGATATTTTTAGTAGCGATTTCATAGGTATAATTTTATTTAGGGACTTTGTATTTCATTAATTTTCGGTTGTGAATTACAAAATCGTGTGCAAGATACAATTTTTGTGCGTTTTCGTTATGCGGTTCGACTTCTAAATACAGTAATTTTAACGATAATTTAGGAACTTCTTTCTGAATAAACTGAATAGCTTCTTTCCCAATTCCTTTTCCACGAGCGGTTTCTTTGATGAATAATTCGTCTACAAAAGCAATTTTCCCACCATATTCGAAACTGAAAATAAAAGTGAGAATGATATAGCCTGCAATTTCATTTTCGGAATAAATCAGCCAAGATTTTCCAAGATGTTCATTCGAAATAAATTCTTGAAACAATTTTTTAGCCACTTCAACATCCATCGGATAATTGTCAATTGCATAGAAATCTTGCATCATTTGGGTAATGATTTCAATATCTACAATTTCTAATGGTTTGAAGGTTGTCATTTATCTAAAATATGATTCATAATCGTTTGAGTTGCCCCTTTGTTCATTTGAACAAATGTGCTGCAAATGTGCCCTTTTTCTAATCGTTCGTCTTCGTTGTGAAGTAATAAATCAAAAGCTTCATTTAATTCCGTTTGATTCTGAATCGAAATACAACCTTCCATATTTACCAAAGCCGTAGCTTCAGCAAAATGCGAAAAATTTGGACCAATTACAACCGGAACTCCAAAAGTAGCTGGTTCTAAAATATTATGAACACCTGGATTTCCGAATCCGCCACCTACATAAGCAATGTCGGCATAGGAATAAATTTTGGTTAAAATTCCAATGGTGTCGATAATAAAAACCTGAAAAGTCTCTATTTTGTCATGCTGAACTTGTTTCAGCATCTCATCTTTTTCCGAATACGAAATAGTTTTCTTTTGAATTTGATTTTTGAGATTTGAAATTTGCTCTTGTTTAATGTTATGCGGTGCAATGATAAATTTCACATCATTCGAACTCTGATTGATATAATTCACCAATAAGCTTTCATCTTTTGGCCAAGAACTTCCTATTACAATTGTAGTTGTATTGTCTTTAAATCGTTCGATAAAATCCAATGAATTGTCTCGTTCTAAAATCGAAACTACTCGGTCAAAGCGTGTATCTCCAGAAACTTTTACATTATTAAATCCGATACTTTGCAGTAGTTTTTTTGAACTTTCATTCTGAACAAAGAAGTAATCAAATGTTTTTAAAGCGTTTCTGTAAAATCCGCCGTACCATTTAAAAAACGCTTGATTTTCTCTTAAAATTCCAGAAATTAGATAAGTTTTAATTTGCTGTTTTTTTAGTTCGTTCAAATAGTTTGGCCAATATTCATATTTGATAAAAAACACCATTTCAGGATGAACTAATTCAATAAATTGTTTCGCATTCGAAATCGTATCTAATGGCAAATAAACTGTAACATCAGCAACGGTATTATTTTTTCGAACTTCATAACCTGAAGGAGAAAAAAAAGTAACTATAATTTTATGATTTGGGAATTGTTGTTTTATAGCTTCAATTACTGGTAAACCTTGTTCATATTCGCCTAAAGATGCTGCATGAAACCAAATCGTTTTATCTGAAGTTTGGATTTTATCCGCCAAAGTTTGAAAAACCGACTTTCGTCCATCTACAAAAAGTTTCATTTTTGGACTAAAAAGTGCTACAATCTTTAAAAGTTGGGCAGCCAAAAGCGTAATTATGTTGTATAAAAATAGCATAATTGAATTTTATGGTGCTAAAATACGTTTCTTTTTAAGTTAGATAAAATTTGTACTATAGAATTTCATATTTTTGCTAGACTTAATTTTATTCCGATGAGAAAATTACAAATGGTTGACTTGAAAAGTCAATACGAAAAAATAAAAGAAGAAGTAAATGCTTCTATTCAAGAGGTTTTAGATACGAATACATACATCAACGGACCTTTGGTTCACCAATTTCAGGCCGATTTAGAAAAATATTTGGGAGTTAAACACGTAATTCCATGTGCTAATGGAACCGATGCGTTGCAAATTGCCATGATGGGATTAGATTTGAAACCAGGTGACGAAGTAATTACTGCCGATTTTACATTCGCAGCTACGGTTGAAGTGATTGCTTTATTACAATTAACTCCAGTTTTAGTGGATGTAGATATGAATAATATGAACATTTCACTTGACGGAATTCGTAAAGCCATTACACCAAAAACTAAAGCAATTGTTCCAGTACATTTATTTGGTCGTTCTGCCAATATGGATGCGATTATGGAAATTGCTAAGGAGCATAATTTATATGTTATTGAAGATAATGCACAAGCTATTGGCGCAGATTACACTTCTAAAGATGGTTCTAAAAAGAAAGTAGGAACTATTGGTCATGTTGCGGCAACATCGTTTTTCCCATCTAAAAACTTAGGTTGTTATGGCGATGGTGGAGCGATTTTTACTAATGACGATGCTCTAGCACACAAAATCAGAGGAATCGTAAATCATGGAATGTATGAAAGATATCATCATGATGTAGTAGGTGTAAACTCGCGTTTAGATAGTATGCAAGCGGGAGTTTTGAAAGCAAAATTGCCACATTTAGATACTTACAACAAAGCACGTCAAGATGCTGCAAGAAAATATAGTTTGGCTTTGGGTGTGAATCCTAATATTTGGGCGCCAACAATTTGTGAATCGTGTGATTGTCACGTATTTCATCAATATGTAATCCGTATTTTAAACGGAAAACGTGATGGATTATTAGAACATTTACAAGCAAAAGGAATTCCTTGTGCGATTTATTATCCAATTCCATTACACAGTCAAAAAGCGTATGCAGATGCTCGTTATAACGAAGCTGATTTTCCAGTTACCAATCAATTGGTAAAAGAAGTAATTGCATTGCCAATGCACACGGAATTAGATGACGAACAAATTAAATTTATTACAGATTCGGTTTTAGAATTTGTTTAATTCATATTTGAGAGACGCGGTTTATCGCGTCTCTCAATTTAATAAAAAAGAATGAAGATACTGGTTACAGGTGGTTTAGGATTTATAGGTTCTCACACAGTTGTTGAATTACAAAATGAAGGTTTTGATGTAATTGCGATTGATAATTTATCGAATTCATCAATTGATGTTTTGGACGGAATTGAGCGAATTACAGGGAAAAAGCCTTTATTTGAGAATATCGATTTGCGAGATAAATCGGCTGTTCAAAATTTCTTTTCTAAATACCAAGACATTTCAGGAGTGATTCATTTCGCTGCTTCAAAAGCAGTAGGAGAAAGTGTTGAAAATCCGCTGTTGTATTACGAAAATAACATCAATTCTTTAGTGTATTTACTTCAAGAGTTACAGAAAAAATCAGAAGCTCATTTTATTTTCAGTTCGTCTTGCACGGTTTACGGTCAAGCCGAAAAAATGCCAATTACTGAAAATGCGCCTATTCAATCTGCGATGTCACCTTACGGAAATACAAAGCAAATAGGTGAAGAAATTATTACAGATGTTGCTAAAGTAACCAACATTAATTCCATTTTATTACGTTATTTCAATCCGATTGGAGCGCATCCTTCGGCTGAAATTGGGGAATTACCATTAGGTGTTCCACAAAATTTAGTGCCTTTTATCACACAAACAGCATTTGGACTTCGTGAAAAATTATCTGTTTTTGGAAATGATTATCCAACAACTGATGGAACTGCAATTCGCGATTACATTCATGTTGTGGATTTGGCTAAAGCACACGTAATAGCTTTACAACGTTTGTTAAAAAAGCAAAACTCAGAAAAAGTAGAGACCTTTAATTTAGGAACAGGAACTGGAAGTTCAGTTTTAGAAGTAATAAATGCTTTTGAAAAAGTGTCCAATCAAAAATTAAATTATCAAATCGTAGGTAGAAGAGAAGGAGATGTAATCGAAGCTTATGCAAATACTGACAAAGCAAATACTGTTTTAGGTTGGAAAGCACAATCTACTTTAGAGGAAGCTTTAGCAAGTGCATGGAAATGGGAGAATAAAATCAGAAATAAATAAAATAAAAAAATCCTCAATTGAGGATTTTTTTATTTTTCAACAGATTCTTTTACTTTTTTAGCGCCTTCTTCTACTTTTTCGGCTCCTTTCGCAATAATAACTTTTGCTTTTTCACCTACTTTTGAAGAGTCAATTGCATTTTTAGCTTTTACTTTTGCTGAATCTGCGGCTTGTTTTAAATCGGCTCCAACAGCTTCTGAAGCTTCTTTTACTTTTTCTTTCGTTTCTTCTTTACAAGAAAGTAAAGTGGAAGCGATTGCAATTCCTAAAAATATTTTTTTCATGGTTGAATTTATTTATGAAAATAAAGTTACAAAATTAATGCCAAATGAAAGTGAAATATTTTTTTGCCAAAAAGTAATTACTCAATATCGTTGTTTTTCTTAAACTCTTCTACTTCTTCCTTGGCATCTTGTAATGTAGTAGCTTCTAATTTTAATTCTACTACATGAATTATTTCTGCATATTTTGAAGGTTTAATAGAACTTCCAAATTCAATTGCATAGCACTTTGCAAATAGCGCTCCTAAATATAAAATGACAGAAGAATAATACACCCAAACCATAATAATTACTAATGATCCCGCAGCTCCATAAATGGTTCCTAAAGACGATTGAGAAATGTAAAATGAAATTAAAAATTTCCCAAACATAAAAAGTAAAGCGGTTGTAATTGAAGATACTCTAACTTGCTTCCAAGTAATGTTGGCATCAGGTAATATTTTGAAAATTACTGCAAAAAGTAATGTTATTACCGTTAAAGTTACCAATGTTTGTCCAATGTAAACCGAATAAACCGCTGCTTCAGAAAAATGAGCAAATAACTTTTGGTTCAATGAATCTAAAATGGCAGATAATCCTAAAGAAGCCAATAAAATAAATCCCAAACTTCCAATTACCCCAAAAGAAAGTAATCTGGATTTAAAATACAACCAAAAGCTAGAACGTTTTTTAAGTCGAATTCCCCAAATTGAATTAATAGAATCTTGAATTTCAGCAAAAACCGAAGTCGCACCTATTAATAAAGTTACGATTCCAATGAGTGCTGGAAATCCACTTTTGTTAGAAATGGCAATATTTTTAATCATTTCTTGCAATTGAATAGCGGCTTTTTCGCCTAAAAAATCTTTGATTTGAAGAAATATCTCACCTTCAATTGCATCGGTTCCAAAAAAAAGCCCCACTACATATAGTAAAACCATAAGTAGTGGAGCCATTGAAAATACGGTTGTATAAGCTAATGAAGCACTTTTTTTCATGATTTTGTGTTCTCCAAATTCAGAAAATGTGGAATGAATTACATCCCATAAATCTTTGTAATACGCTTCTCTAACTCCTTTCAAAATAGGTTATGCCGAAATCGTTTCGACTTCTTTATCAATTTTATTTACTAATCCTACTAATACTTTTCCTGGACCAACTTCTGTGAAACTGGTTGCGCCATCTTTAATCATTTGTTGTACTGATTGCGTCCATTTTACAGGAGCAGTTAATTGAATGATTAAGTTTTTCTTAATTTCATCAGCATCAGAAACTGCACTTGCCGTTACATTTTGATACACAGGGCAAATTGGAGTTGAAAAAGTGGTTGCTTCAATAGCTGCCGCTAATTCTTCTCTTGCTGGTTCCATCATTGGTGAGTGAAATGCGCCACCAACAGGTAAAATTAAAGCGCGTTTTGCTCCAGCTTCTTTCATTTTTTCGCAAGCTAATTCCACTGCTTTGTATTCACCAGAAATTACTAATTGTCCTGGACAGTTGTAATTTGCGGCAACAACTACACCATCAATCGAAGCACAAATATCTTCTACAATTTTGTCGTCTAAATTTAAAACAGCAGCCATTGTTGAAGGTGTAATTTCACAGGCTTTTTGCATAGCAATTGCTCTTTGTGAAACTAATTTTAATCCGTCTTCAAATGATAAAGCACCATTGGCAACTAAGGCAGAAAATTCGCCTAACGAATGTCCGGCAACCATTTCAGGTTTAAAGTTATCTAACGTTTTCGCCAAAATTACCGAATGTAAAAAAACAGCTGGCTGTGTAACTTTAGTCTCTTTTAATTCCTCTGCAGTTCCTTCGAACATGATGTCTGTAATTCTAAAACCTAATATTTCATTAGCTTTTTCGAATAATTCTTTTGCTACTGCTGAATTTTCATATAAATCTTTTCCCATTCCTGAGAATTGTGCTCCTTGACCCGGAAATACGTATGCTTTCATGTTTTTGGTTTAAAAGTTTAAGGTTTATGAGTTTAAAAGTAGGACTCAAAACTTTAGCAAAAATAACATTTTTATTAGAATTCGATTGAATTTACAATTTCCAATAATTGATTTTTTAATTCTTCATTTGTGATTCCTTTTTCGGCATCAAAATTATCGTTGAAACTTGGCAACGAAAAACTTCCTTTTAAAATTCCGCCTTGAAATGGAAAGCGTTTAGTAGCAATATCTAAAACCGAACTTCCACCACGAGCTCCAGGTGAAGTAGCTAATAACAACATTGGTTTTTCTTGAAAAGTTTTAGCGTTTATTCGAGAAGACCAATCTAATATGTTTTTAAATGCTGACGAAAAATTTCCATTGTGTTCGGCAAACGAAATCACGATTAAATCCGCACTTCCAATTTTTACATAAAACTCTTGAGCTAATGGATGAATACCATTTTCGGCTTGTTTATCTACCGAAAAAACAGGCATTTCATAATCGTTTAAATCTAAGATTTCTACAGAAACATTTTGAAATTGATTAGCGGTATAAGTTGCCAATTGTTTATTAATGGAAGACTTGCTTGATGAAGCTCCAAAAGCGATGATTTTTTTAGTCATTTTTGTTTAGATAGTATGTTAAAGCACCTGAAGGACATTTGTTTACGGTTTCAATAATTTTCTCTGTTGTCGAATTATTAGGAGTAATCTAAGGTTGTTCTTTTGGTTTAAAAACATCTGGATTGTTTTTTACACAATTGGCAGAATGGGTACACTTTCCAGATTGCCATACAATGGTTACTTCACCATTTGTATATTCTTTTTTAATGTTTTTTGGATCCATGACTATTTCGTTTTAGATTTATAATACGTCTCTAAATTCGGGAGTTTTATCAAAAACACTTTTGGCAAACGGACAAAGCGGAATAATTTTAATGCCTTTTTCTCGAGCAAATTCCACCGCTTTGGTTACCATTTTTTTACCAAAACCTTTTCCTTCATTTCCAGGATTAACTTCGGTATGGTCAATGATGATTTTATCTTCGCCAGCAAATACAAATGTCATCATAGCTTCTTGTTTGCCTTCTACTTCAATGTAAAAAGCACCTTTGTTGTCGTTTATTCTAAGATGTACTTCTTCGGTCATAATTCTTTTTTTAAATTTCAACATTCGTTTTTCAAAATTGAATATTCAACATTTTAAACTTGGAACATTCAACAAGGAATTTTGAATGTTGAAATGATTAATTTATTGCTCCATCGGAATTTCCATTACTAAAAACTTCGCATTAGAATTTGCTTTGATTTCAATTTCATTGGTTGCCCAAATTCCGATTGCGTCTCTTCTTTCTAATTTTTCTCCATTTACTTCAATTTCACCTTCAATGTTCATGATGTAAAATCCGTTTCCTTCTTTTTTCAAATTTAATTTTTTTGAAAAACCGTTGTCAAAATCACTCAAATAAAACCAAGCATCTTGATGAATCCAAACACCAGCATCATCTGGATTTGGAGATAAAATCTGTGCAAAATCATTTTTTTGTAAGGATTGGTCTAAAGTAATTTGTTGGTAACGAGGTTCTACATTTCTGTATTTTGGAAACAACCAAATTTGAAACAATTTTGTGTGTTGGTCATGATTTGGATTGAATTCGCTGTGTTGAATTCCAGTTCCAGCACTCATAACTTGTACATCACCAGTTTTGATAGTTGCGGCATTTCCCATACTGTCTTTATGTGCTAAATCACCTTCAAGCGGAATTGTAATAATTTCCATATTATCGTGTGGATGTGTTCCAAAACCCATTCCAGCAGCAACGGTATCATCATTTAAAACGCGCAACATTCCAAATTGAACTCTTTCTGGATTGTACCAACTGGCAAAACTAAAACTATGATACGCATTTAACCATCCGTGATCTGCATGTCCGCGAGAATCTGCTTTGTGTAAAACTGTATTTTTCATTTGTCGCTTTTATTTGTTTTTTAATTGTCAAATGCAGCCGAAACAAATGATATTATTAGGTAAAATGAATTTTGTTTCGGTGTCATAATGTATAAATTTAGTAATTATTATGATACAAATTTACAATCAGAAGATTCTGAAAGCACTTAATGTAGATTAAGAAATTATCGTATAGCCGAACGATGTTCTACATCTAAAATTTCATAAATAATTTTTAAGTGATATTTTACGGTGTTTTCAGAAATAAAAAGTTTGGCAGCAATTTCTTTATTGGTTAAACCAGAACGAATAAGCTCAATGATTTCTTTTTGACGATCGGTTAAATTATAGTTTGATAAATTTAAAGTTGCATTTCCTTTTTCGTCTAATGCTTGGGTTAAGCGTTCAATTTCATCGTGAATTCTAGTGTTTTCTTTTTCAACTAAAATTCTTTTTGTCTTATTTGATTGATATAATCTAACGGAAAAAAACAATAAAAGGAGTAATGATAAAATAACACCATAAAGTATATAATCTATATATTTTTCGTTTTGTGCTTTTAGCTGTCTATTCTCGTCTTCTAATTTTTTTTCAGCTAATTCTAACTTTCCATTGGCATCGGTTGCATTATAATACTTTACAATGGAATCATATTTTTTTTGTGTAAAAAAAGCATTTTTATAATCTTCATTTTCTTGAAATATGTTTCGCATTACTTGGTATAAATACATTTCATATTTTACCTTATTGTATTTTTTGGCTAATAATAAACCTTCTTTAAAAGCAGTATCACGCTTTTCAAAAAGGTTCATTTTATTGTAGAGTTCCATTTTCTTACCATAAATATTAGGTAAATTCTCAGGAGAATTTGCTTTAACTAATGCTGCGGCTTCATTTAGTAATTGTTCTGATTTTGCATAGTCTTTGTTTAACATTTTAATATAACCATCTTGCATAATAATCCAAGATTGTGTGGGAATTGATAAATGTTTAAAATTTATTTTTCTTAGATGAACTATTAAAGCTTCTGCTTTTGGATAATCTTGTGTGTCAAAATAGACAAAGCATTTTTCAGCATCAATAGTGTTTTTAACCTCTTCTTTTTGGTCACTTTGCAAGCCTTCAGCAAGAGCTAAATCTAACTTATGTAGTGTTTTAGTGTAGTTAAATAAACGTTTGTGTGTAAAAGACTCTAATAAGTAGGCATAATATTTTTCATAATGAGTAGATTGCTCATTTGTAATTATTTCATTTAACACTGCAATAGATTTTTCATATTGCAAATTATCATTAAACGTTTTGATTTGGTTTTCTAATTTTTTGAGTTTTTCGGATTGCCCAAAGGATTGAGTAAATACAAATAAAACTAAAAGCAACAAGCGAAAATGCTTTTTAATCATACCTAAAAATTTTCTCAAAGATAAGAAACACCTTATTAAAACTAAAAATAAGTTTTGTTTTTAAAATATTGATTTTTAATGTTTTAATGAAAACTACCCAGCGGGTAGTGCATGAAACTACCCGATAACTACCCGCTGTAAATTAGAATATCTTGTGATACTACCTCAAATTTGCAGTAAACAATTATACAAATGAAAATCTTAGAACGTATTAAAAATTACCTCCGTCTTTTCTCTATTAAAAGGAATGAGGCGATTTACACCTGCATTCAAAATGATATTCCCTTAACGGATGAAAACATTAAAGAAGTAATGGGAATTTTAAAACACAAGGAAAATAAACAATTATTAAAAAATTTTAAAAAAGAAAACTAATCAAGATTTAGATACGTAATTAGTTGTGAATACAACTAATTTAAATACAACCCACCAATTTTTAATCAAAATAAGTTTTACATGAAAATTAAAAAATTACTCATTGCCACACTTTTACTGGGAGCTTTTCAAGCACAAGCACAAGAAGCCGTAGCTACTGCTGGAGGTAACGCTTCTGGTACAAACGGAAACGTGAGCTACACAGTAGGCCAACCGGTTCAGTAGCACAAGGTGTGCAACAACCTTTTGAAATTCAAACTGTGTTAGGTGCAGAGAATTTCAACATTAACCTGCAATTAGCGGTGTATCCAAATCCAACAACCAACTGGTTACAACTTGAAGTACGAAATACAGATTTCGCAAATCTTTCGTATCAATTGTTTGACTTAAACGGAAAAATGATTTTAAATGAAAAAATTACTGCCGAAACTTCTTCCATTCAAATGGAACGCTTACCAGCAGCTATTTTTCTGTTAAAAGTGGTAAGCAACAACAAAGAAGTGAAAACGTTTAAAATCATTAAAAAAGAGAATTAATCATGAAAAATATAAAAAAACTAATAGTAGCGACTTCTCTATTCATAGGAAGTTTAGCTTTTGCCCAAGCTCCAGAAAAAATGAGCTACCAAGCCGTAGTGCGTAACACTACTAATAACTTAGTTACCAACCAACCGGTGGGAATGCAAATTAGCATTTTACAAGGTTCGGCTACAGGAACAGCGGTTTATGTTGAAACGCAAACCCCAACCTCTAATGCAAACGGTTTAGTGAGCTTAGAAATTGGTGGAGGTTCAGTAGTTTCAGGAAACATGGCTACGATCAACTGGGCAAACGGTCCCTATTTTATCAAAACAGAAACCGATCCAACAGGCGGTTCTTCTTATACCATTACTGGAACCTCTCAATTATTAAGTACGCCTTATGCGCTATATGCCAAAACTTCAGGTAGTTCAATACCTGGTCCAGCAGGTCCTATAGGTCCACAAGGTCCAGCAGGAGCAAATGGTTTAGATGGTGTAACAGGCCCTATGGGTCCTCAAGGTTTAACAGGGCCACAAGGTCCAGCAGGAGCAAATGGTTTAGACGGTGCTACAGGTCCAATGGGTCCTCAAGGTCCAGCAGGAGCAAATGGTTTAGATGGTGCTACAGGTCCAATGGGTCCACAAGGTATACAAGGTCCTCAAGGTCCAGCAGGAGCAAATGGTTTAGATGGTGCAACAGGCCCTATGGGTCCTCAAGGTCCAGCAGGAGTTAATGGTTTAGATGGTGCTACAGGTCCTATGGGTCCTCAAGGTCCAGCAGGTTTAACAGGACCACAAGGTCCAGCAGGAACTCCAGGTGCTAATGGACAAGGTGTGTCAGCTGGTGGAACAACAGGTCAAGTTTTAGCTAAAGTAAATGGAACAGATTTTAATACGCAATGGGTAACACCAAGTGCGGGTGGAAGTGGAGCACAAGTAGCTTTGATTGCTACCAAAACTACTAATGCTCAAGTTTTATCATTAGCGAACGGAACAAATACAGGTGATTTGGTAACGTTTGACAATGTAGTAACTTCCAATGCATCTATTGGGACATACAGTACATCAACCAATACTTTTACCGTAGCACAATCAGGAGTTTATACCATACAAGCAGTAACACGTTGTAATGACGCTCCAGTTGCAGGGCAAACAGTAGGGCAGTTTTTATTCGTTGATGTAGATGGAGTTGGTGTCAGCTCTCCTAATACAATAATCACTGATTATCCTCAACCCAACGGAGGTAATATGCCTGCTAACGCAAGAGGTAGAGGGTTTACTAATATTACATTGCCCTTAACTGCAGGTCAAACAGTTCGCATATTGGGTTTAGGAGCAAATAGTTCAACTGCAACGCAACCATTACAATTAAATCAAAGTTGTAAATTCATGATTTTTAAATTGTAAAAGAATAATGTTTTTATAAGGATTACATGTTTCTCAAATATTCTTAAATTTGTAAGACATTTATTAAACGAGCCAGCAATGGCTCGTTTTTGTTTTTATAACAAAGGCATTCGTAACCATTGAAATTTCCCGTTTTTGTCATGTTGACGCAAGGAAACATCTCACCAGTTATTCACGTTTTAGTTTGTGATTGCTTTGTGTGATTAGCGAGTGTGATTCCTCCTTTGTCGGAAGGACAAAAATAGTGTTTTTACTTTTGTCATGTTGATCCCGACACTTCGGGGAAACATCACACAAGCAACTCACATCCAGCTTATTATTTATTAAGAATTACACCAGTAACTCACGTTTGCTTTTCTTTGTTTTACAGGCTTGTGCGATTAGCAAGTGTGATTCCTCCTTTGTCGGAAGGACAAATACATACTGAATGGCAAAAAAACAAGAATGACAAAATCAAATAAAACGATGATTCAAAAACTTAAAATTTTCATTGAATGAACGAATCAATTCCAATTTTTTATCTCTTCTCCAACCTTTAAGTTCTTTTTCTCTGGCTATTGCTTGTTGAACCCAAGTAAACTTTTCATAATAAACCAAGAATTCAATGTTGTATCTTGATGAAAAAGTTTTAATTCCTTTTTCAATATTTTCTTTATGTTCCTTTAAACGTCTGCCTAAATTATTTGTCATTCCTATATAATAGGTTGTTCTATGTTTGTTATGATATAGACATAGTGAGTTTGATGTCCTTCGTTAAATTCAATCATTGTGTTGTTCATGACTTTGATTTTTTATTCTTGTTTTTATTCTTATTTTGTCATGTTG